>Ga0247803_1001147_pt1 | contig 13943 bp, 6 predicted proteins | sample UWRJL014104B1_FD_180928 | JGI IMG/M metagenome (GOLD analysis project Ga0247803, IMG submission 180928) | Plant litter microbial communities from Arlington Agricultural Research Station in Wisconsin, United States - UWRJ-L014-104B-1 | ecosystem: Environmental > Terrestrial > Plant litter >...
AAGAGGGCCGCGGTTTAAAGGAAGCGTTAATTGAAGCGGGGAAAGAACGTTTGCGACCGATCTTGATGACAACCATCGCCATGATCGCAGGGATGTTACCCATTGCGCTTGCATCCGGGGACGGAGCCGAAGTGAAAAATGGCATGGCCTGGGTGATTATCGGAGGATTAACCAGCTCATTGATGCTAACCTTGTTCCTTGTTCCAGCTGTTTATTATGTGGTGGATAGAATAAAGGAACGCTTTGAGAAACGTTCGGATAAGAAAAAAGAAAGGGAAGAGGAGTTGGTTTTGGAGGCCTAAATTGGTTCAATTAGCCCAGGGTTTGAATCTTGGGCTAATTTTCGCTGATAAGTAAATTTAGTTCCTTCATCATTTCTAATAACGGAATTGCTGAAACGCCTTTTGATAATGGAAATTTTTCTTTTCCTGGATAAACAAAATATTTGTGTGTAGCTTTTATATCTTCACATCCAATAACAAATCCTTTTGTTAAAGAAGGTGACAATGATCTTTTTATTTCAATTGCTACAATTTTTTTTTGGTTAATTTCAATGACCAGATCAATTTCTGCTCCGGTTGACGTTCGGTAAAAATAGAAGGAAACCCATTCAGGAAGACTTGATACCAAATTTTCTATAATATAGCCTTCCCAACTTCCACCTAATACCGGATGACTTATCAATTCCTCAAAGTCTTTAATTTTAAGAAGAGCATGCGTGAGTCCGCTGTCTCTTATGTATACTTTTGGACTTCTTATTAGTCTTTTACCAATATTGGAAGACCATGGAGCTAGTTTGCGCACTAAAAACAAATCTTCCAACAGGTCAAGATATCGGCTTACAGTCGGCACACTTACACCTAAATTGTTCGCCAGTTTACTTAAATTCAGTATCCCACCCTGAATATGTGCAAGCATAGTCCAGAATTGACGTAGCGTAAATGAAGGAATTCTAACACCGAATTGTGGAATATCTCTTTCTAAATACGTTGATATAAAACTTTGTCTCCATTGAAAGCTATCCGGTTCATTTCCAGAAAGAAAGCTGTCAGGGAAACCACCTCTCAACCATAACAGATCGGTATCAACGGCTCGAATCTCAGTCGCTTTTAGTCCTGATAATTTAGCATAAGCAATTCTACCAGCCAAGCTTTCAGATGATTGCTGTAACAAATCCAATGAAGCAGAACCCAGGATTAAAAATTGTCCTGACTTTTTTCCTGCTCTTTTGCGTCTGTCGATGATACCACGAAGCGTTGTAAATATTTCCGGAACACGTTGAATTTCATCCAGGATAATTGTTCGGTCTTCATTGTTTTCGAAATAAAGCTCTGGTTCATTTAGTTTTGCAAGATCCGATGCAGTTTCAAGATCCAGATAGATGGGTTCGGGGGATATTTCAGCAGCAAGTAAATGCGCCAGAGTAGTTTTACCAACTTGGCGCGGTCCAAGTATTGCGACTGCTGGAAATGTTCGAAGTAAATTGGATATATGCGACTGAGCCTCTCGTTGTATCATCCTTGTAAATTTAATGCTGGTCGTTAAATTTACAAGGAAAAGGTGAAATATTCGTTATTTATCCTTGTATATTTAACGCTCACCGTTAAATATACAAGGATAAATTAATTACAGCGCTTTATAAGCCACTTTCCCGCTATCCAGATAAGATGCGAAACTAGCCGGATTCAAATCGTAATTTTTTGGTGCAACAAGCAGATTTCCTTCGTGATCTACAATACAATAATGCGGCTGGGCATTGTTATTGTATTTTACGATCTGCAAATCACCGTTTTGAGCGCCAATGGTTTTCTTTACTTTATTGTCGTATTTAGAAGTATACCATTCTTTTTCAGGTAGCTCCGTTTTGTCATCTACATAAAGTGCTACAATTACAAAGTCATTTTGCAGGCGTTTTAACACTTCCGGATCAGGCCATACACGCGCTTCCATTTCTCTGCAATTTACACATCCATGTCCCGTGAAATCGATAAAAACAGGTTTGTTGACTTTTTTAGCGTAGGCCAAGGCTTCTTTATAGTCGAAGAAACCGTCCAGTTCGTGAGGCAAATGAAACAGATCTGTATACTTTTTTGCTTCGCCCGAAGACGCCTGAGCAACACCTGAAACTCTTTTACTCAGGTCAAAATCAAGTGTGGACTGTGGAGGAAGATATCCTGCCAGTGCTTTCAAAGGTGCGCCCCACATGCCTGGAATCATATAAACGACGAATGTGAACGTGACAATCGACATTAAAAGTTTTGGAACACTTACCGTTTCAACGGCAGAATCATGCGGTGTGCGGATCTTGCCTAAAAAATACAGACCAAGCATGGAGAAGATAACGATCCAGAACGCCAGATAGACTTCTCTGTCGAGCAAACGCCAGTGGTAAACCTGATCTGCGATACTGAAAAATTTCAATGCAAGCGCAAGTTCGAGAAATCCCAAAACGACTTTTACCGTATTTAACCATCCACCCGATTTTGGCAGTGATTTGAGCCATTGCGGAAATAAAGCAAACAACGTAAAAGGAATCGCAAACGCGGATGAAAAAGCAGCCATTCCGATAATGGGTTTAATGACCTCACCACCAGCCGAGGCAACTAATAAGCTTCCTACGATGGGTCCTGTGCAGGAAAATGAAACCAATACCAATGTAAATGCCATGAAAAAAATTCCTGCATAACCTCCCTTATCCGCTTTTGCGTCCATTTTGTTTACAAAGCCACTTGGCAAAACGATTTCAAAAAGGCCCAGAAAGGACAATCCAAATACAAAAAATATAGCAAAAAAGAGTAAATTGGGAAGCCAGTGTGTACTTAAAAAATTGGCGAATGCGGGCCCATTCAACCGGGAAACCACTGTTCCTATTAGCGTATAGATCAATACAATAGAAAATCCGTATAAGAGCGCTTTTACCTTTCCATTTTCCTGATGGGTGAAATAGCTGACGGTCATAGGGATAATCGGGAAAACACATGGCGTAAGCAAGGCAAAAAGGCCGGCAACAAATGCGGCCAGTGCAAAAGCCCAAAGCGATTTTCCGGCAGCAGGATCTACGGTTTCAACTGTTTTTACTACATCCCGGCTTTCCGCAGTTTGGGAGACAGAATCGGGAATGGAAGCAGATGCGCTCCGGGATGAATCTTTTGAAGTTTCTGATGAGCTAACAGCAACTGCCTCGGTTGTCGAATTTTCGTCAGCCGATTTTACAGCACCAACATTTGGCTCAGCACTTGCATCTGCTACTGCGGCTATCACTTTAAGGCCTTTAAATTCAAAATCGTCGCTGCCCGGAACGCAGATTCCATTGGTATGGCGGCAGGTTTGATATTCAGACGTTCCTTTTATGACAGGATTTTTATCGAGAATTTTTACTGTTTGTTTGAAAACCGCCTTGTCATCGAAGTAACGAACATTTCCCTGCCAGACTTCCTCATATTTCTGTTTTGGATTCTGGGGTTTCAATTTGCCGACCAGTTCGAACGATTTATTTTTTTCGAATGCAAAACTGGTTAACATCGGACCGAGATCCGGATCAAAATCGGAAGAATATAAGTACCAGTCTTTTTCAAGTATGGCGGTAAAAATAAGGTCTACGGTTTCACCTTTTTTGATTTCATTTTTTGAAAACGTATACGTCCAGCGTGCTTTATTAGTTTGCAATTGCGCAAATGAACTGGTTTTGGCCAGGAATGTGCAAAAGAGAAGAGAGAGAAAAATAATACGATTCATCTGTTATTTCAATGGTATGAGCTAAGGAAAATTGGCTTACAGCTTTTTATCTGATCTAGTAAACTTATAGAGTTTTATTCTGACTTATTTAACTCAACGTATTTTTCCTGAAAAAATTCACGTTGTTTTTGCAATGCCTACAAACACTTGAAATTGGTATTAATTTTAGTATCCTCACAAACTTGGCTTCGGTTTTCTGCTAACTTTGAAATTTTAAAACCCCAAAAAACGTAATATAATGTCTGAAACGCTCCTTGTAGTCAAAATTGGTGGAAATGTGATTGATAATCCCGAAGCATGTTCCCGGTTTTTGACTGATTTTGCCAAATTACCGGCTCCGAAAATCCTGGTGCATGGCGGAGGGAAGGTGGCTACACAAATTGCAGCGAAACTTCAGATTGAAACGCAGATGGTGGACGGGCGCAGAATTACGGACAAATCCATGCTGGATGTGGTGACTATGGTTTATGGCGGATTGGTGAACAAAAACCTGGTGGCAGAGTTACAGGCAGCTGCTTGCAATGCGATTGGGCTCACCGGTGCCGACGGTGGAATAATTCGTTCGGTGAAAAGACCTGTCAAAACGATTGACTACGGTTTTGTAGGAGATATTGAAGAGGTAAATAATGAACAGATAAATGCTTTGTTAAATAGTAAGCTGGTCCCTGTTATTGCACCGCTGACTTACAGTTCCGAAGGATTATTGTTGAATACCAATGCGGACACCATGGCTTCTGCAACGGCTGTGGCCATGGCAAAACAGTATGAGGTCAGTCTTATTTATTGTTTTGAAAAAAAAGGAGTTTTATCTGATCCTGAGGATGATGATGCTGTTATCGCTTCGTTGATTCCGAAAACGTATTCGGATTATAAAGATTCCGGTGTGATTAACAAAGGAATGATCCCCAAGCTGGACAACGCTTTTGCTGCCTTAAATGATGGCGTTAAAAAAGTAACAATCTGCCATGCCGACGATCTGATTCAGGCAGCAAGCGGAGTAGCGGGAACACAAATTACGCAAGGTTAGAATAAGAATCAGATTGTAAAAATATCGAAAGGTCATACTTTTTAAATTTTTTTAAAATTTAATTTTCCTTGCTATATTGCTTGTCGATAACCTGCTGATACAATGTCATTTCGAATAGGCGTAGCTTTTATATTGATTTTATCGGGTAAAATATGCCTTGCCCAAACTCCGGAATTTTACAAAGACGTCCAGCCGATTATTCATGCCAACTGCGTTCCGTGTCACAGAACCGGGGAAGCGGCTCCTTTTCAATTGATTACATTCGATGACGTTAACAAACGTTCAAAATTTATAAAACAGGTCGTCAGCAGTGGATACATGCCGCCGTGGAAAGCGGATAATCATTACAATACATTTGCCAATGACCGGTCGCTGAGCGAAAAAGAAGTGAAAACGATTGTAAGCTGGATCGATGCAGGCAGCCCAAAGGCGAAACCAAATCTTAAACTTGAAAAAGATCTGCTCGACAGAGTTAATGCAGGTACCGCTTACAAGAGAAAGCCTGATCTGATCTTGCGTATGAAGGATGCTTTTCAGTTAAAAGGTGACCGCGTGGAGCGTTTTGTGATGTTTAAAATTCCTTTCGAACTTGGTCAGGAAGCAAACGTGGAAGCCATTGAATTTACGTCCAACAATAAAAAGCTGATCCACCATGCCAACTTCGCGATTCATCCGGTAGAAGATCCATCGATTGACCTCCATAACAATATTGACTTTGTGGATCTGAACGGCCCGGACGCTGATAAATATTATGAGTGGCTCAAATACAAAAAAACAATGACCTATTACGGGGGCTGGATTCCCGGAACAACCGTTGAAACTTATCCGGTCGACATGGGTTGGGTAATGCCAAAAAGGGGCGTGATCTTGCTGACGGTTCATTTTGCTCCGGCTTCTGTGGATGCGGAAAGCCTGGACGGAGTCAATGTTTTTTTTAAGCAGACTCCGATTAAAAGAAAGGTGAAGGTGATCAGTTTAGGATCGGGTGGAATTGGCGAGAGAGATATTTCTCCACCGCTTATGATTTTTGCCAATGAGATCAAATCATTCCGTTTGAGAGTTGCCAATAACCAGCCCGATGTGTCTCTTTTGTATGCCTGGCCGCATATGCACCAGCTTGGAAAAGAGTACAAAGCATATGCGACAACAGCTGGCGGGGACACGATTAAGCTCGTTCATATTCCTTCCTGGGACTTTCGCTGGCAGGAAATATATAAATACAAAAAACCGCTGCTTTTGCCAAAAGGAGCCGTCGTACATATCGAAGGCGTGTATGACAACACCACTGCCAATGCGATGAATCCGCATAACCCGCCCGAGCTGGTGATGTCAACCGGTAATATGCGAAGCGACCAGGAAATGCTTACTTTGCTGCTCATGTACGTGGAGCGGGAAGAGGGAGATGACTCCCTTGTGTTTAAATGGAATTGAAGATTTAGAGTAATTACTTATCGTTTCTTGCATGGCTAAACTGTACTTTCTTTTTACCTTTCTAATATCATTTTCCGTTTTTTCACAAACCAAATTCACAAAGCTGTCTCCCAAAGACACAAAAGTGGATTTCGTGAATAAAATTGAAGAGAATGATTCTTTGCATATTTTCAGATATGAATACCTGTATAATGGAAATGGGGTAGGAGTCGGAGATTTTAACAACGATGGTTTACCTGATCTCTTCATTTCAGGGAATACCGTTGCCAATAAACTTTACATTAATAAATCGGCAAGCGGCAAGATCCAGTTTGAAGATATCAGCCGCAAAGCGAAAGTGGAAGGCAATGGCACCTGGGCAACAGGCGTAAGCGTGGCAGATGTGAACGGCGACGGATTACTGGACATTTATGTTTGCCATTCGGGTTTTTTTAGAAAACTTTCGGATAAGAATAACGAACTTTTTATTAATCAGGGAATAAAAAATGGCGTGCCGGTTTTCAAAGAAATGGCTGTTGAGGCTGCGTTGAATGCAATCGGTTCACAGTCTACGCAGGCTGCGTTTTTTGATTATGACAAAGATGGTGATCTGGATATGTTCCTGCTGAACCATTCCAATCACAGCGTAAACCCGTTTTTGAATACCCGGGAAATGAGGGCGACTCCAAATCCTTATTTTGGTAACCGGCTTTTTGAGAATATCAGCGAAAAAGGAAAACTAAAATTTAAAGATGTAACCCAGAAAGCAGGCATTATTAACAACGCTTTAAACTTTGGGCTCAGCGTGGTCGTGGCGGATATCAATCAGGATGGCTGGCCGGATTTGTACACAACAAGTGACTACACGGAAGTGGATTGCTACTATGTGAATAACAAAAACGGCACCTTTACAGAATCATTAAAAAAGTCGTTTTCGCATGTTTCCAAATTTTCAATGGGAGCAGACGTGGCGGATTTTAACAATGACGGAAGGCCTGATGTTTTGACACTTGATATGCTTCCAGAGGACAATCGCAGACAAAAATTATTGAAAGGGGCAGACTTGTACGACCAGTATCATTTGCTGCTCGACAGCGGATATTACCACCAGAACATGCGTAACATGCTCCAGTTGAATCGGGGAAAGGATCAGGATGGAAATGTAAGATTCAGTGAAATAGGGCAGCTTTCCGGAATATCGAACACCGACTGGAGCTGGTCAGGATTGATGGCCGACCTGGACAATGATGGCTGGAAAGATCTTTTGATCACCAACGGTTATCTGAGGGATTTTACTGATTTGGATTTTTTGAAATATACCGTGGCCGACGAGCAAATGAAGCAGGTTGCAAAAGGCAATCTGGATTTCAAAACGTATGGTTTGGTACAAAAAATGCCTTCAAACAAACTCCGGAAGTACATTTATCGAAATGCGCAGGCAAGTAGAGGACTGTATGCATTTGAAGATGTTTCCGTTGACTGGGGATTTACAGAAGAAAATGTCTCAAACGCTGCCGCTTATGCGGATTTTGACGGAGACGGTGATCTGGATCTTGTTATATCCAATGTCAATGAGCCGGTCACGATTTATCAGAATAATGCAATGGCAAAAAGCCTGACATTAAAATTAACAGGTTCAGGATTAAACACGGGTGCGCTGGGAAGTAAAGTGTGGGTGTATGTCAGTGGAAAAATGCAATACGCAGAACTTTATCCTGTAAGAGGTTATCAGTCTTCTGTGAGTACGGACCTTCATTTTGGACTTGGTGACTCAGGAAAGGTGGATTCTGTAAAAGTGCTTTGGCCCTCAGGCATTGTTTCCAAAATGGTCAATCCTGTTGCTAAATTACTGGTTTTAAAAGAATCGGATGCTCAGCCTGAAAAACCTGTAAATAAAGAAGCTGTTGGAAAACCAATGTTTACAAAAGTCTCGGCCGATCAAATTGGAATTGATTTCATACATCATGAAAATGAATTTGTCGACTTTAAAGTGGAAGTACTGCTTCCGTATCAGCTTTCCAAGATGGGGCCTGCTCTTGCACAAGGCGATGTGAATGGCGACGGACGGGATGATCTTTTTTTTGGTGGTGCTTCGGGTCAGTTTGGCGTGCTTTATTTGCAACAAGCCGACGGTTCCTTTAAAGGAGCAAATACACAGCCCTGGCGGGGAAATGTGGTCTGTGAAGAGGTTTTCGCACATTTTTTCGATGCTGATCATGACGGGGATCCGGATCTTTATGTAGTAAGCGGAGGAAATGAGTTTGAAGATCAGTCGCTCGAATACCGCGATCATTTGTACATCAATACCGGTGGCGGCAATTTTGAAGAATCGCTTTTGGCATTGCCATCCATGAAAAATCCGAAGCAATGTATCGCAAGCGCTGATATGGACGGGGATGGCGATCTGGACCTTTTTATCGGAGGCAGGGCGGTTCCAGGTTCTTTTCCAATGGCTGCCAGAAGTTATATTCTTAGAAATGATTCTCAGGGTAAAAATCCAAAATTCACGGATGTGACTTCGGATTGGAGCAAAGATTTGCTAAATCCCGGGATGATCACAGCAGTTTATTTTCAGGATCTCGATAAGGATGGAAAACCGGACCTGATGCTTGCGGGCGACTGGATGAAGATCCGGACTTTTAAAAACACGGGTTCTGCAATGACAGAAATTGCCGTTACGGAATTTGCCGATACCGAAGGAATGTGGGCTTCAATAACTGCCGCTGATCTTGACAATGACGGGGATATGGATTTTGTTTTGGGGAATTGCGGGCTCAACAATCAGTACAAAGCAAGTCCTGAAAAACCATTGGCTCTTTATTACGGTGATTTTGATAAAAACGGAGTCGTTGATCCTGTGCTGACTTACTACATTGGGGATAAAAGTTACCCCATGTTTTCAAGGGATGAAATGCTGGATCAGATGGTTTCCCTGAAACGTAAATTCACCAGTTACGCATCTTACTCCAATGTTACGATTGAGGATATTTTTAGTAAAGAAGCGGTTTCCAAAAGTCCTGTTCTGTATTGTAAGCAGCTTGCAAGTATTGTCCTGGAAAATAAGGGTGATTTCAAATTTGTAATGCATGATCTGCCCATTGATGTACAGTTTTCAAGAGTAAGCGGAGCCATTGCTACGGACATTGATCAGGACGGTAAAAAGGATTTGGTGATGGCCGGCAATTTTTCTCCATATCGCGTGCAGCTTGGGCCATGTGATGCGTCGGTTGGTTTGGTACTCAGACAAACCGGTTCGTTTCAGTTTGCAAGTATGCAGCCTTCCGAAACGGGCTTTTGGGCAACGGGCGATATTCGTTATATGGTTCCTGTTGATACTTCACGTATAGTGCTATCGGTTAACGATTCAGAGCCTCTTATTTTCAATTGTGCACTACCTAAGAAATAGTCTATTAAGTTCATTATCCATGTATAAAAACCTTTCTTTTTTTTTCCTGATATTAGTTTCTTTAAACGGCTTTGCACAGCCTTCTCCCAGGCTGTTGCATCGTGCAGAGAAAAACCTTACCCGGGCCATTGTGCACGATATCTTTTCGCCGCCTGTTGCGAGCAGAATATATTTATATGCAAATGCCGCTGCCTACGAGGCGCTTATACCGGGAGATGCAAAGCAAAATAGCCTTCATGGGCAAATAAAGAATTTTCCTGATATGAAAGGTATCGCTCCGTCGGGGAGGGTCAATTATCCTTTGGCATCCGTTTACGCTTTTTTTCGAACCGGGGGTAAACTTGTTTTTTCCGAACATTTACTGGAAGATAGCATTAAAGTCATTCTTCAGGATTTTCATGAGACAGACCAAAAGGTTTATAGTAATTCGCTTGAATACGGACAGGCTGTAAGCGACAGCATTCTGAAATGGGCATCCACAGATAATTATTTGTTGACAAGAAAAAAAAGAAGATATTCCTATAGTAAGCAACCTGGTAAATGGACACCAACGCCTCCGGGATATATTGATGCGGTTGAGCCTTATTGGAGCCAGATCCGCCCGGTAAGCCTGGATTCTTCCGGACAGTTCAAACCGGTTCCGCCGCCGGCTTTCAGCACTGATAGTACGAGTGCGTTCATGAAAGAGGTAAAGGAGGTATACCGGGTCACTCAAAATATGAATAAGGAAAAAATTCTGGTTGCCAGCTTTTGGGACTGTAACCCTTTCTATCTCAATACGCAGGGTCATCTTAATTTTGCAACAAAAAAACTTTCACCCGGCGGACACTGGATATCAATTGCCGGACAGGCATCTGAAAAAGCAAAGGCGGACTGGGCGACCACAATATCCGCGTATCTTTTAACATCAATTGCGCTATACGATGGTTTTATCAGTTGCTGGGACGAAAAATACCGTAGTCAGCTCATCAGACCGGAAACAGTCATTAACGCTTATATCAATGAAAGATGGAGACCTATGCTGCAGACACCGCCTTTCCCTGAATATACCAGCGGGCACAGTGTGATCTCAACCGCTGCGGCAGAGGTGCTAACAAATATTTTTGGCCAGAATTTCGCTTATGAGGACAATACAGAAGTTGACTACGGCTTACCGGTCAGGCATTTCAATTCCTTTCATGAAGCTGCATCCGAAGCGGCGATCAGCCGGTTGTACGGAGGCATACATTATCGGTCAGCGATTGAAAACGGTCAGATCCAGGGAAAGAATGTCGGAAAGAACGTTTTGCGCAAGATTATATTGAGATAGGAGCAAATAGAACAATATAATTAGCTATATTTAGTTAAAGTAAAGTAATTATTAATTTTTTTTAATAAACCTTATTTATTTGTTAATAAATGTTTTTATTTTTGAAGCTAAATAACACGCTCTTCAAAATTTGCTTCTAATCGTCAGGAGTATATTAGCCGGACCGTCTTATTTAAAAACCAAATACTACCAACAATTTATCCTTTTATCTAATTTACTAATTTAACCATGAGACAAAAGTCTACTAGTTTAAATCGTCTGGTAATACTTCTCCTGCTTCTGATCGGAAGTACCTGGAGTATTGCGCAGGACAGAAAGACCGTATCAGGAACGGTCGCCGACAAAGACCAAAATCCTTTGGCAGGAGTATCTTACCTGGTAAAAGGTACCAATAACGGGGGCGCTACGGATGCCAACGGTAAATTCACTGTGAATGTAACATCCAGTTCAGCTGTGCTGGTTTTCTCATCTATCGGATTTATCAGCAAAGAAGTACCTGTTGGTAACGCAAGTCAGGTTTCGGTGGTGTTGGAAGAAGATACCAAGATATTGCAGGAAGCTGTAATTACGGGTTTTGGTGTTTCAACAGAGGCAAGAAAACTTGCTTATTCTGTACAAACTGTTCAGGGACAGGATGTAACGCGTACCAATAATGCCAATATGGTGAATGCATTGCAAGGTAAAGTTGCCGGTGTGATGATCAACCAGGGAACTGGCGGACCGATGTCCTCTTCCCGTATCCGCATTCGTGGAAATGCATCTTTGAGCTCAAATACACAACCACTTTTCGTGGTTGACGGAGTTTTGATCCGTCCTGGTACAACCGGAGCAGATTCATGGGGTGCTGGTCAGGATTTTGGTAACATCATGAAAAACATCAACCCGGATAACATCGAGTCTATGACTGTCTTGAAAGGTTCGGCAGCAAGTTCTCTTTATGGTTCAGAGGCTTTGAATGGTGTTGTAGTAGTTACAACTAAAAAAGGACGTACAGACAAAGGATTGGGTATTACTTATAACCACACTTCAAGCTTTGAAAGTGCTTATAAATTCCTTGACCTGCAAAATCGTTTTGGTGCTGGTATGGATGGACAATTCGTTAAAGGTGCTGATGGCGTTGACGAAATTGATCGTGCCAACTATCCATGGTCTTACGGACCGGAAATGAAAGGCCAGATGGTGCGTGAACTTGATGGAAGAATGATTCCTTACAAAGCCAACGATCCATTAAGCTTTTTCCAAACTGGTAAGTACGTAAACCATAACGTTGCAATTGAAGGTGGAAATGAAAAAAGTTCTTTCCGCGCTTCATTCTCAACTTTGAAAAACACGTCGATCATGCCTGCTGGTACAGAGTTGAAAAGAAACAACTTCAATATCAGAGGAACACAAAAAATCGGTAAAATATTTAGTCTGGACGTAAGTGCGGATTATACCGACAATGACATGGTAAACCCGATTCGTCAGGGAGGTAATTACAACCCAGTTTTCCGTTTTGCATACAACCGTCCACGTTCAATGGACATTGATTACTGGAGCAAAAATTATATTGATCCTGTATCAGGCGGTCGTCGTCAGGGAGCTAACGATCCTTACAATATTACTGAGTTCATGTTCCAGACGTTCCAGTATACTCAGCAGCGCAATGAGAAAGTTTTCCGTGGAAACATCGATCTTACCGGTAAGATTATAGAAGGTTTAACTTTCCTTATCCGTGGAAACGTTCAGACCGAACTTTACACAGGTAACAACAAAGACCGTGGTGCTGGTGTAGGTTTCTCTGGTGGTGAATATGGTGAATACTCTGAGAACAAAAGCCAGTCAAGATTCCAGGGACTTGTGATGTACAACAAACAGTTCGGTAAAGATTTCAATCTTAGTTTGAATGCCGGTGGTGAAACCAACAGATTAAATGGAGGACGTTATTTCCGTGCTTCTACCAATGGTGGATTACGTGTTCCTGATGTGTTTACAGTAGCAAATACGGTTAATACTTTGAACTACAGTAATAGCCTAACGCCATCAAGACGCATTGATGCAATTTATGCATACGGAGATCTTACTTTTAAAGATGCTTTTACACTGAGCGCAAGTATCCGTAATGACTGGTCATCTACACTTACTTATGCAGATGGAAGCGGTGATTATACTTATTCTTATCCATCTGTTGGTTTGGCATGGATTGCGACTGAAACCTTCAAAGACATTCCAGCCTGGCTTTCATTTGGTAAGCTTCGTGCAAGTTTGGGATACACAGGTGGAGATACAGATGCGTGGTCTACGAACTCAACGGGTAACTACGGTCCTGGTGGCACTTACACTGACTCAACCGGAAGTATCGTCAACAGATCTGGTTTCCGCGACAATACATTACCAAACTATGGTTTGAGAAACAGGTTGGCGCGTGAAGTTGAATTTGGTGCAGATATTCGTTTTTTCAACAACAGATTAGGACTTGATCTTTCTGTGTATAACAAAGTCACTAAAAACGAAATATTAAGTCTTGCTACTGCGTCAGAATCAGGTGTGGGAAGTAAACTTGTAAATGCTGGTAGAATTCAAAACAAAGGAATTGAGTTCCTGATTACGGCTACACCAATCAAGAGGGATAAATTTGAATGGAATACAAGCATCAACTTTTCTCGTAACCGAAATAAGGTCTTGGAACTGGTTGAAGGAACAGACACTTATACGTTATCTAACGGATTTGGGGCTGACGTGTCATCAGTTGCCCGTGTAGGAAAAGACTATGGCACGATCATCACATCATATGCTTTTGCACGTTATGAATCAAGTGATCCAAAATTAAACGGACAAAAAGTAATCGGAGCCAATAGTTCAGCAGAAGGTGGAGTTACTTACCTGAGAAGCGGTGCTTACGGACAAGGCTCGAAAGAACTTGGAACGGTAATGGAAAAATTCCTGACAAGTAACATCAACTCATTCCGTTATGGAAACTTCACGGCAACTGTTCAGGCTGATGCGAAAATTGGTGGATTGATGTCTTCAGCTACTCACCAGTACGGATCTTCAACCGGATCGTTTGCATTCACGTT
>Ga0247803_1001148_pt1 | contig 13941 bp, 20 predicted proteins | sample UWRJL014104B1_FD_180928 | JGI IMG/M metagenome (GOLD analysis project Ga0247803, IMG submission 180928) | Plant litter microbial communities from Arlington Agricultural Research Station in Wisconsin, United States - UWRJ-L014-104B-1 | ecosystem: Environmental > Terrestrial > Plant litter >...
AGATCAGGAGTATGTACTATCTTACCATTGCAGGCAACCAGGATGGCTTGCTGGGCGTAGGCGAGGGCAAGTCTGTGGAACCCGATGAGGGCAGGAAACAGAGCGTCATGGCGGCTATCAGGAACATGAGACCTATCCCGCGTTACGAGAACAGAACAACGTTTGGAAATCTGGAGCGGAAGGTGGGCGCTACAAAGGTGCAGTTATTTTCGAGACCGCCTGGTAAGACTTCGTACTCCTCAAGCTCTCGCTCAGCACCGCTAACTCGCACATAGGCTTCGGTCTCCGCACCCAACATCTCATCTTCGAGCTCGCTCGCGCCGCCGGCCTCCAGGACCTCGCCGCCCGCACGCCCCGCTCGCGAAACAAGATGAACGTCATCAAGGCTACATGGGAGGCGCTCTGCAACCAGAAGCTGCCGGATGAGATTGCGCGGGCAAGGGGAAAGAAGCTGGTCGATGTGAGGAAGGTGTACTATGGTGGAAGTGTACATTAGCCGGGAAGTGCGTTGTATGATATCGAGGTTGGACGTGAAGCTTTTGGAAATGTACACTGTACAAATATGCATCTGCATCGGACGGGGCGCGCGCATTGTAGAAAACTCTGTAGTATATTTTCTACCACATACAGAACCAACGTCCTTATTGCGATTTCATAACTCGTCTATTCCATCTTGGGGTATCATATGCCATCCATGTCCATGCTCCTCTGCTCCACCCGGCGGACCTCTAACCTCCTACCCACCATCCACCCGCCGTCTACTCCATCCTCCCGTCCTCCCACGCCCCTTACTCCCCCTCCCCGCCATCCTCCTCCCGAATCTGCGTATTCAACACAATACTATACACACTAGCCTTCAAAAGCGTAAACACAGAACTCGTCTTCCTCTCCAGTCCCCGCAGCGCGTCAAGGACTTCAGCCGAGGGATTAGCGCTGAGTTCCTGGAGGAGCGTCGACATCTAGATCGCGCAGACACAAATTAGCTACGTGCCAGCGGCGGGGGGCCATGGTTCGGGGGCGGGGCGCGAGATGGGGGTTAGAGGGGGAGCGAGGAGTGAGAATTGGCGGGGGGTAACAAGCGGACGTACGTTGTTGAGGTTTCCGAGCAAGCTCGCGTACTCGTCTAGGACTTCTTGTTCGAGCGGGGACAGCGATTCTGCGTCTTCGGAGCTGGCGCCGTGCGAGGTTTGTGAGACGGAGAAGGGTTGGTCGGGGGCTTCGGTCGCCATGGCGGTGTGGTTGCTGCCTTGGGAGAACGGCTAAGCTGCTCGAGTGGTGTGTGTGTTTGAACGTATGCGGATCGAACGGGCGCGGGTGCCGCGGTTTGCTTGAGTGGACTGGGATGCGAAGGTGAGGGAGCTGGGCGTGGAGATAATGGCGTGTTGGATATTCAAAGGCAGTGGCTTGTTGGGGGGGCTTGCGCGATGCGAGCTGGGGCAAATTCGTATACGGACGTGTGTAGGATGGTAGATGCGTGAGGTCGAGAGCTGAAGTAGAGAGTCCCCAATTCAATACCAAACACCGCGTCTTCCCCGCGCATTCGAGTTGGCTCGTGCATCATACATATCTTGGCAAAACATTACGCACATCAGCATCAACGTGACACCAAGTTAGGAAAAGCTCGCTTGAGATGCCTTATATTCAGCTACTGTCGCAATCCTACGTTCCTCCCTTCCCACGGAACCACTCCATGCGTCCGGACAGCATCCGCTGCTCGGCAACACCATGTTCCCCACTGCAACTTCGTCAACCCAGCAATATACAGGTCAGCCCTCCAACGCAGCTGAACAAGCGACGAGCCGCACCCGCAAAATGAAAGACAATAGGAAACAACCGGAAAAAGAGATGTGATGATGCTCCTTGGAATCCGTAAAACGCCTATGCCGATAAGAAACCCACAAGACAAGTCCCAATTGTCTACGAGCTGAAGGAGTGGAAACAGGAGTGACCAGAAAACGCCCTCCTGGATGTAGACGAGATGCAATAAAAAGCCGCTGTTTTGTGATGGTCAAACGACCCCAAAATGAAAAGAGTGCGCTCTGAGGTTCTGCTTTTCCTATCGATGGTTGTTTTGGTGGAGCTCGAGGTGGTTGCTGCTGTGATCGTCGCCATCGTGATGGAGCGTAACGCTGTTGAACTCCTCAAAGGGATCGACCACCTCGCCCATGGGTGTGGTAAGCCCAGAATCCAGGGGTACGCCTTTCGCCCTCGCAGCGCTAATGTCAACGCTCTGGCTTTCCTTCACATTGCGGAAGTTCGGCGTTTCCACTCCCCGGCCTTGGTTGGGGACGATGGGTGGTTTCGAGTGCCGCAGTAATGCCCACGAGGTTGGTCGGAAGAAGGGGTGTGTCTTCACGTCAGATGCGCCGGCTCGCGAGCCGAGACGGCGAAGCTCGTCCTTGATAAGCAACTTGCGGATGAGTGATTTGCAAAGACTGTGTAGAGTTAGCATTCGCCACGTAGACGTCAAATGAGGGGCTTACTTTGAGACCGCCGGATTCCCAGATCCCTCGGGGAAGGGAACGTCATCTCTCAAGATATTGGCAAAGGTCGCGTTACGATTCTTGCCCTTGAATGGCGTTGTCCCGTAAAGCATCTCATATATCAGGATGCCAAGCGTCCACCAGTCGACAGCGGATGTGTGCCCGCATCCTTTGATGACCTCGGGCGCAATGTACTCCTCGGTGCCCACAAACGAATTTGTCCGGAAGTTTGCTATACATGACTTGGTGTCGATGGTGGGGAGGTTGCTGGACGATGCGCCATTTCGGCCAACGATCATGGTCGGACGACCCCCAGGGTCCGACTGTTTCGACAGATCAAAATCTGACAGCATAATGTGGCCGGACTGATGCAGTAGAATGTCTGCGGCTGTTAGTATGCGTATCGAAGTAAGCTAGGGAAATGCGTACTCTCTGGCTTCAGATCCCTGTAGATGAAGCCCATCAGATGGAGGTACTCCAGCGCCGCGGTCACCTCAGCAGCATAAAATCTCGCCGCATCCTCGTCGACGCACTTATTCGGTCGTGTTTGCAAAGCTATATTCGTCAGCAAGAGTACCAGCATGTTTATTTCGTGCAATGCATACCTCTGAAGAACTCTCCACCGCTGCAGTATTCCATGCAGAGGTAGAGGTGGTCTTCCGACTGGAAGGAGTGGTAGAGAGTAACAATGAATGGATGGTTGCTTGTAGCCAGGATCTCCTGCTCGGCCAGCGCACGCTTGATTTTGTTCCGCTTGATCATCTCCTTCTTGCTCAGCACTGCGTGTTGTTAGCATAGCCTCGTATGCGCGAATTATGTATCGTACCCTTCATGGCATATAGCCGGCTCGACTTCTTCTCGCGCACCAGATAGACCTTGCCAACATCGCCCTTGCCAATAAGTTTGATCTTGTCAAAGCTGGCCGGCCCAACCTCGACGTTCCGGACCTTGATCGAATTGGAGCTGTACGTTCTCCGGAAGGCGACCTGGTTGCGGATTTGGCCAGGCGAAGGAATTCCGTTCATTGTATCGACAGGCACAAGGAGATTGGGATCGGACGGTAGGGCCTCCACCATGCTCAGTGTTGATGTGTTGGGGTGGTGCACCAGAGGCTGCTTGCCAAGCTCCGCGGTCTGCGGCCTTTCTGTGCTCTTTCCGGACGAGAACAGGCCCTGTGCATTGGGCGCGGACGCTACTCTTCGCAGTTTACGGGCGAGTTCCTCCTTCCCTGCTGTAGTGGCCTGGTCATTTGCTCCACCGACGGTATCGACCTTGGTGGTGGTAATCGCGGGCGTGTCGGGCGGCGAGGGCGGTACGCTGCCATCGTTGTGATGACGAAGGGCAGGCGGACCCTGGTGTTGGAAGTAGGGGTTCGCGTGGGCAGTGGGCGAGACGCCATCGTCGAGGCCATTGCCTTCGCTGGCCACCGTCTGCGAGCGATTGCGGGAGAAGTGCGGCAGGATCTTGGAGGTGCGGAAGCTGGACTTGGAGTCGTTCTTGTACGAGGTGGAGGTGTTGTCGTCGGCGGGGGCCTTGCGGTCCTTGTCGCTGTTGCCGCTGTTGATCCGGAAGAAAGCCTTGATCTTCTGCGAGACCTGGCTGTTGCTGCCGTTGACGGGCTTATTGGAGGACAAGGGCAGGCCGGTAAAGGCCCTCTTCTCGGCAATGGCCGAATTGTTCGAGGAGCTGAAGAGTTGCGTCATGGCGACGGCTGAGGTGCGAGGATGTGAGGTCGGGAGCACGCTCTCGCCGTGGGGAGAGGAGACGTCAGGTCGGAAGGTGGTGTCGTGGGTCGGTGGATCATCAACGGCCCATGGCCCGGGAGCGATATGATGACCAGGGTCCGTGGCGGGCTGTTTTGAGTCGCAAAGAATGCGGGACACGGTGCAGGGACAATCGGTTGCCGACGCCAGAGGAATGCGGCACGGCGGAGTCGCTTCGGGTCGGGCTGGGCGAAGGGAGAAGAGCGAGCAGGGGAGGTGAGAGAGAGAGACGGCGCCGGAAGCAGCAGCAGCAGTAGCAGCAGCAGTAGTAGTAGTAGCAGCAGCAGCAGCTCGCGTTCAAAGCCGCCGAAAGATGCTAAGCCCACCCGCGCCTTCGAACGCGGCAAGTGGCCCCGACCCCAGCCTGGGACCAGTGAGCGGCCTGCCACCACCGTCCAGTCCCGCTCCGCAGCCATGCGTCTCTCCTGTTCTACGCAGATGACGGCCATGCATTTCCAAGCAGCAGTCAGACCGGACATAGACTCGCAACTCCATGTTGCAGCGCACCGCCACGTCGCGATTTCATCCCCGAGGCTTTGCAGCTCCGCCCTCTCGAGGTCCCCACACCCAGATTTATCAGCAGCATCATCCCCCTTGCCGCCGCTATTGCCCCTGCCCATGTCGCCTTTTCTTCGGCTCTACTGATTATGATACCGCGAACTCCTGGTGGCATCTTCGTGTCTGCTTCTGCTGTCTGCTGTCTGCTGTCTGCTGTCAACGACTACCTCCATCGTTCCAGTTCCGCGCCCCACGCCCGCTAACATCCAAGGCTCGCGCCAGCCGCTTCTGGAACGTTGCATCGACGCAGAAATGCACAGCGGCCACGTCCATCGTCAACCGTCACCCCGATCGCAGCACCTCACATCCAGCCATCGTCAGATGCCATCACCGGACCGGAAGAGACAGCTTACATATGATACATTCATTGATTGAGCTCTTCAGACAGCTAAACATCTACATATACCTATTGCTACACCGTAGTCGACCATGAACCCCATACCGGAAAGGAGAAGAAGAGTAGAGGCGCCGTGGACTGTTCCATTGCACCCTCCAGTCGATCGAGCCCCAACCGGTGAGCTGGAAAATATTGGGGAAGGACAAAGAAACAAAGAACCGCAAGATATTAAATACAATGTGATCAGGTAGAAAAGACGCCGGCAGTATCCCCCTCTGAAATATGCCCAGTCGTGTATTGCTGCATGCCAGAGCTGGAGACAATGCGGTGTAGACGTGGTCGACGGGTGTGTATTAGAGAGCTGTAGAGGAAAACAAGAAAAGGCTTTCACTATGTCGGAAAGGTGTGCTTTCCGCCAAAGTCAGCTGTGATGTTGTACAGGTATGTCGTAGTAAAGTCCACCCAAAAACCTGGATAAGAAGAGCCCAAGAGGCTGTAGAAGATACCCAAGGTCCAAGAGTAAGCCGTCAACGCCGACTCTTGTCAAAGTCGCCCAGGACTAGTCGCGTGCGTTGTTGTGCGTGTACTCGTGGAACTCCTTCGTCTCGCGGTCCTTGAGTGCCTGGAAACGTTTACGCCATTTCTGCGCGCGCTCTTTCTTCTCCTCCGGCGACATGTTGCGCGGATCGTCCTTTTTCGCACGGCGGAACTTGTTCGTGACCTGCTCGAGCTTCGCCTTGGCCGGTGAATGCTCTCCCGCCTTCTTCGGCGATCCTGGCGTCGTGGTCGGCGAAGATGCACCTACGTCGCTTCGGTCGCCTGCCGTAAACCTGGCAGGAGATGTGTCGAGCTTCTGTTTGCCTTTGCCCGACGACGGCCTAAAACAAGACGCGTCGGCGCCCATGGAATTCGATGATCTAACAGGCTCGGTGGAGCGCTGACCTCCCGCGACCGGACGTTGCTGCTCATGGACGCGAGTGTCCAACATTACGTCTCGCAGATCATCCATCGCACCATCAAGGCCTGAGAAGCGCTGGTTAGCGATAGGCCGAGCAGATAGTGGTGCGTCTGCACCGAAGCCCCGCGACGAAAGGTCCTTTGGAGTAGCGAAGAAGCGTTGCATCGAACGGCCATTTTCGTAGGCCTGGCTATTGATCTGGTTTCCTGAGAACTGGCGCGCATATGTGCTGTTGGGTAGATTCGGCTCGGCATGGGACGTGCTACCTTTGTCCTGGTTCGTCTTCCCGACTTCGTTCTCCGCAGCAGATAGCATCTGCCGGTATGCAAGTAAACTCTTGTCCGAGCTCTCCGTTGGGGCCAAATACATGGCCATGGAAGGATTCCGCGTGCGTGGATCTTGTACAGTCTCGCTGCAGAGCGTGTAGGTCATGGGTGCATCGTGGGCAACATGTCCAGGATCCCTACGCAGGTCGAATGCGGTACTGGCCTTGGCCGATCGGGTATTCTCCTGGCTTCCAACGGGATTATCTGCACGATTGAACGACATGCTGATTGCAGAGTCGTGCGGTGTCGAGCTGGCTACAAGACCACGGAGAGAGCTGTTGCGGCCCCGTTGACTCTCATCTGCCATGAATTGGAGGAGACCTTGGATATAGCCTTTCATGACTTCAGGACTATCAGGAATACCAACGTGATCGTAGCCGGCCTGGTACCCCTCTTGGTAAGTGGACGGGACATGGTTCATCGACTTGGAATGCAGTATCGACCAGTTCTCCTCGGTGCCGCTTCGCTGCTCAGAGGTCTTGCGTGCAGACGTGTTGTTGCTGATGGCGGATCTTGATGGTTCGGTAGTCGTAAGATGAGCACGTTCCTGAGTGGGAACTAGTTGCTTCAGCGACGGGAAAGAAGGTTGCTTGCTATAAGTCTCAGGCCAAGAAGTCAATTTTGCCACTGCCCTGTGGCTCGAACGGCTGGAATTGCCCTCGTTCCAGGGGCTTGCCGGCCAATTTTTTTCCGGAGTGGACGGAATCCTGTGTGCGTCGGTGGATGTCTGATTCGTCTCGAGACTCTTGGGCGCCATTCGAGTAGTAGAGTGCTCATGCGTATTCGTAGGGAAGAAGTCTGTAGTATCGATACTGGACAGACTAGGCTTTTGAGATAGAACTCGGTTTTCGTTCTTCTCTGACTGAGTAACTTCATTGGCCCGCCAGTTGGTACGCTTGGCCGGGGATGGTGTTGGAGGGACGGCATCTTTGGCAGTGGTCCCCTTTGGCATAGGCTCATAGGTCGGGCTCTTCGGGTCAAGCCCGGAAAACACCTGTTTCCTGCTTTGCTCGCGAGGCGGCTTGATCTCAATCGCATGCGAGCGACGACTAGCTGACTCCGGAGAGTGCGGCTGCTGAACAGGCGCTGGTACAAACGGGGCAGGCTCTGTCGTTGGGATGGCGGGGAATGTACCAAATGACGGCTGGTACATCATCATGGGAGGGAATGACGTCGATCCTGGGTAGCCATACATGGCCGGTGGCATAGACTGCTGGAATTGCGGGACGAATGCAGGAAGCGGTGCTGCATCCATCGTATTGATACCCGAGCCTGCTAAGCCATTTGATTGTACTGGCGCAGCGTTGTTGTCCGCAGCCTCGAGAGCGCTGATCTGCTTCCGTAACGCGTCCAACTCGATAATCAGGTTCCTCTTCTTTTCGATTATACCAGCGCGCCAGGCGTCAGTCTGGTGGCTCGCTTGCAGGACCTCTGTTTGCTCAACAGCGCGAAGCTCTTGCCTCTTCAAGGTCTGTTGCGTCTTCAATGTCGAAAGGTCGAGACCGGAGAGTGGCGTCTGCGAGTTTGTACGGGGCGGACCCAGCGGTGCATTAGTGAAGCTGGTCTGGGCGGACAGGACCGGTGGCGGTGGTGTCGGTCTCGCCGATGTATCCAAGAGCGCAGAGGCAAGATGCGGCATAGCAGAGCTAGTCGCTTCGAGTGCGGGAAGAGCATATGCGCGGTCTCCGACGTATAGCACAGGTTGACTGCCGACAACTTCGAGACGAGGGACGTTGCTGGCATCAGGACGCGAAGGCTGATGTGGCATGGTGCTGCTGATGGAGAGACCTTGCAGACTTGGTGCCTTGAAGGTGTTGTTGACGAACCGATTGTTGATCAAGGGCGGGAGATCACTCGGGACGATACGGCCGCCAGCAGTGACTCGCAGACCTGGGGGGCTGCCGTGTTCTTTGAGCAGTCTCTCGGCCTTGCCGCGCTTGATCGATGGAGACGGCGAGGGTTTCTTGTCGAGTGATGCAGGCGCAACTGCTGGAGTGGCAGATAACCGAAGGCTTTTGTTTGAGGCAGCAGTCGCTAAAGTGGCTGATGCTGAGGGTCGCAAAACGTGCTCTGCAATTGAAAAGTACTGTCAGCAGCTGTTGAGTGCGCGCAAAGTAAACAAGAGAGAGACAAAAGTATGGTGGGCAGGATGGATGATGTTGCTTAATGGAGCGTCGTTTCCTCGGAAACGCTCGTTGCCCTTAAGAGAGGTGTTGAGGTGTAGGGAAAGCCGGTACATGAAAGTGAAATGGTGAAGGGTCTGAACAGGGAGATCACCATCACCGACCTTTGATGACCTCCTCGTCGGCGAACCTGTCAAGTGACACAGCTGATTCCGAGACGGAGTCTCTCAGAGCGAGGAGCTCCTCGACCTTGTACAACATGGCGGGCGGCTTGCTACCCCGTCGGGCAAAGGGTGAGTCTCCGGTATAGCAACGTAACGGCGGGCCTGATCCAATCAAAGCTGGAGTGGGAGGAGCAACGAAGCGTGAGATGGCTATAATGAGAATATTCTGTCACTGTCAGTCAGGTTCACGCTGGAGTCGCTCGCAACGAGAGGACTGCAGGGATGGCAACATACCTCAAATGGGTGACAACGTGCAGCGAGAACAACGAGCGTGCGACTATCCAAAAGCCGAAGAGCAGCAATGAAGAAGATGGGCGGAACAAGAAGATGGCAAATGAGTGTGTTGTCGAAGAGGAATGGGGCCGCCGCCCAGGGGAAGGATATAGGAGCCATTCCGAAGCCACTACCCTGCGTCAAGTTTTCAGTGTGGAAAGAGACGATGAGGATCACGAAGGAGCAAAGAGCGGGACAGCGGAGATGGGGGTTGGCGCAGGGGAGCCAGTACGTCAGTGCGATTGCCAGTTGCAGGCGATTACAGAGGTGAAGGGAAGGAGCGGTGGAGGACATGTAGCCTTCACCATGTCGACCGACACACCGCTTGGACAGCATGCAAACACATCGGATGAAGAGAAAAATACAAGCGGGCAGGTGATATTGAGCGAACAAGAGTTTGATACTAACGCTCTAACGCGACCGGGAACAGCAGATGTTGTCCCATATGATTCGTTCCCGGTAGATCTTGAAAAGATCGCATACCACTTGCATATATAACCGTGATTAGTCCTTTGAGGAACTTCATGAAAGCCGTCGTTGTGCGTGATCTCCATCATATCCGTTGCGCCACCATTGACACATTGCGTACCAAATCTTTATCGCTTTCGCGTTGTCCTAGTTGTCGGAGGGGGCTCGAAGGCGTCATCGTCGTCGGAGATCTCCTCTTCGCTGATTTCTTGGACCTTCTTGGTTGTGCGTGACGCAGCCGCTCGCGGGGCTTGGCCACGCTGCGTAGAGGGTTGTGAGAAGTTAAGAGTGGACTGCTTCGACGCCGACGCTTTCGCTCGACTGGCAGGCGTCTTCCTCACTGGAGACTTCGCGCGTGCGGGAGCCTTTGCAACGGCCTTCTTCACTGCCTTCCGCTGTCCCACGAAGAGATCTTCGTCAGACTCGTCATCGTTGCCGCTGCTGATCATGATGGCATCTCCGTCTTCATCCACATCACTCTCCTCCTCTTCAATCACTTTTTTGCCTCGTCCTCCTTTGGCAGCAGGAACTTTCTTGGTGGCTGGGGTCTTCTTTGCGGCTGCTGCGGTCTGGCGTGTAGTACCGGGTGCGTTACCGCCCCTTCCCCGAGTAGCCGTCTTCTTTGTCCGACCTGATGGTGCACCTTCTTCGACGTCTTCATCTTCGGCATCGGTGTGGATGAGGGCGCCAGGCTGGTCCACCCATGGCCCGTCTACGTCGCTGTCCCACAGATCTGGCGCAGGCTTGTATTTCGTCTTTCGCTATTTGACCGTTAGTAAGATTTACCGGGGCAGAGAAGGGTACTTGCCTTCTTCTTCATCTGACCAGAAGCAAACATAGTCTCCAGTTGAGTCTTATACTGCTCCATCTCCGCTTGAATCTCCTCTTCATCAACGTCATTAGCGCCCATCAGGTGCTTCAGTTGAGTTGAAAGGCTCTCGTTAACGAACATCTCCATGGCATGCTTGTCGTCCTTGTCCACGAACTGGGCCACAGCGTCGCCAAAGGAGTTTTGCGGCAGTATTGTGAGCGATTGAGCGGCCAAGAATTCCTTCACCAGCTTGTCCACCTTGACAGTATCTGGTGCCAGCTGTGCCATGGTCGCCTCATCTGGGAGATCGACGTTTCCCTTCGTGGAGCCTGCTTGCAGATTAGCTGGAAGCTCCAAGAATCAGACGCGGGTTACTTACGAGAAGCCGTTTTCTTTTTGCGGTAATATTGTACGACGTCGTTGGTGTTGGCGACCGTCTCTAGGAAGCGGTTCGAGAAGCGCTGTGGATTTTCGCAGTGGAACTCGCCAGGATCAGGGGCAGTGTATTCGACCCGCAGACGGACTAGAGGCCGCGGCACATTAATGGTGACCCCTTCCTCGTGGTCGTCTTGTAGCTCAAGCCACTCCATCTTTGCTTCTTCAATCATCTCTTCCACAATCTTAGTGAGGTGGGCGGTGACCTTGCTACGGTTGTCCGTTACGCGCCAGAGCTCCTTCTGTTTGATTTCTGGCTCGTCCCTAAGTACAATTTCTTTCATGATGAACGGTCGCACGGTCTTGAGCCGGATAGACTCGGTCGTAAATTCCTTTCCAGTGATGCTTAGAATAGCGACGTGTTTCGCCACGGCTTCTCCTGGCATGAGTGATGTTGCAATCGATGAGCCAGGTTGCATAACTTTGAAGCCCATTTCAGGATTCTCCCTTGGGTCAATGAGGCATTCGTGCTCGTGGCCCCACACGACGAGGTCCAGCCAGCCTGGCAGAAAGTTCTCTGGCAGGTAACTGGTCTGCGTGTGCGCAACGTGATTCTGGTGGACGCTCATGATGTTGAACCAGTCATCCTTCTGCACTGATGGCTGGAAGAATTTGACCTTTCCATCTCGCCAGGTATGGAATAGCCGCTCGTCGCGTACATTGCTGAGCCCATACAAAGCCAACTTGGTGTTCCCCTTCTGGAGGAGCACCGGCTTGATCTCGATCTTGTCTACCTGTGAGGTTCTGCCATAGTAGTTGACTAGTCCCGAGGCCTGTAGTAGATCTAGCGGAGAATACGAACCCTCCCCTGACGGATCGTCATGATTGCCATGTATCGCAAACACGGGAATGGCAACATTTATGTCAGGATCCTCGTAGTTCACGTGGTCAAAGACACCGCCGAAGTTCTCGCTCGCATCGCTGAGCATTTCCAATTCACACGGTTTGTCCCCCAGACAGTTCATGCGCAGTGATTGTGTGACATGATACATGGCCGCTCGTGATGGCTTGTTCTCGTGAAAGAGATCTCCGCCATGAAGCACCATATCCACATCATGTTCTTTGGCAAGACACATCACTTCGTGGAAGGTACGCCAGCTGTCATCTTTGCGGTGCGCATCGCGCTCGTTGTAGCCAACATGGCTGTCGGTGGCCACGAGTATGCGGATCGTGTTCGCTGCGTCTATCATTGAATTGTCAGCGAGTGGTCTAATAGTCGGCGGGGTTCAAATGTAAAGTACCTGACGAACGCCCCTGCATGGTGGGCTGTTTGTTCTTTAGGGAGTTGAAGCGTTCAGTGATCGTGGGTGTGTGCCCTCCCTTTTATATAATGAATTGAACGCAATGACCGCATCGACAATTGAGGCGCGTCGCGTGTTGCTGGGGCCTGATGTGCTTCGCCAAGCAATCTCGCTCTCACGTGAGGATCGGCAGCGGTCAATGCAAGTGTTCCGAAAACGCTAAAGCACTTGGTCGCGACTTCACTTCCTCAACAGCAACAGCAATGTTCCCCACGCGTGCTCTCTGCTCGCGGTCAGTATGGAAAGGTCCTAGTAAGTCATACCGGGATACAGCTACCGCTTTTGTGACGCCTACTTACCCCATCTCCTTCACCAGACATCGTCCCGTGAGTCCGCATCGAAGACGGGAGGCTTGAAGCCTCCGCTGAACCCATCTCCAGTCTCCCCATCGTCCGCCCGACACATGGCCAGAAAGTCGCACCGATAAAGACGCAAGCGCGCTCCGCGACGATACTACCGAACTTTGTCGGGTTGAAGTTCCAGATCCACAATGGCAAAAGCTACATGGACATTACGATAACCGAAGATATGGTCGGACACAAGCTGGGAGAATTTGCGCCGTACGTCGTCCGAACGCTGGATCAGAGCCCGCGGTGCCGATTGAAACAACGACCGCGGGTCTGGAATACACAATATGCTAACGAGGCATTGCAGGACACGGAAGAACTTCACATACAAGCAGACGAAGAACAAGTAGAGGCACAGTTGGATATGCATGCAATAGGAGTTCGGGTATCATTGCAGGGTCCTAGCACCCTCGACTGTACGTCTACTGTACAAATAAGAAGAGCCCGTACCAAGGGCGTCAAATCATGAGTTTGAAACCTCCCAACTCCAACTCCAATAATGCTGCGTGAAAAAGGCAGCCATTCAAATCATGCTTCCTCGTCCTTCGGCCACTTGAGAGATGTTGTCTGAATGCGTTCAGGGGCCATATTCACCCGCTAACGGTCCGGTGCCCATATGATGCGAGTTGGAAAAATGTTAAAGACGCAAAGACGCGGTGTGAGCGTTACGGTGGTCTCCTTCGCGAGTCCCTGGATGTCGCGACGTGGCTCTTACATCTCCATGTGTCATTCTTTATCGGTAGAACTCCCCACGCTTGATGTTGACTCCGTATTCCCCGACTGCCATGCCCAGGTCTTCCATGGTAAGTACAGTCCGGCCTTGATTGCCACCCTGACCACCACCACCATACCCCGCCCGAGGCGCGCCCAGATTGGCATCCTTTGCTTTAGAGCCGCTGTCTTTCGGCCCTCCACCTGGCGCGCCTGGCTGCGGCCCTCCTCCGCCGGCAAGACCACCCATAGGATTGTTACTCGTAGTGTTGGAGGCCCGGATGCGCGAGTACTGATATGCGTCCGCAGCTATGTCTGCAATGAACTTCTGGGTTGCAAGCGCGAGGAGGCGGGCGAGATGTGGGGAGGTTTGTGGAGGCGGTGGTAGGCCGGCGCGTGTGAGATAGTAATTTGTGACTGCATCTGGGATCTAGCAGAGGTTAGCATTGACCCAACAGGTGGTGGGAGGACGACATACGATAGGCGCATAGTCGTCCATTTTGGATAGGAACTCGCGCAACGTCGCATCCTTCTTCGCTGGTATCCTCGCTTCTAAGGGCACCGCCTCCGTAGTTCCGTTCCTCTGGGGTGCCTCTGTGTCGTTTGCGCCGTCAAGGTTCATCGCGTCCGGTTGGGTCGCTTCCACGTTGGTGTCGGCCTCAAGGGTGGCTTCTTCGTCGACGTTCATTTCGGCGTCTGCGTCTTCTACGATTGCGGGGGGTTGCGGTTCGTCTGCCATTTCGGATAATAGGCCGGAAGGCTGTCACGGGTTGCAGTGTGTAGTACAAGGCCCCCGTCAAGTGACAATGGAGTGAGAGCGCGG
>Ga0247803_1001149_pt1 | contig 13941 bp, 12 predicted proteins | sample UWRJL014104B1_FD_180928 | JGI IMG/M metagenome (GOLD analysis project Ga0247803, IMG submission 180928) | Plant litter microbial communities from Arlington Agricultural Research Station in Wisconsin, United States - UWRJ-L014-104B-1 | ecosystem: Environmental > Terrestrial > Plant litter >...
AGTTTGCGAGGTGGCATTGCGGAATGTATCAGATGGGAGCTGCGACGTGGTGTTTATGTCGAAGACTGGGAGTGATACAAGCACTTTTGCAATGGACGTTTCTTTGTGCACGTCTTATAGATTTCTGCATGTTCGGAGGAGGTTTTCGCATCTCCATTCGATTACACGTGCTATACGCTGATTGCGGAACGGTGTTTGGTGAACTTACGTTTTCGCGACTCGGAGGAGGTTTTTGCACGTATTTAACTGGGACAATTGGATATAGATAAAAGCCACCCGCCGATCCACAGCTAGACTGTCCAACAGGCAAAGTATCCCCGCTTGAAGGTGTGGATATGGAGGGCGACATCTCCACTGCCATTGCCAATTCGAGACGCAGCGCAGCAAACGCCAAAGCCAAGTGCGGGAGAAGTTTCCATAAGCGGCGGACCTCTTGGTAGAGTCTATCTCCATCTGGAAAGACTCGCCATTCCGCAAGCTGCGGACCCACATCCGAGGGCATGCAGCGGGAGGGCTCACACAATGCGGGGTAGACAGCCCAACATCGTCATCAAAAGCAGTTTGGTTTCCCGCACTTCAACGTAGCAATCATGCCATCTTCACCTCCTTGACAGTGTCCCACGACAATGCGGCAACGAAGCGGCTGGCAAGTCAAGAAACCTGGTATAACACCTGGTACCACGCTAATGCCCTGTAGCAAGGCCTGCCGCGAACGTCATATCAAATGTACGAGCCCTGAGACCCGTCCCAGACCATCCGATGCAACTGGTCATACGATCGGTGGCCACGTTACTTCGCTGAGCCTCCACAGGCGTGAAACTTCGCGATTCGGAGAAATGCAAATACTGCGTGGAGCGGAAACGGCCATGCATTAGAGGCAATGCGTTCCGTTTCCGGCCCGTGACGTCGGTCAAGTTCAACGCCGGGGAAGATGTTGGGTCTGCGGAGCAGTCGCTGGAATTCCGGGGAAGTCAGACGTGGGTGGAGATCCCGGCGCCATGTGAGTCTTTCGGTTGCTGGTAGCCGAGAGCGCGGCCCCACTGACCTGTCCTGTGTAGTACGTTTTGTGCCGCCCAACACCGATGGTGACGAGGAATGTGTGGAATACGAACCGGAGCCAGAGTCGGCATCCAGTTTGTTGGACCCAGCACTTGAACGACGAGTCGGCGAGGATATTGTGTCCGGCAACTCCCCAGACGACAATCTATTGTCATATCGAAGCCCGTCCCAAGCGCTGCACAGAACAGACTCACATACATCGCACGACATTGATTCCATTATTGAGTACCCCGTCAATATACCGTTCCTCCCGCCCATTCAAGATGCACTGAGCTCCAACACGCCACCGATCGGAGATGCGACAATCGAGGCACCATCACAAGCTTTCGAGGCTGCGCATCATACGCGGACGAACTCCTCAGGTCTTCTGGTGGGATCGACCGCCTGGTCAAGAGGACCGCCGTCGAACAAGCACAGCTCGCCTTCAGTGCCGAAAAGGAGCCCTAACGATACGACTCACATCTCGCCCTTCTCCAACTCCGCCTTCTCTCCAAACTCTTCGCTCACGCTACGATGGCCGGTTAAAAACATCTATGAGGCGCGCCTCTTCCACCATTTCATCGTTCACTGTACGCCGTGGATTGATGTCTGCGACCCGCGCCGGCATTTCGAGAAGGAAGTGCCAAAGCGCGCAGCGCATTTCCCCGTCATTCTCAATGGTATCTTGGGGCTTGCTGCACGTCATCTGTGGCTGATGAGCAAAGTTGTGGAGGACTACTCACAGCCGTATGTGGATCAGTGTCTTCAAGTGCTCATAGTTGCCCTCGAAGACCCCCTCGCGCACTGGGACGAGAACTTTCTCGTAGCAGTTATCCTCCTTCGCCTTCACGAAGAAATGGGCGATGCAGACGAGCAGTGCCATCATTTTGGTACAGCACGAATACTGAACAGCATATCCTCCTTTGCGGCGGACGGTGGCCTTCGCGAATCGGCCAGCTGGGTGTCTCTCCGCCAGCACATCTACGTCTCTCTCACCACACAACAGACAATAAACCTCAGTCTCGACAACTACCGCCACTCGTCCGTCTTCAACGAGTATGACGACGAGTCCTGGGCCAATCGCATCATTTTCCAGTTTGCCAACATCTTACAGCACGTGTTCGAAGACGCGTCATTCTCCAACTCCCTCACAAGGGAGAAGTGGTCAGAGCTGGATGCGGATGTCGAAGAATGGCAGCGGACGAAACCGTGGACATTCGCACCGCTCCATGCAGACGCCGACGTCGGCACCACGTTCAGTGGATCCTGGCCTGACCTTTTCACTGCACAGGGGGTCGTAGCAGTCGGCCTGCAATACTATCACCTCTGCAAGATCCTGCTCACAATATACTCGCCAAATGCCTCGCTCGTTGGCCTTGCCGGCGTGCGGGCGCGGAAGACAACGGACGCATCGATACGGAAGCACATCCGCATCGCCATCGGGTACGGGATCAGCAATGTCCATTGCGGCAACGCCATGTTCCAGGGAAGTCATATACTGAGTGCGTGCGGTGCATACATTGTAGACAGAAGTGAGCAGGCGGCTTGCGTAGAGTATCTGAAAAGCTTACAAAGGCTGATCGGATGGAGGACGGACAAGGTGCTCGCCGATTTGCGGGAGCAGTGGGAAAACTAGGATGAAAGAAAATGGCTCGATCTCATCGGACGAGCTTGCATGCACATGATGCTAAAGGCCCGACTCTCGGTGCTTTTCGAATCGGGCCTCAGGTCTGGGTCGGAAAGTCGAGCGTCGCGGCACTTGTTCTCATGGCCGGGTACATCTCATACCACCCGTGAATGGGTGGCAAGCCCATGGTAAAGCCGATGGTCCACCGAGTCAGTCAACTTTGGGCCGGATCGCGCTAGTCGCATGAACTCTGCTATCCCCCGCATTCCGAGATGCGCCAGCGCACCTGCACACCACCCCAGCTTTCGCCAAAGTTTCGCCAAAGTCGGGCCCATGCCCCGTACGCGCATACATCCGATCGCATGTCACAGAACACACCCCAAGAACAGCAAGATCAACCACCCCCGGCAACTCCGGCGGAGGATGCCTTGGGCACCCCTCGGCCTGCGCGGTCTAAGAACGGGTGCAACGCTTGTCGGTAAGGAGCACGCCGGACGAGCCGTTCTGGTCTCACGCTCATCAATGTCAGGAGACGGAAAGTCAGGTGCAATGAGAGACGCCCGCGATGCGGGCACTGTGAGCGACTGAATCTGGACTGCACCTGGAACCGACCACCGGCATTTCGAAGTCAAACTGCGTCTTCATCACATTCGCACACTACCGTTAGCCCTCATAGCGGCGTGCAGTCTCACTTTCCGCAAGGGTTAGCATCTCTCGATGGATTCGGCATGAATGGAAATTCTTTCTTCGATTTCTCGGGCCCGCTTGGAATGGGCACTTGGGACGAAGCCATGCTTTTGAGTCCTAACTCGTGGCCTGTCGATCCCACCATGGCAGGGCAGTCTGTGCCTATGGACATCGTGCCTCAGCAGATTCATCAGTTGACCATGGGTCACTACTCCTCAGGCCCGCACCCCCCGACGACAAGAGACCATGGCGGCAGCATCAGCTCAATGCCAGAACGTAGCGCACACCATCCAGACCCCAATTCGACATCACCATTCTCTTCCGAAGACCAACCGCTGGCAGCAGGAGAAGATGACTTCCTCGTCAACACATTTCTGCAGATGCTTATGCCTCCCATCCTTACGCCTGTCGAGATAGGCCCAAAGTGGGCCAGCACACGTGCATTCTTCGGTGCAATGGCCGCGGAATCTCCGATGGTAAGATCGGCGATCATGGCTTTTGCCGCAATGCAGATGCAAAGGAGCGGGTTGGGTGATGAATCAAGGCGGGATTGGCGACCGCTTTATGACAGTGCTACGAGGCAACTTTCAAGCTCGTTGGCAAAGAGGAGGAAGGCAGAGGAATTGGGCACAGACGGCCTGAAGTACATATTGGCGTCTATATTTCTGCTCACGTATACTGATGTAAGTTCAACCCTAACCACCGCCCAGCCCAGCATCAAATCGCTGCACACGGACTCTCTGTGAACCCCACCACAGTCGATCCAAGTTCCAGCCTTCAACATTTGATCTGACATACCTCAGCTACTCACTGAGACTCTCCCTCGTGCCCACGGGAACCTCCGAGAAGCCTACACTCTCATCCAAACCGCCAATAAAGAAGCCTTCTCCGTTCCAGAAAGACGTCTCATCTCCTGGCTCAGGCTTCTCGACGCCCGCGCTGTATCCACAGCCGGCGGAGAAGGCCTCTTCCTCGCCGACACAGACGAAACACTCTTTGACGCCTCCCCTGCAGCCAACTCCGCTTCAGAGCCCGAGACACTAGACACGGAGATTGAAGAGATTCTTTTCGACGTGCTCTACCATCCCGGCGTTGTATTTTATCAGAAAGTGCAGTCTTTTGTCGGGCGCATCACCCGCATCGACCCCTGGCACCGAAGCCGTGGAACAGTCCAGGATGAGACGGACGTTATGGCTTTAGCGGCGCAGATATCGCAAGACCTTCACGCCTTGTACGGTCAGCGCCCAGCACTAATGGACCACGCTGTCGCCGGAAACCTCACAGAAAAGCACCTCGCAAAAAACCTCGCCGCCGCACTAACACGCAGCTTCCGCACTTACCTTGCCAACTACTACGCGTCATTCTTGCATCTCCACCGCGTAGCTTACGTCCAATATCCCAAGACGAAGGACATCAACACCGCCATCGCTAACATCAAGCGACTCGCGCACCTCATGGCCCAGACGGACGAATCGCTACCCGTGAATCTTCTTTGGCCGCTTTTGATGTGGGGCTGTGAGGAAGATAGCTTGGAGGAGAGGAGGTGGATCATCGAAAGTATAAGGGGCCTCGAGAGTATAGCTACGAATGCAAAGGCTACGGCGGATTTGCTTGAAGAGGTGCAGAGGAGACAAGATGAGGGAAAGAGGAGGGTCGATGTGAGGAGTGTTAGTCAGGAGTATTTTGCGAGTCATCATTTTGCGATTGTTTGAATCGTTCATTGCGCCAGGACGGAGGATGGTTAGGCTTGTGATTGGGCGTGTATGTTTCCCTTTACTGAACCGGCATGTAATTCTTCACTTCTGGTACGCGCTCAGATCTTCTCCATTGTAAAGCTCTTCGCCGTAACCTGCCCACCCAACGCTTTCGTCGCGAAGTTGAACACGGCAAAACGATAGCCGGTGAAGAACTGCCACTCATTCGACATCGGGAACGCCGAGCCCAACTGCGTCCACCTACTCCCATCAGTGCTGTACCAGAATGTCGTCGTCCGCTTCGTCGGCGTCCCAAATGCAGGCGTGATATCCGCCTGTACGCGCAGCCAGAGATCCTCAGTCGTGGAAGGAAGTGTCGGGCCTGTAGCAGCGACCGTGCCGGTTGACCCCGTGCCCCAGTTCGAATTCAAGCTGAGGTTGTTGACCATAACGAGTTTGGCGGAGCTGCCGTCCTTGTGTACACCAATGTAGGCGGCGATGTCGCGGAAGAGTGCGGCACCCGCGCGATCTCCATCTTTCATCTGACTGATATCGAGGCGGAAGGTTCCTGAGGCCTTAGGGCCGAGGATGCGATGTGTGAGCGTGTTTCGCGCTGTGAACATGTCGTTTGTGACTGTCGCCGTTTGGAGCTGTATACCACCCGCGCCGCCCGCTAGCCTGTACTTGCTCGTGTCGGGATTGTGGTTCCACTCCCACTCGTGGCTTAGCGAAGTTCCTACAAAGCTATCGGTGCCCAGGGGCGAAGGGACAGTCTTGCTCGTCTGCACCGGCATAGGGTACGACTTCCCCCACCCATTTCCGTCCTTGACGAGACTCGGCCAGTTGTCCGAGCCCCACGTAATTGGCGCAATGACCGGAATACGTCCGCCAGGAAAGGAATCCATGAACGCAACATAGTACCATTTTCCATCCTTTGTGTCCACGATGCCGCCTTGGTGCGCAAATCCAGCATTGGATAGCGGTCCGGATATGCTTGCGACGAGAACTTTTTTCTCGTATGGACCCCAAGGGCTCTTACTCCGTAGAACCCATTCTTCGTTTGCAGGTCGCGTGACGAAGATGTAATAGTATCCATTAATCTTGTACATACGCGAACCCTCAATGGTTATGTCTGAAGAGTAGACTTGCTGCGATTTGACTTCCGTTGTACCGTCCTTGTTCAACTGCGCGACGCTGATTTTCGTGTTACCGAACGCGACATACATCGTATCGTCGTCATCAATGAGTATCCCGCAATCATAATAGCACGTCGGAATCGTCGCAGCAGCCTTCCAATTCCAATTCGACACCTCACCTCCATTCTTCGCTGCGCCCGTTCCAGCAGCGGTCCACACGTACGTCTTGCCGTCCACGCAGCCCATCCAGTGGAAAGTATCCGTCGAGTTGCGGTATTGCAGACTACTCGCCCAGATACCTTTTACATAGGCGCGGTCCGTTGCGCTGTTCAAGTTGTATTTTGAACCAAAGTTGAGCGTGGGCACGCTATGGGTGACTGGGGTCCAGTTGATGAGGTCATAAGACTTGAGGACGGGAGCACCGGGGGAGAATGCGAAGGTGGAAGAGGTGTAGTAGAAGACGTCACCGATCCGGATTACTTCGAGATCGGGATAGTCTTCCCATAGTGGCGGGTTGTTGAAGGTTGTGGCGCGTGATGCGAGAGCGTCGGCTGCGAGGGGACTTGCTGCAATTAGGCTCCAGGTGGAGGCAAAGAGCGCCAGGAATGCCCCCGAAAGACGCATCTTGTATTGGTAGCGAGATCTGATCAAGCTTCAGATGTGTATCATTCCTCCATTGTCCGATCCTACAACGCCTTATATGCACAGAGATCATTATCGCACTAATGTAGCTCGACCCCGGGCAAAGCAGCGAAAGGCTGCGCGATGCGGGGGAAGATGAATTTCTCCAAAGAAACAGATATTGCGAAACAAGATCGTGCTATGCTATTGGTGCAAAAACATACGAAGATGCATGTTTTTCCCCGGATTGACGACTAGGCGTTGTGTTTCGCCGGAATAGCCACCGGGATCAACGGGGATCTAACAGGAGTGGAAAAAAACTGCAGCCTGAGTGTAATTCTGGGGTTGAACGACGCTGGCTTGGTTGGGTGTTCGGCGAAACTGACACCGAACGATAATCATATAGACCCATGTTCACGCGGGTAACTTGAGGCTTTGCGCATCGTCACCCAGTGTGATGAATGTCGTCGCGGAAGTCAGCACTCAAGAGTCAGCGGCATTCCAGCTCGAACTTGTGGTTGCGCAAACTTGTCTTTGTGCTCTTCCGCTTGGCATTTTGCATCTCGTTCGGGACACTGCATGTATGGGTCAACAAGAGCGACGACGGAAGCTTCGGACAAATTCTGGTGATCGGCTTACCTGGTCTTGAGGTGATAGCAGGAACGAGCAAGGCGAGGAGTAATGCGACAGAACTAAGGACGATGCTAACGATGGCGCCTACGTTCTTCGTTGATGCGCTATGTTCGGGGCCACGTAGATACGCCGTCACAATATTTGTGGGAGCTCTGCGAGACGGGCCGTGCCAGACAGCGCGTTTGGAGGATGGAAACGGTTCGTTCGTAGTTAGCAATGACAGGTCTGTGCTGCTGAAAGTATGAGAAATCAGACGGCGCAGGGCCGATCCTGAATAAATCCTGATGACGAGGCAGTCTTTGATCGCTGATCCTACAACTTGTCGTTCCGAAGTCCATCCCTGCGTCTTACCATGGTCCCTACGATGTCGCATCCATACGGCCTAATTACCGGTGGCATCCGTAAAAAAATCTGAGAAACAAGGACGAACGAGTTGATCTTCTTCCAAGTGGCGTCAGACGGCAGGCCCCACAAGCATAGATGCTTCAAACATGCTCGCAGTTCCAAGCATAGCTCGAAAGTAGCTTTTCGCTAATGCGCACCCACCTTCCCTATCCGGATGTAGTGAGGTCCAGCCCGAGAAGCTAATGTCGGTGTATGGACGTGCTTGTCGCTTGTTGACCAAGGGCCCGCCGTTGCCGTCCCATCTCTTAGTACAATAGAAGACTTCGAGTTGTGTTATTGGGTATCATGAGATGAATAGCGTGCGACCCAATTGCTGACAGTAGCAATTGCTGCAGCGGCTATTTTTGACCAGTCGTAGGATCGTCCCTGTCAGGGCCCTAGAAAAATTCCGCCCCAGCAATTTCGGCATCCCTGCAGAATCTCACCGATCTTTCACGGTTCCGGGTTGTGGTCATGCCCGGAAATTTTCTAAGAGGGTAAGGCGTTCCTAGCGTGCACCTTGGCTGTGGATCCAAAAGGACGCGAGGCTGTGCACAATGTCACAGGGAGTGCACGCCATGCACCTGACCAATAGCCACGCACTTGCAAGCGTGCAATATGCATACCGTAGCGCCCGGCCCCCACAGCGAAATTGTCTTCCGGTAAGCACCGCCTCCACAGGTGGGTCATGTAAAGCTGGGCATTGTAATACAATATGTAAGAGAGCCGCTCTGCCAGAGTAGCGGAAGTACGGCGTCTGAAACGTTTGGGACACCTGGGAGAAACATGAACATGTCACTCGCTTTTGTTTTGTTGCTCTCCGCTGCGGCGAATGCCATCACGGTAACGAATTCATGTAAGTATCCTAGGCCTAGGACCCTCACATGCTCGAGGAATTCCGTTCCAATGCAGAAGGGATTAGCAGCAGAATCTTCACGACGACGTCTTTACTGACCATCTCAGCGATCGCTTCAACGACACGTCAAACATCCACATTCTCGGTTCCCAACCTCACAGCGGCTCCCACAGAATCCGGCACACCATGCTGCTACATCTGGCCTAAATTCGTCGGCCTGGGCGAATGGTACACTAGCAGCGTGACCGCTACGGTCGCAACAGTGATCACGCAATATATCCAATACAACAACACAGTCGTGACGACTTCAACGACAGTCTATAACGAGACCGCAACACAAACGCAGGCTCTTGGCTTACAGTTCCTGTTGCAGAACAATAAATATGGATTTGTGACAGCCATGAATGCGACGAGTACGGTCATCGGTGGCACCACACTGTGAGTCTTTTCATCATCGAGCTCGACAGGACTAGTCATGCTAATCGGCATTTTAGCGTTTCCCCAACACCTTTCTGGGAATTCTTCGACATTGAAGTAGGGACCGGTATCGAAACTATCAACACTTATACAACTGGCGTGGAAACCTTTTGCGGGAGTTCCTCAGCGGGTGACGACCTCGACGCGAGTTTCATCTACTTCCCAACCTCTGCAGCATTCTATACCCGCGTAGAGCGCGTAACCGTTGGACAAGACTTCGTTGGAACGCTCGTGGATGAACTCGCGGAATCAGGAACGACCATCCCGGGATTGGAGGATTGTACGATAAGAAATGGTGATGGCGAGCCGCGAGTCCATGTAGCTGTGACTGCGTTGACGGATCACTCGTCGACGACGCTGAGAAGGGACGGGAATTTCCCTACTTCTGCTGCACCGGTTACGACTCGCCCGGCGGAGGTCACCCCAGCGCCACAGCCCCCACCACCAGCTCCAGAGACTACACAACAGCCGGCTCCAGTTGACCCGCCCTTACCGACACCCGCGTTGCCAGCCAATCCCAATCCGGCCCCTCCGAACAGTGAAGTGGGACCAGGACCGTCCAACGGCAACCCAGGACCATCAAACGGCAACCCAGGACCGTCCAACGGCAACCCAGGGCCATCAAACGGCAACCCAGGGCCATCAAACGGCAACCCAGGGCCATCAAACGGCAACCCAGGACCATCAAACGGTGGACCAGCACCTGTGCGTCCAACAAATCAACCCGCGCCGGTTGTCGCTCCTTCATTGACTATTGGGACAACCGTAGTCCCGGTAACAGCGATCGGTACGAACAATGGAGGAGTCGTAATAGGGGGGTCGACACTGTTGCCTAGCTCGGTGGTTACATTCCAGGATAACACCATATCCCTCGGCCCGTCAGGCACAAACCTGGTCATCGTAGGACCCGCCGGTCCCTCCACAGTGCCACTTTTCGTACCCGCACCCGGAGCAGCTCCGGCCGTCACTGGAAACCCACAGCCTGCGGACTCAATAGTAATCGGTACCCAGACTATCCCGCTCTCACTTCCAAGCAATACCGGCCAGGGGGTGATTTTGCCTGGAGGGACAACCCTAGCTCCGGGTTCTGTAGTCACGTTCCAGGGCCAAACATTATCGTTGGCCCCTGGAGGTAGTAGCATTGTCGTTGCAGCATCTGGATCGCAGTCCACGATCGCGCTGTACACTCCGGCGGCGACCAACGCTGCCCAGGAGACTGTGCTTAGTGTGGGATCATCGCCGTACACAATCGCGTATGTGACGGCCTCTGAGGGAGGAGTGGTACTTCCTGGTGGTCAAACCTTGCTGCCAGGAAGCACCACCGTTGTGGATGGAACAACATTGTCCCTTGGGCCGCAAGGAACCGAGCTTGTCGTAGGAACTTCAACAGTGCCTCTGCAGCCGGCACAAACAACTGATGCAGACACATCAACAACATCGAGTGGCACCGGGGGCAATGGCCCAAGCCCGACTTCGACGCCGGAGGAGTTCACTGCAGGCGCAGGCCGAAATGTAGACGGCTGGCGTTCTGGTGCTGGATTTGCTGCCGCGGTTGTTGCGATCCTTCAAGTAGTGCTCTGATTGGTTCCACGTTAATGACTGCAAGATATAAGCATAATGCATAATAATGAAAGAAGCCGCGTATTCCGTTCGAGAGGTTTATGAAGTTTAGCTAGCGAATCGTTGCGGTCCACGCGCCTCCTTGAATGGTTTGCTAAGACCCTACTCGTGCAAGCAGTCAAATTCTTCTTGCAAAGGAAGCCACGCTACCGATGCGTTCGGGTTTGACACGCCAGTAGGATCTTCTGCTCCGCACCGTGGCGGCGAGGGATTTGGAGATGTATTCGCGTCGTCCGCCCCATACCCCTTGGCGTTCTTCCGCCGTTTTTCCTCAACACTCCCCATCAACGTAAAGCTTTACCATCAGGACATCTACCCTGCATTGTGCCGTCGCTATCGCTCACTAAGGAGCAAATCAAGTCACCGAAATGCACGAGGCGGAAGAGCAGAAGTGGAAGCCTCCCGTTCCATGGATCGCGGACTAGCCCGTTCAGATCGGCCAGGAGCATCGCAGCCCCTGTGAGAATTACAATACGCCCAAAGTGGCTGCCCAAACACTCCTCTATGACTATGGTAAGGAACTTCACAAATTCACGAGCGCCTGGCACTGCTCTCAAACCTTTGGCCGTACAGCCGTCCCCAGTTCTCGAGATTCACCGTTTGAGAGACACCCTCAAACGGGAACTCGCCCCGTCAAGCACGGCATAGTCATCGCCGGCGGCTCAGTGTATCGCTCTGCATCGTCGGTGGATCTTAGCACGCACTATCGACACCTGCGACGCCTTACGCTCAGACTAGATCCGATCGAACACAAAGGATTTCCTTTGATCAACTGCGCCTCTCCAACACGTACGCAGCATCGGTCGCTTCCAAAGAGATTGGCCATTGCGCACTCGTTGCTTTGAGAAGTTGCCGCTGGTGGTCCGCGAACTGCGCATCGGGAAGTCGGAGCAAACGCGCAAGAGTTAAGCCACGGCTCAGGCTCCAGTGGTTGATACTGCGTTCGAGAAGAGATTGCGCGATAGATAGTACCTCGAACGTAATCCCAGCGAACCCTTCAGTCCGGAGAAGCTGGTTTCGTTTCAAAGGTTCCAACCGGTTGAACCTTTTGAGTCTCCCTACACGAATCTATCGATATCCTACACTGCGGCAGCGCGGTATCGATACCATTGGCCGCACCGGTAAGTTCGATGAACCAATTTTCACCGCTCATAGGGCAATAGATTCGGAACACCACTTTGCGAGCCGGTCGGAAGCTGTTATAGTTGGGACTGTTCATTCCTCGGACCACGATTGAATGGCGCATCTAAGCTTCGACCTCGTGGATCACTCCAAAAGAGGCTCCTATCGGTCGTGAATCCTTATGTGTTGTCAGCCGAGTTCAATGGTGATGTTTCACCTTTTGAGCATCTGTGCAACAATGTTGTGAACACAAGCGATGGTCTCCTCACTCTTGCCGATGCGGAGGATAGCGCGCAGGATTTGAAAGTCTCGGACGATACCGCAAGGGGGTTGGAAAAAATACGCTGGGATCATCCATGTCGCGTGGGGCCTGGATATGCGATGACTTTGCTGCTCATTCTGACAACTTGCACTTCAACCTGTGCTCATGCTAGTGGGCCTTGCCGCACCTCTCCCTGCGGTATGGTGCCATGGTACAGACACGAAAAGCGGAACTAGCATTGATCCCCGCATACGGCGCACGGTGGTTGCGTTTCCATGAATTTGACACGACATATACATGTAGAGGTGGCTTGTCGTATTGGTGTGATCGCCTCCCACGGCCCAACCTTGAGCTGGGATATGCATGGAAGGGAGAGAAAGACGGGTTTACCCTGTTGGCCTCTAGAGTGGTGGGGCTTACTTCTTAAGCAAATTAGCCTCGCTGGCTTGATCACATCGCGAAATAAAGTCGGTCAAACAAGAGCAGAAAGACAAAACGTGGGTTTCAAACAGAAGCACACTTTTCTGGCTAGCCGGAGTGGTCACTGTGGTGCTGGGGGTATAGAGCGTCGTGTTGGCAGTTGGTCTTCGGCTTTGACATTGGCAGATCTGCGAAAGAGAGAGAGAATCGAAGGGGTGGAAGTTAAAGGAGCGGATGTCGAACGAGTGGAAGTAGAAGGATTGGGTTGAACGACGTTGACCCTCCAGACTCAGGGCTCTACGCCAGCAGGGCATCTGTTAATCCGTTGCGCATACAATCACGCTATCAAAGCGACGGGAAGTGCTTGGGCTCATAGTGCCACGGTTGAGAAAAGTGGTGAGCGGGCGATACTGCCAGTGGTTGCACAAGAAGCTACCCGCCTCCACGTGTCCCTTATGATAGTGGATGATGATGTGAGATGGATACTTAGGGAGTAAGGCCAAATCTGATGCGGCCTACAGTCATTGGGCTGGCTGTTGATGTGCAGTGAGTAGAGGTGAGGTGGGATAACACGCCTTTGGTTGTCAATAGCTGAAGTCAACGCAAATGGCCGGCCCGAGATGCATCGACGTCACTAATCGTCAGTGACTTTGGAATTAAATCGGAAATTCTTGTGCGGACTGGTCGTCCTTTGGACGCCAAATTTCCATGTGCAAACACGCAGAATATATTGGACTGCTATTATACGCCGCGAAAGGTGTCACGCGCCAGCGTCTACAACGGACACTTCAATAAGCACGCACTCGGACGTATTCAATAACCACCAGGCAGGTCGTTGCATGACGACTCTATTAACTGCATCGACCATTACAGGTTGCGCAACCATCACAACAATACCACCAAGAAGGCCGCTGACGTGATTCTTCACGTCTTTTTCGATGAATTATGAGGTGGCGGTCGGACTTTTGGCCAAATCTCGACCGTGGTGTTTCAGAGCCCAAACCCCAGGTTTCAATGTAACCGAACCTAGACACTAGCAGATGATCGCATTTGGGCTGATCTTCTACATCTAATGACACGGTCAATAATTCAAGCAGTCCATCGAAAGGCTGGTCCCGATAACCCTCGAGGGGGTGTACCACATCCTCCCAGGTATCTTCGAAAGAAGGGGTCTCGGCAGTGGGTTCATGCAGTAGAGCGGACCAATAGCATAGCTACTCTTCAGCTCGATTCTATCTAGCGCAGCGCAGATGCTGCAGAAAGCGGTTCAACCTTACCTGGTGCAACACTTAAAGTTGGGCCCCAAACACTGTTTCGTTTGACTGTCTGGTTTTTGCGTCGGATCAAAAGTTCTCCGAAACATC
>Ga0247803_1001150_pt1 | contig 13934 bp, 14 predicted proteins | sample UWRJL014104B1_FD_180928 | JGI IMG/M metagenome (GOLD analysis project Ga0247803, IMG submission 180928) | Plant litter microbial communities from Arlington Agricultural Research Station in Wisconsin, United States - UWRJ-L014-104B-1 | ecosystem: Environmental > Terrestrial > Plant litter >...
GAAGTTTCAGCATTGCTTAATAAACATGCATGTCTGGCTTGTCACAATCCATATGATAAAGTGATCGGACCTGCTTATGCGGAAGTTGCGAAAAAGAATTATTCAGTGGATCAGATCGTAGAACTGGTTCATGCTCCAAAACCTGAACACTGGCCTGGTTTCCCTCCTATGGCGCCTATGACGCATGTTCCGAAAGCGGATATAGCGATTATTGCAACATGGATCAACACGCTGTAAGTTTGAGATTAAGGAGTTTATCATAGAAAAAACGGGTCGTCCATATGGTGGACGACCCGTTTTTGTATCTTTGCTGAAGAATTTGTAACCAATATGACTGAAAGCATAATCAATCCCTCAGAAGTGACTGAAGAACTTCTTGCCTCTTACGAAACGGTAATTGGCCTGGAAGTCCATTGCCAATTATTAACTGAGTCTAAATTGTTCGCCCAGGACCTGAATCGTTTTGGGGCAGAACCCAATACGAATATAGGTCCATTGACACTGGCTTTGCCAGGGACTTTGCCGAAACTAAATAAGAAAGCTGTTGAATATGCAGTGCGGATGGGATTGGCTCTGGGCTGTTCTGTAAGCAGACGCACAATTTTTGACAGAAAGAATTATTTCTATCCGGATCTACCAAAAGGATATCAGATTTCGCAGGATAAAAAACCGATCTGTGAAAACGGGGGTTTGACGATTTCTGTAAAAGGGAGTGACGGGAAATTATATGAAAAATTTATTCGTTTTCATCATATCCACTTAGAAGAAGACGCAGGGAAATCGGTCCATGACGGCAGTGATACAGACACACTCCTGGATTATAACCGTGCCGGTACGCCTTTGGTCGAAATGGTGTCTGAGCCTGATTTGCGATCGGCAGAAGAAACGGGAGCCTTCGTTACTGAAATTCGACGTTTGGTTCGCTATCTGGATATCAGTGATGGAAATATGGAAGAGGGTTCGCTTCGTTGTGATGTGAACGTTTCGCTTCGAAAAAAGGGTGATACGAAACTGGGCACGAAGGTTGAAGTGAAAAATATGAATTCGATCCGTAATATGATGCGGGCAATCACCTTCGAAACACGCAGACAAATTGCGATGCTGGAGTCAGGTGAAACGATTCAGCAGGAAACGAGAATGTTTGACGTGGAAAGCGGGCAAACTTATGGTATGCGCGTGAAAGAAACGATGAATGATTACCGCTATTTCCCGGATCCTGATTTAAGTCCGGTAGTAATTTCAGAAGACTGGCTTGGAGAAATTACTGCATCAATGCCGGCGCTTCCTCAGGCTTTGCGTGAAAAATTCACGAAGGTATATGGAATTCCTGTTTACGATGCGCTTGTTTTAACAGACACGAAGGAAATGGCGCAATATTTTGAAAATGTTTGCTCAAAAACTTCGGCTTATAAATCAGCTTCAAACTGGCTGATGGGTTCGGTTAAATCTTACGTGAATGAGCATGACGGAAATATTGAATCTTTCCCGGTTTCAGCGCAGACACTTGCTGAGCTGATTGAACTTACCGAAACAAATGTGATCAGTAACTCGGTTGCTACACAGAAAATATTTCCAATTTTGCTGACTGAGCCAAACCGTTCGCCAAAAGAGATTGCAACGACAAATAACTGGATTCAGAATAGCAATACAAACGAATTGGAAACGTTGGTAGATCAGGTTATTGCATCAATGCCTGACAAAGTTGCGGCATATCGTAAAGGGAAAAAGGGCTTGCTGGGATTGTTCGTAGGTGAAATTATGAAGAAATCGAACGGCGCCGCAGATCCGAAAATGGTAAACCAGCTGTTGGCTGAAAAATTGTAATTATAAAAATTTACTTAGGAGATATTGCGAAGTTAATTATGAAAAAACGCATTAAAACTGGCTTTTTGATTATTGGACTAGCCCTAACCGGAATGTCGGTAATGGCTCAGGAGCAAATTTCTCCTAAGCTGTTTACAATTAACGGAAAAGTTAAAAATGGGTCAGCGGGTGAAAAAGTAATACTTTCCCAATCGCTGATGACTGGAAATTCATTGAAACTGGATTCTGCTAAACTGGCTGCTGACGGATCTTTTACGATCAAAGCAACGGAAAAGGACGGAGGTAGTTTTTATATGCTGAACCTTGCCGACCGGCAAAAAATTGTATTGCTTTCAGAAGGAGGCGAAACATTCAATATTGTTGCGGACGGCTTTGAAAAGGACAGCAAAGGAAACGCCGGAAAAGTACAGATTACCGGTTCCAAAAATATGGAGTATTATGCCAAACTTCTGGAATTAAATCAGGCTATGGCAGCCAAGGTTGCCGTTTGGAATGAGGCTTATGCGGCTGCGGAGGCGAAAAAAGATTCTAAAAAAATAGGGGAAATCCAGGTTGCCTATAAAAAAGCAGAGCTGGAGCATCTTGATAAAATAAAAGCGCTTATCCCGGAAATGGGAACTTCTCTGGTTGCCATTTTTACGGCAAATAACTTTTTAAATCCGGATACGGACCTCGCACTTTTGCAAGACGTAGCGCAAAAGTTTGAAAACGTAAAACCAACACCTAAGCTTGCCGAAGCATTTGTAGGTCAGGTTAAACGGATTAAAGGTATCGCAATCGGCGATGTTGCTCCTGATTTTACTTTGAACGATCCGGAAGGAAAACCGATTGCACTTTCCTCATTGAGAGGGAAATTTGTTCTGATTGATTTCTGGGCCTCATGGTGTGGACCTTGCCGTCAGGAAAATCCGAATGTAGTTCGTATGTATGACAAGTTTAAGGGCAAAGGTTTTGATATCTATGGCGTGTCTTTGGATAAAGAAGCTAATGCCTGGAAAGCAGCGATTAAAAAAGATAATCTGACTTGGATACACGGATCAGATCTTAAATTCTGGAATTCTGTTGTTGCTCAAACCTATGGAGTAAGTGCAATACCACAGACATATTTATTGGATAAGGAGGGAAAGGTGATTGCTAAAAACCTTCGTGGGCCAGCCTTGGAAGCCAAACTGACAGAGCTTCTACCATAAAATAAAATAGTGTAAAATATGAAAGCCGCGAGATCAAATTCGCGGCTTTCGTCTTTTACAGACTTTACGCTTCGTAATAAAAGAGTAGTGGATCCGGATATTGAAAAGTGTAGGGATAAAATTTATTTAATTTTTCTGCCGAAATAATTTTAAAGTCGGGCCTGATTTCAGGTTCCGAAAATGTCGGAGCTTCCCAATTAAATTCAGCGCAGGACTTCTCGTAAACTTCCCGCCGGGTTGGATGCAAAGGAGCCACAACATTGAAAGTTTCGTCTACCACGCCTTTTTTTAGTATGGTAGAAATAATTCCTGCTGCATCGTCGCGATGGATGTAATTAACAGGAATAGACGCCGTAGTCATATCTTTTTGTCCACGCACATATTTTCCAGGAATTCGGTTATAGCCTAACAAACCGCCATGCCTTAATATCGAAACTTTTCTCTCTCCGCGAATGCTTAACAGCAGATTTTCCGCTTTAACAAGTGCTGGCGAGGAGGATTCTTCTGGATTTATAACATCATTTTCGACGACAACACGGTTAAGATCAGGATAAATACTTGTCGAACTTACAAATACAATTTCTCTGATCGGAGACTGGTTGATATGCGCAATGACCGATTTAATTTGTCTTGGATGAAAGTCTTCTTCGTTTTTTGATAATCTTGGAGGGATCGAAATAACAAGAATATCTGTATCAAAAAATGAAGTTATCTGTGAAGTTTCCCCAGCTAATTCAGGATTGAGATTAAACAGAAAAGGCTTGATACCTGCATTTCTGAATTGTTCTATTTTATCAGCCGAAGTTGTGCTTCCTTTGATTATGGATGAAATATCATCTGCCAGCAAACGTTGGGCTAAGGGGAAACCGAGCCATCCGCAGCCCAGAATGCTTATCCTTTTTTTTTCTATTTTTGTATCTTTATTATTCATGATAATTCGTTTCCGCCGAATGGTTTATATACGTACTTTCATTGTTCTTAGTTGTCTTGTTTTTGGTTTTTTGTCCTGTAACACCGATTCCAAACAGGAAGCTGAATCTGACTCAGGTTCAATTCAGGTGAATATTTCTGTTGAAGATCTTGATAAGCAACTTTTTGCCTGCAAGTCTGTTGAGGAAGTACAAAGTTTTTTGGATAAACATTCCTACTTAACACAATGGTATTTCAGCGAGGCGCCTGTTGAAAAATCTCAGTTGTCGGCCCACCTTTTCCAAATCCTACAAAATAAGGATTTTCAGTCTTTTAAAACACAGCTTGATTCAATTATTGGTGATAGGAATACTGCAATAATAAATCCTTTAAAAGAATCTTTTCAACGCATTGCGAAAGCTTATCCGGATTTCCGGGCACCGCAGGTTAAATTTATGGTGACGGGTTTTACGGGAAATGACCTTTACATATCCGATACCTTAATCATTATTGGTCTGGATTATTTTGGCGGACCAAAGGCAAAATACAGACCGGATGTGTATGATTATCAATTACAGCGTTACCAAAAGGAATACATTGCACCTTCAATTATTTTTTTCATGTCCAACAAATACAATCATGTAAATGCATCCGACAGAACATTACTGGCTGATATGATTGGTTATGGGAAAGGATATGAATTTGTAAAACAAGTGATGCCAAACACGGCTGACAGTCTTATTTTAGGGTATTCTGAGGAGAGTCTAAGGAGGACCTACAATAGTCAGGGCGATATCTGGGCATTTTTTGTAAGTAATAAATTGCTATACGAAACGACGGATTTGAAGAAGCAGAAATTTATCGGCGAGCGCCCTTTCACCGTCGAAATTGGGAACGAAGTTCCTGGTGGTATCGGCCGCTGGTTAGGCTGGAGAATTGTTAGTAAGTATATGGCTGAAAATCCAAATGTGACCCTGCCGGAATTGATGAAAAATGATAACGCCGCAAATCTTCTGCAAGCTTCCGGTTATAAAGGTGAAAAGGATGATGATGAGTAAGTTTTTTGCTTACTTTTGTCAGCATCGCGTGAAACTGTTGTAGACCACATGTCTTTTTGAGTGGTTACTTTGAAATATTCAACCCGCGGCGGTCGCTTTAATTTACCATAATGCCTGTAACCTTAATAATTTTCCTTCTCTTAGTACCCGGCTTTGTTGTGATCGGTGTTTATCTTGAACGTAAAGTTTCGGCTTTTATTCAGGATCGTCTGGGACCGATGGAGGTTGGGAAATGGGGATTATTACAATTATTTGCGGATTTGTTAAAGTTGCTTCAAAAAGAAGATATTGTCCCCAAAGCTGCTGACCGGAAACTTTTCCTTATTGCTCCCATTGTCATTTTTGCTTCTGTTTTTACAGGATTTGCCGTTGTACCCTTAGCGCCTGACCTTGGAGGTTCGGGTGCTGCCGTCGGTGTCTTTTTCCTGTTAACTATTGTTTCTGTTGATGTAATCGGCTTGTTAATGGCCGGTTGGGGATCAAATAATAAATTCGCTTTATACGGAGCTATGCGTGCTGTAGCCCAAATTATTTCCTACGAGGTTCCATTGGGATTATCGATTCTGTGTGTTGTCATGCTTTCTCAAACGCTGGATTTACAGGTCATCAGTTTTCAGCAGGGAATATATTCCGGAGAGACCGTTTATCTTTTTGGTATGAGAAGATTTGGAATCGATGTAACGGCTGTCGGCGGATTTCTTTCCTGGAATATTATAAGAAATCCATTTCTGATCATCGCCTATGTCGTATTTTTTATCGCATCGCTTGCTGAATGTAATCGTGCTCCATTCGATTTACCCGAAGGAGAATCAGAGCTTGTCGCCGGTTTTCACACAGAATATTCCGGTATGAGATGGGCGCTTTTTATGCTTTCAGAATATGGAATGATGTTATTAGTTTCTCTTCTCGGAGCAATTTTATTCTTGGGAAGCTGGAATACACCCTTTCCTAACATCGGTCCGCTTCGCCTGGCTGACTGGACAAGCGGAGAACCGGGAACTTGGTTTGGCTACCTATCCGGTGCCTTCTGGTTGTTTGGAAAAGCAATTTTAGGTATACTGATACAAATGTGGGCGCGATGGACACTCCCTCGTCTGCGTGTGGATCAGTTGATGTATCTGGGATGGAAAGTTTTGACTCCGGTTGGACTGGTTTTATTTTTTGTTTCCGGAGTCTGGAGATTATTAGGTATCTGAATTAATCGACAATCTCTGCGCCGTCCAGAATATAATTCATCTGGTAAATATCATCCGCATTTAATTTTAAAGTTCCTTGAAAAGTAAGACGTTCGTCTGTTTTAAACTTACGTCCGTTTTTCTTGAAATTTAATGTCATCACCGTTTCCGGCCCTGCCCCGCCGCAGAAAAAACATGCGCTGAATGGAAATGCGGACAATACATATAAATTTGCGTCCAGATCCACAGGGAGAATATATCCAGTAATTGTTACCGGCTGATTTTTCAATTTTTGCACACTTGGTCCAAAAGTCGGATGCAGCATATAGATCGATTCTTCTGCATACCATTTCTTCTTAAAAGTCACATCACGCAAAGTTTCCCATGTTAATTTTACAGGTGCAGAGCTCGGTGCGAATGCAAATAAGGAGGTGAGAAGAAGCGCGATGGCTATGAAACGTACTGATTTCATATTATTTTGATGTTTTATACTAAATAGGATTCAGGTAGTCAAACAAAAATACGACTAATATCATTCCTCTGCCAGCGTTCGGGAGATATTCAGTCTGTAAATACCCAAAGATGGTAAGGCCGCCGCCAGCAGACCTAAAATCAATGCGCCGATTAAAAGATAAATTTCTTCGGGCAATAAGTTGAATTCCCGAATGGAATAATGAAAATCCTGTTCTGCGGCACGGCTGAAAAGTAGCAATCCAACACGGCTGAGTATCACACCAGAAAGGTATCCTGTAACGGCTAAAATCAAACCTTCAAGCAAAAGCATCAGAAATAATTTAGTGCGGGTCGCACCCATGGAAAGCATCAGCGCCATTTCATATTTTCTTTCTTTAAGAGAATTATAAAGTGAAATAAAGACACTGACTCCTGCAATAACAATAATGACAAGCGCCAGTGCACGCAATGTATCGATTCCAACACCCAAAAGTGAAAATAGCCTGTTGATCTCGATACTAGGCAAGGCCGCTTGCATAGATGTATTTTCATTAATCTGGCGCGGAATGGTAATCAGCCCCATAGGGTTTCTGAACTGAATTAAAGCACTCGTAACCTGTTTTTCTTCATTGTGGTGTATGTCTGCCATATTTTCTTCATGTGCAGGATCACTCTCTTTAACATCGTCCGCTGGTGCAATTGCTTCGTTTTCTTCGGCATGCTCATGGATTTCCCACACACTTTCGAGGCCAGTCAAAACAAGCTGATCAACAACGGAGCCAGTCGGCTCAAAAAAACCTACTACTTTATATTTTTTATCATTGTGGGCTTCACCATCCGAATCAAGTCCGTGAGAACTGGCGAAAGTGTCTCCTATTTTCAAGCCTGAATTTTTGGCAACTTTACTTCCCAGTGTCACATCCATAGGCTGGCGGAATAATGCTCCCTGAGCAATTTTTGCCTGAAAATGTTCAACATATTTCGGTGTTGTTCCAACAATCCTGAACCCGTGATAATTGTCGCCCATAGAAAGCGGAATAACCGTTTTTACAAACGGATTTCGTTTTAAAGAATTAACTTCTGCCAAAGGAACATTTCCCGTTGGCGCGTCGATCTGGTAAATGCTGGAAAGAATGAGTTGGAGCGGGCTACCCTTAGCACCGACAACCATATCGATCCCTCGAATATTTCGGCGGAACTGTTCGTCAAGTTGTTTATTTAAAAGCAGTAATAAAGAGATCATCCCGATCCCAAGCGTGAGTAACATCGTGCTCAGAAAACTGTTTAATTTTTTCTCTTTAAGGTTTGCTAAACTGATTTTGAGAAGATTCATTGAAATTAAAATGTATATGTGAAGCTAACCTCGCTGAGGCTAAACCTTAAAATAATCTTACAAAAATACCTGGTTTGGAAATTCATCTTTCAGGCGCTGATCGTGGGTTACAACAACCAGACTGGCACCAATAGAGAACGCCTGGTTTTTCAACAGCTCAACAACTTTCTGGCAGTTGTTGTCATCAAGATTGGAAGTAGGTTCGTCAGCTAGAATAACGTTTGGGTTATTCATCAGTGCCCGCGCTATACTTACACGCTGTTGCTCCCCTTGGCTTAATTGCGTAGTTTTTTTATGCAAGTGATCAGCAAAACCCAGCTGTTCAGCCAAATAAGCGGCTTTCTCCTTATCCTGTTTGTTCCCGGCAAGATAACTTGACAATAGTATATTATCCAAAACTGAAAGTGCGCCAACGAAATGGGCCCGCTGATAAATAATCCCCAAGCTTTTTGCTCTTATGTTGGTGCGTTCAGTGTGTGACAAGCCAGACAATTCTTTGTTATTAATATGAATATTTCCAGAATCTGGTTTAAGTAATAATGCCAGTAAATGAAGAAAAGTAGTTTTGCCCCGGCCAGACTGGCCAAGAATCAAAAGCGCTTCTTTGTCTGCACAACTTATATCAGGAAATGCGAATTGTTTCTGCGGAGAATAGGAAAATTGAAGGTTTCTGCTGGTAATCATTATGGAAAGATCTGATTTTCTATTATACAATAATACTAAATTTTGCGCGCTTATCAGGGCTGCGGTAAGAATATAAAGTTTCCACAAGTTACTTTTAGGTCAGCTTCCAGTATAATTATGTAATGAAGGGAAAATATGATGATTTAAATTATTAAGCTGTACAAATAAAACAATAAGAAATACGTTGAAAAGGAGATATATCCTGAAGAAAACCAACAACTGTTCTATTTTTGCAAAAAATTGATCCAAAAATGATTAAAGATTTTCAAATGAGACCGATAAGCAAAAAGCTCGTATTTTTATTAATACTGGGGTTATTGGTAATAAATTACGAGACTGAGGCGCAGGTAAGACGTGGCACATTTATTCCTTATTCTTCTGCTGGATTCGGGATCGGGACTTCCAGTTATTATGGCGATATGGCTTCTTACACTACTCCGCTAAGGTCGACTTTTGGCATGATGCGATGGAGTATCACGGGTAATTACACAAGGCATTTCACGCCAAGACTGGCAGCGAGAGCTTCTTTTACCTATGCAAGAATTGTTGGTGATGATTATGAAATGAATAAGAAAGACCCAACCAACATCCGTTTCCCAAGGAATTTAAGTTTTAGAAACGATTTGAAAGAATTCGCAGTCGTAGGGATTTATAAACTAACACCAGATAACAGAAGTTACGACCGTCGTCCACAATTTGGAGCTTATTTGTTTGGAGGGATTGCAGCGGTTGCGCACAATCCTAAGGCAAAAGACGAGGTAACTGGTGATTGGGTTAAATTACAATCTCTGGGAACCGAAGGCCAAGGTCAACCGGGCTATGCTAAGCCGTACTCGTTAATTCAGATGGCTATCCCAATCGGAATTGGAGTTCGTTATAAAATCAATGACCGTTTTGACATAGGGGCAGAATTGGGCTTCAGATTCACTTTTACTGATTATCTTGATGATGTTTCGGGTGTTTACGCAGATCCCTCAGTATTTCAACCTGGCTCCACAGGTGAAAAATTTTCTAACAGGTCACGAGAACAATTTTCTACAAGGAAAGGAAAGGATAGAACTGCTGGCCTAATAGAATATGTAAAAGCTGCATATAATATTGATACAACAGATCCATATTCCGTATTGGAAGGCCAAAACTACGGAAGGGCAGGTAATGAGCGCGGTTTCAATGTAAAGGGAAATGACAACTACATGACCGGTACCATAAGTGTTCATTACATCATTCCGTCTCAGGTAAAATGCCCGCCGCTAAAATAAATTGAATTTTGTTGAGGAGAATATTTTGAAAAAGATACAAGCGAATTTTTTTTACGGGTTATATATTTCAATTATCATTTGTGTAAGCGGGCAAACAAATAAGCTCTTTGCTCAAAAAATTGAAGTTGGTGCAGGTTTGGGAGCTTTTAACTATAAAGGCGACATTTCTCCTTCGTTTAAATTTCGGTTTTTTAAGCCAGGTGGAAGTCTGTTTTTTAGGTATAATCCTAGTCAGGCACTTTCGCTTCGCGCAGAAGTTGCAGCAGGACTGATTGGAGCGGAGGATCGGTTTAGTAAGGATCCTGTTCAAGTTCAGCGTAACTTATCTTTTCGTACCAGAATTACCGAAGCCAGCGCAGTCGCTGAATATAATTTTCTTGACTATCAGGAAAAAAGATTTGCAGTTAACTGGACACCTTATGTGTTCGGAGGTCTTGGCATTTCGAAGTTTAAGCCGGATGTCGTCACCGATAATTATAAAACCAGCAGCCTGGTGCTTCCATATGGTGTTGGAATAAAATACCAGATTAAAAGGCCCTGGAATATTGGTCTGGAATATGGAACAAGAAAAACTTTTAGTGACTACTATGATAATTTGGGCGGAGATCCTAAATCTACTGTTCAACTGGAACAAGGCGACCCATCCAAAAAAGATACTTATTACTACATTCGCCTGTCAATAAGTTATACATTTTACCGAATCGTTTGCCCTTAAACTCCTATGAAGAAAACTCTCCTGATCTTTTTAATAATTATTGCAGCCGGTCTGGCAGGTTTTTTTATTCTCAGAAAGTATACCAAATCGTTTAGTCCCGCTTCAATTGCAGCCTATCACGACAAGGGAATTGATGTCGAAATAACTTACAGTCAACCTGCCAAAAAAGGAAGATATATTTTTGGACGTGAGCAAGACAAGGCATTGGTCCCTTACGGAAAAGTTTGGCGTACGGGGGCAAATGAAGCAACGATTATAAAATTTGATAAAGATGTAAAGTTCGCAGGTCAGGAGGTTAAGGCCGGCACTTATTCTCTATGGACTATACCAGGGCAATCGGTATGGAAGGTGATTTTAAACAACGAAAGCGGCCAATGGGGAACGGAGTATAATGACGGTCAGGACTTCCTGAAATCTGATGTTAAAATCCGGGTGAACCGAAAGGTTGAGGAGCTTTTCAAAATATACTTTCAAAAACAACCCAATGGCGTAAATTTGATTTTGAGCTGGGACCAAACCGAAGCGATTATACCAATCCAACTTCCATAATCTTAGTTTAAATTTCCTTTTATGTTTGTTGAAGCAATTGAAGCGGTAGATCAATTTACCCGCCCTATTCATTTTATTGCCCGTTATTATGGCGGCAGCGATATTATTCCCGGAACCGGAACACTGTTTTTCGTAAATGAAAATGGTTATGCAATTACGTGCAGGCATGTCGCTCAGCAGATTTTGCATGCTAATCTTATTTATGAAAATTACCTGAAATTTAAAGGAGAATTAAGGCGCTTTGAGCGCGATCCTGGTTACGAAACCCAGCGTCAATTTCTTGAAGGAAAATATAAAATTAACGGTGATGCGCCGATCCGTATCCTGTTTAATTTTATCAATTGCGTAGATGCCTACAAAAGCCTGACGATCCATCTTCATCCGACTCAGGATCTCGCAATTATTCAGTTCAGGGACTATGATGTAAAGTTATATCAGGGGTATGCACATTTTTTAAGAGATACGCGGGCAGTTAAACAAGGCAGATATTTGTGCCGTTTGGGATATCCTTTTCCGGAATTTACTAACTATCATCTTAACAAAAATACTAATGACATTGAGTGGACAAAGGAAGGGCGAATTAATACGCCAAGCTTTCCGATCGATGGAATTATCACAAGGCATATCGGCGGCGAAAATAATGGAGTGACCGGAATTGAAATGAGTACACCTGGTTTGCGTGGACAAAGCGGAGGCCCTCTTTTTGACAGTAATGGTATCATTTATGGCTTGCAAAGTGCGACAAGGCATCTTCATTTGGGCTTCGATCAGGTGAACCGGGAAGTGATAACCGATGGTCACCGCAAAAGAGTTTCCAACTACCCTTTCCTGAACGTCGGACAATGCGTTCACGTCGATGTTATTAAAAGTTTTCTCCGTGAAAAGAAAATTGATTTCTATGAGATCGATTGACCGGTAGTTTTTCTTATATGAATACTTTTAAAAAAAAACATCAATCGGTTATGGCTGTTTTAAATAAGGAGTACTTCAAAGAAGAACTGACAGAAGCATATGAATTGCCGGCAGAAGCAATCGCATTTTATAACGAGTTTGGATATGTAAAACTCAAAAACGTTTTGAGCGCTAAAGTACTCGAATACTATGGAGAGCTGATTACCGACCTTGTCTTCAAATTAAACCAGCTTACCAAACCGATGGAAGAACGGACGACTTACGAGCGCGCGTTTTTGCAGATCATGAACTTGTGGCTGGAAAATGAAGAAGTTAAAGAATTTGTTTTTTCAAAACGCCTGGCGAAAATAGCAACAGATCTGATGCAGGTTCAAGGTGTCAGACTTTATCATGATCAGGCATTATATAAAGAATCCTCCGGAGGCATTACGCCCTGGCATGCCGATCAGTTTTATTGGCCTTTGTCATCTCCAAAAACTGTAACGGTCTGGATTCCTTTACAAACAACCTTAATGGAAATGGGCCCGTTGGCATTTGCAGAGAAAAGCCATAACGTGGAGATTGGCCGTAATCTTGAGATCAGCGACGAAAGCGAGGCATTTATGAATGAACAATTGAAACAGTTTGCGGTAAATGAAACTCCCTTTGACCTGGGAGAGGTTAGCTTTCACGCTGGCTGGTTATTTCATCGCGCGGGAGCGAATGTGTCAGGAAAGGCAAGAAAGGTGATGACCATGATTTATATGGATAAAGATCAGCGCGTCGTTGAGCCTGGAAATACTTACCAACAGGCAGACTGGGAGGTTTGGCTTTCGTCTAAACCAATTGGAAGCCTTGCAGACGGCCCCAAAAATCCTTTACTTTTTACCTACTAATATCCGAATTGAAAGCGGTTAAAAAATCGCTTTCAATTCTTCTAATCTACGGATATCATAGGTTGGGGATTCTTCAAATTTAAGTCCGGCCGGATTGACATAAACCGTATCCAAGCCAAATTGTTTGGCACCAAGTACATCTGCAATCCAGTTATCGCCGATCATGATACTTTCTTCGGGTAAAGCGCCAGAGACATCCAGGGCATATGCAAAAATCTTGGGATCAGGTTTCTTGGCATTTGCATTTTCAAAAGTGATCAAGTTCTGAAAAAAGTGACCGATTCCAGAACTGGAAATTTTCTTCGACTGAATATCGTTGAAGCCATTTGTGACAATGTGGAGATTATAACCCTTTTCAGAAACGTAATCAAGCAATTCCAAAGCACCTTCCAGTAAATGTTTTTTACCCGGTAGAGTCTGCAGATATATCTCACCAATTTCTTCATGGTTTTCAGGGCATAAAACGCCTAACTCTTCAAAAACCATTTTGAAACGGTTTTCACGTATATAGGTGTGGTGAAGTAAACCGCGATCGAATTTATCCCAAAGCTCCGTATTTATCCTTAAAAAAGACTGCACGAAAAGTTCGAGAGAGTTAACGCCGTGACTTGTCAGATTGGAGTTATGGAAAATATCTTTTAAAGATTCGGAACTGTTCCGCTCAAAATCCCAAAGTGTGTGGTCAAGGTCAAAAAAAAGATGTTTGTATTTCATAAATAATGATGCGCCTGTACTTCCTGTAAAAGTCGGAAAAAATATCCTGAAAATTTTTATTTCATTTTTATACTAAATGATCCAAAAGGCTGTACTGCATCGTATATTATTTGATAAGTTCAATTATTTGCATCAATAAGTATAGGCTTTAATAGCCATATCCGAAAATCCTGATTTCTGTTAATTACTTGTTAACAGTTGTTAATTGGAAATAAATTAGAAAAAAAAGGAGTGCAAACATTTGCAAATCAATTACCAAATCTATTTCTTTGATTAATATAATT
>Ga0247803_1001152_pt1 | contig 13903 bp, 6 predicted proteins | sample UWRJL014104B1_FD_180928 | JGI IMG/M metagenome (GOLD analysis project Ga0247803, IMG submission 180928) | Plant litter microbial communities from Arlington Agricultural Research Station in Wisconsin, United States - UWRJ-L014-104B-1 | ecosystem: Environmental > Terrestrial > Plant litter >...
AAATGGGCCTTAGAGAAAGAGGGATTGGATTTTACAGTTCTGGTTTTTCAGGAAAATTTTCTTAATGACTTTTTCTCAGACAAATTCTTTACGTACCGCCTTTTGTATTTCTATCAATTGAGTTATCCTTTACAAATTAGTATCGAAAGGGAAGAACTTCAAAAAGCACTTGATCAGCTGATGGAAATTAAATATGAACTTGTTAACAGCAAAACAGACAGCATTCATATCATTCGGTCACTTACATACTACCTGCTTTTGAAGTTTAACAGAATATACGCTGAGGCAAACAATCTTTCGATTGACAGGACAGAAAATAACTTTGCTTACCAGTTTAAACAGTTATTGGAAATACATATTAGGCAGCAGCAGCGAATTGATCATTATGCAGATTTATTGAATGTGAGCAGAATTACAATTAATACTTGCGTGAAAAAGCAGTTTAATGTTACGGCGACGGAGCTCTTGAAACAAAGGCTGCTTTTTGAGATAAAAAACGACTTGATACATTCCGGAAATACTATTGCTGAGATTGCCTATGATCTTCATTTTTCAGAACCCGCACATATGATGCGATTTTTTAAAACTCAGACAGGAATAACCAGCAGCCAGTTCCTCTCAGATTACCAAAATGGTATATTTTCGTAGTATTTTAGGGCTGTTATAGTATAAGAAAAATCCAAAACAAAAGAATTGCTTTACTTTAAATGAAACTTTAGATCACAGCAGTTGCATTACATTTCAATCTGCTTCAGGGCAGTAAAATTTTTAATATGATCAAAAAATACAAATCCAATAAGATATATTACCAAAGTACAATAGCACTTGCAGGACCTGTTGTAATTTCCCAGTTGGGGCATACCCTTGTACAGACTCTTGATACAGTTATTATTGGCCATTATGCAGGAACAATATCATTAGCAGCAGTCTCGCTTGTTCATTCTGTTTTCATGGTAGTTTTAGTCATTGGATTAGGGATTGCTTACGGATTAACGCCATTAATTGCACAAGAAAATGGAAAATCAAATTTTAAGGAATGCGCCGAGCTTCTGTCAAACAGCTTATGGCTGAATGTCGCAGCTGCAGTTCTTCTTTTTTTAGCAGTGTATTATGGTTCTATGTTTGCCATACAGCACACAGACCAGGATCCTCTGGTGGTAAAAACGGCAAAACCTTATTTAATTATTTTAAGTTTGTCTATTCTGCCTTTAATGATATTTCAAACTTTCAAGCAGTTTGCAGAAGGACTGGGTTTTACAAAACAAGCTATGTCTGTAACGATATGGGGAAATGTACTTAACGTAATTATCGCAGTGATTTTGGTAAAGGGAATGTTTGGTATAGAACCAATGGGAGTTCGCGGGGTAGGAATTGCAACATTGATAGATAGGGTTTTAATGATGCTGGTGATGATGTGGTATGTACTTCGATCAAAGAATTTTAGCGTTTATCTAAAGCATTTCTCCATTAAGTTTGTTGATTTTTCAAAAATGGCAAAAGTGGTAAAAATAGGATTGCCTGTAGCGATGCAGTATGTATTTGAAATTGGAGTATTTGCCGTTGCTGCTTTAATGGCAGGTCATATAGGCGCAATGGAACAGGCTGCGCATCAGACAGCAATAACACTTGCAGCAATGACGTACATGATGGCAGGTGGAATTGCATCAGCTGCTACTATTAAAGTTGGAAATAGCTTTGGCAATCAAAACTACAAAAGGCTCCAGAGTTTTGCTTATGCATCCTATCATTTAGTAATTATTTTCATGCTGTTTTTTGCTGTAATTTTTACACTCTTTAATCAATATCTGCCTTATTTAATAACAAATGATACAAATGTTGTGGCGCTTGCTTCTCAATTGTTGATAATTGCCGCACTATTCCAGCTCTTTGATGGTACACAGGTTGTTGGACTAGGTACATTAAGAGGAATGGGGGATGTAAATATTCCCACTTTCATAACCTTTGTCGCTTATTGGGTTATTGGTCTGCCGGCAGCCTATTTTTTAGGAATTTATTTTGACGCAGGAGTAAAGGGAATCTGGTATGGTCTGACGCTAGGCTTGTTAACATCATCTGGTTTACTGTATTTAAGATTCAGATATGTAATGAATAAAACCCTGGAAAATCAATGGAAAAAATCTGAAAACTAACAATCAATATTAGAAAGTTATTGTACATAATTTTCTAATATTTAAAAGGAGAGAAGGGATCAAATTTTAAGTTTGAAGCCCTTAATTTCCTATGTTTTTGTTATCTATTTTACACGATTTCCTCAAGAAACAAAATGTTAATTTTTGACTTCTTTTGTGAATAGTAACTAGTTCTAAATGATTAATATAATTCGTCTTTATTCTTCATAAACTTTAATATCATTAAAACTACTTGATAGTAAAAAGTTGATTTTAATTTGTAACAGGAAGATTTATCAAGTTCAATAAACTATCTTAATTATTAATTAAAACGATTGTTAATCATATATCTTGTTTGAAAACCCAAGTCTAACTGAGATTTTTGAAAGGATTAGCTATGTAATTCAATTTCAATATGTTAAATTTGTATTATTTTATTATTTAAATTTAAATTGAGGTGAGTTTCTTGTTAAAATTATTAAAAAATAAGTTTTTTTATATTACTTTGTAGTATTCAAAAGAACATACATCTTCTACACGCACTTTTTCTGTCATTTGTAATACATCCACCAATTCTATTTAATTAGGATCTTGAAAATTAAATAGAAAGTTACACGCTTTTCACCGATAACATTTTAACAAAAATTACTTTAAAGGAGTTTGTTGAATTTTATAATCATTAATTAAATTTTGATTGACTATGAAAAGACTACTACTATTAAGCGGTTTATTATTTTTACTATTTTTTGTAAAGGCTGAAGCTCAGGTGGGAATAGGAACACCAGCTCCTCATTTATCTTCACAATTGGATATTGTTGGCAACAATAAGGGAATACTGATTCCAAGAGTTGCCTTAAATGGCACTTCAGATATCACGACAATTTCTAATGGCAATGTTAATAGTCTTTTAGTTTTTAATACTCAAACCAACTCAGATGTTACGCCGGGATATTACTATTGGTATAGTAATAAATGGATAAGATTGGGTAACTCTGAAACTATTACTAATCTTGTTGATAATGGAAATGGAACCATAACCTATATTAATGAATCCGGTATTCCGGTGACAATTGATATTGCAAAAATTGTTTATGATTATCAGACCGTAACTTCGGCATCATTTGATCCTGTCACCAATATTTTTACTTATATCGATGAAAGAGGGCAGACAACAAATTTAAATTTATCTTCAATAGTTCCATTTGTAGAAACTCTTACTTTTATTTCTCAGGATGTTGCAGCAGGAACTATTACTTATATTGATGAAAAGGGCAATTCTACAGTTTTAAATACTGCAGCTTTAATCAAACAGCATGAAACACTAACCTCAGCTGTTTTTGATGCAACAACTGGTCTACTGACGTATAATGATGAAGATGGAACTGCCAATGCATTGAATCTGTCAACGATGATTCCAAATTTTGAGACTTTGACCTCAATTTCTCAGGATATAACAGCAGGAACGATTACGTATATTGATGAAAATGGAGCTTCGACAGTTTTGGACATTCTAACATTAATCAAGCAAAACGAAACACTAACCTCAGCTGTTTTTGATGCAATAACAGGAATATTGACATATAATGATGAAGCGGGAACGGCCAATGCATTGAATCTTTCAACTATGATTCCAAATTTTGAGACTTTGACCTCAATTTCTCAGGATATAACAGCGGGAACCATTACGTATATTGATGAAAATGGAGCTTCGACAGTTTTAAATATTTTAACGTTAATCAAGCAAAACGAAACACTAACCTCAGCTGTTTTTGATGCCACAACTGGAATCCTGACTTATAATGATGAAGACGGTGCTGCCAATGCATTGAATCTGTCAACGATGATTCCAAATTTTGAGACTTTGACCTCAATTTCTCAGGATATAACAGCGGGAACCATTACTTATATTGATGAAAATGGAGCTTCGACAGTTTTAAATATTTTAACGTTAATCAAGCAAAACGAAACGCTGACATCTGCTTCTTTTGATCCGACAACCGGAATTCTGACTTATAATGATGAAGACGGTGTTGCCAATGCATTGAATCTTTCAACGATGATTCCAAATTTTGAGACTTTGACCTCAATTTCTCAGGATGTTGCAGCGGGAACTATTACTTATATTGATGAAAATGGAGCTTCGACAGTTTTAAATATTCTAACCTTAATCAAGCAAAACGAAACTTTGACATCTGCTTCTTTTGATGTGGCGACAGGAATTTTGACTTATAATGATGAAGACGGTGTTGCCAATGCATTGAATCTTTCAACGATGATTCCAAATTTTGAGACTTTGACCTCAATTTCTCAGGATATAACAGCAGGAACGATTACGTATATTGATGAAAATGGAGCTTCGACAGTTTTAAATATTACAGCGTTAATTAAGCAAAACGAAACGCTGACATCTGCTTCTTTTGATGTGGCGACAGGAATTCTGACTTATAATGATGAAGACGGTGTTGCCAATGCATTGAATCTTTCAACGATGATTCCAAATTTTGAGACTTTGACCTCAATTTCTCAGGATGTTGCAGCAGGAACCATTACTTATATTGATGAAAATGGAGCTTCGACAGTTTTAGACATTCTAACATTAATCAAGCAAAATGAAACTCTGACTTCGGCAACTTTTGATGCCACAACTGGAATCCTGACTTATAATGATGAAGACGGTGTTGCTAATGCATTGAATCTTTCAACTATGATTCCAAATTTTGAGACTTTGACCTCAATTTCTCAGGATATAACAGCAGGAACGATTACGTATATTGATGAAAATGGAGCTTCGACAGTTTTAAATATTCTAACGTTAATCAAGCAAAACGAAACACTAACCTCAGCTGTTTTTGATGCAACAACAGGAATATTGACATATAATGATGAAGACGGTGTTGCCAATGCATTAAATCTTTCAACGATGATTCCAAATTTTGAGACTTTGACCTCAATTTCTCAGGATATAACAGCAGGAACCATTACGTATATTGATGAAAATGGAGCTTCGACAGTTTTAAATATTACAGCGTTAATTAAGCAAAACGAAACGCTGACATCTGCTTCTTTTGATGCAACGACAGGAATTTTGACTTATAATGATGAAGCGGGAACGGCCAATGCCTTGAATCTTTCAACGATGATTCCGAATTTTGAGACTTTGACCTCAATTTCTCAGGATATAACAGCGGGAACTATTACTTATATTGATGAAAATGGAGCTTCGACAGTTTTAAATATTACAGCGTTAATTAAGCAGCATGAAACTATAACATCGTTGAGTCTTTCTGCTGGGGCTTTATCTTATACTAATGAGGACGCGTCAAATCTTCCTATAAATTTAGTTTCGGCTAATGCAAATAATGCCATTACTGCAGGTACCGATGGAGCTCTTTTTGCCGATAAAACAACTTTAGCAATTGAACCATGGTTTGTTCAGGGAACTACTAATCAAGCGCTATTGAACACTAATGATATTTATCAAATGGGACGCGTTGGAATTAATAAGCAAACCGCTGATAAACAATTGGATGTGAATGGAGATTTCAGATCCACAATTATTGCACCTGATGGAAAAATCCATAGTATAGAGGCAAATAGTATTGATCTTGGCCGGCCATCTACCCATTTGTCAGTAGCGAATCAGGATCCAAGTTTAGACCTGACTATTATAGCGGTCGAAGATAGAACTGCAACAATATACACTAAAGGCTTAACTCCTCAAAGTTCATCCATTTCAACGACACCTAACTTTGGAGTACGTTTTATATTTGGTAATTCAAGTGGTGTTTTTGAAGGGGCTTATACTTTTCCCAGAAATAGTGGTCTTCCAAATCAAATACTAATGACCAATGGTACTGGTTCAACTACTCAATTGCAATGGGTTAATCCTCAGACACTGTTTAATGTAAATGCGCATAATGGTCTTCAGGGAGCAGGAGGTGGAGATGTCGTATTGGGAGGACCGTTAGAGACGCCAACAATTATTACAACAGATGCTAGTAATACTTTGGCTGTTGCAGGTTTACAGCCCTCAGCAACAGTTACTGATAAAGTGGTTGTTACAGATGTAAACGGAGTGTTGAAAAACAGTTCCGGTGCTATGCCCAAATTCTTTTTTATGCCCGCCATTACATTCGATACTAGTGTAATAACAGCGGGATTAACTAAGAATTTATATCAGGAATATATCAATCAGTTTACAAACGTAACGGTAAAAAGTACTAGTGCTCCTGTTAACATTCCATTTATGCCAAATAACACTGATCTTTATTACTATGTCACCTATTTTGATCCAACTGTCTTCGCCAATTTAAGTATTGATGATAATGGTATTCTAACCTATGATATTATAGGATCAGGCACACCGACTTCTTATTTGAATATTGTATTTGTATTAAAATAGAACATTATGAGAGTCAACTCAACAGATCATAAAAAATATCATTTTAAACTGCTGATTCTTTTGGCCTTGTTTTCTCCATTTTTTATTGTTAAGGTAAATGCGCAATTTACTTTTAAGGATGATTTTAAAAAGAATACTGCTCCGGATGTTATTATCGGCGGGAGTGGTGGAATCAACGGCACTGCTTATCTGACGTCAGGAATTGACGATCCTTTAGGTGCAGGATGGCTTCGTTTGACAAATGCTACTACAAATCAGGGTGGTTATGCGTATGTAAATAAATCCTTTCCATCAACTCTGGGAGTTGTAATGGATTTTGAATATAAAATGTGGAGAAATGTTCCCGATTCTTTTGACGGTGCCGATGGTATTGGGGTATTTTTGTTTGATGCTGCCGATGTAGAAACAAATGGTTTTAGATTGGGGGCTTATGGTGGTGCTTTAGGATATACTTCTAATACAGATGAAGGAATAACATATGGATTAAGAGGCGGTTATATCGGTATTGGTTTCGATGCTTTAGGAAATTATGCCAATACCATATTCGGTCCAAAAAATGGTGGTGTAGGCATTCGCCCAAATGCCGTATCGCTTCGTGGTCCGACAAATGATACTGATTTAACACAATCAAATGTTTTTTTAACAGGTGTAACTATTTTAAATGGACATAACATTGTGCCTATTACTACTCAGGGAAATTGGACAGACAACGAACTTGATTATAATACAACTGTAAGCTCAAGACCTGACGATAATACTTTTTATAGAAGAATTCAAATTGAAATGCAGCCCGTTATGGGAGGTTATCGTATTACTGTGCGCTGGAAAACAGCTCTTAATAGTGATTTTGTTCAATTAGTAGATTATACCACAACATTGCCTCCTCCAGAACTATTGTCAGTAGGTTTCGCAGCTTCTACCGGTGCCGGAGTCAATTTACACGAAGTTCGTAATTTAACCTTAACAACACCCGGAAACCTTCGAATAACAAAACAAACTGATAAAAGTTATTTACAAGCGATTACTGGTTCAGGTTTGAACCAGATTACATATTATATTGATGTGGTAAACGATACTCCGGCAGCTTTGCAAAATATCGATTTTGCAGATGTATTGACTGATGTTAACGGAAATCAAATTGCACCTTCTATGTTTGCCATTACTGGCATTTCACATACTGGTTTTTTAAGTGGTACAAATTTGCCTGTCACTTCGGCTGTAAATCAGTTTAGCGGAACATTAAATATGGCGGCCAATAGTACAGGCCGGATTATAATTACCGGGGAACTGGCCGCCAACCAAATTCCGACAGGCAATATCTTGAACAATAGAGCCGAAGTATCTCCAACAGACATTACAGATGAAGATTTGGGAAACAACATAGCAGAAGTTGCGGTACCTGTACTCGCAGAAAATGTTGACATAGTGGCTATAGAAGAATCAAACAATTTTTGTGTTACCGGAACCAATCAATTTAAACTTCGAGTTGCCAATATAGGAACAACACCTGCAACATATAGAAGAATCGGAACTGCGGGACAACGTATTGCAGTTACAAAAACAGTTCCGTCAACTTATACTTATGATGATAGTGCAACTCCAGGTGGTTTCGATAATTCTGGTGTCTCTACTACAGCAAGATGGTCAAAATTTATAACGCCAGATTCTCCTTCAGCAGGACAAACAACCTATACTTATGTAGCCAGATCTCCTATTGATGACAACGATCATACATTGTCAGGACTTGGTACCGTTTATGAACCGGATTATCCCATTACTTATTCTATTACACCAGCAGTTGGTACTATCTCTTATGTAAACGCTGCCACTGTTTCTTATACCGATGTTTGTGCAACTGACCCTGCTAATTGTTATACAGGTGCTAATTTGGAACCTCTGACACCTTTCGATAATACCGCTAATAATACAATTTCAGAAACTATAAATACTGCACCAATTGCTCCTGCGGCCACAGCAACGATTCAATATTGCCAGAATGCTTCGGCTGTATCATTAACTGCCACAGCAGATCCCGGAAATACTTTACTATGGTACACTACTTTAAATGGATCTTCTTCGACAATAGCACCGGTTCCTTTAACAAATCAGTCCGGAATTTTTACTTATTATGTAAGTCAGGAAAATGGTTTATGCGAAGGGCCAAAAACGACTATTACGGTTACGATACTAGATTTACCAACAAGCGGATCAATTGCCGCTTCGCAAACCGTATGTAATGGACAATTACCAGCTTTTATTAACTCTGCTTCTGCAGGAACAGGAACAAATATTTCTTACAGATGGGAATCTTCGTTAGATGGAATTAGCTGGACAACAATAGCCGGAGCTACTGATGCCTTTTACCAGCCGCCTGCACAAACAGTAACGCATCAGTACCGACGCATATCTCAATCCAATTACCCTGGTGGTCCAGTATGTGAATCTGTTCCAAGCAATGTGTCTGTAGTAACGGCAAAAAGATGCGAGGTGGTTTCAAATCCCATGGTTCGTCAACGAGTTAAATGAGAATGATTAATTCAGAAAAGAATAAAATGAAAACAAAGATTCTTATACTGCTACTTCTGTTTTTGATTAAAACGTCAAGTGCACAAAATGCCCAAACGGTGAATGAAGGTTTACTGCATGTAAATCCGAATACACTGGTTAGCATCGAGTGGAATTTCGAAAACAAAAATATCGGTGATTACGAAAATAATGGTGAAGTAATTTTTAAAGGAAATTACAACAACGACGGAATTACTACTTTTGATCCTTTATTTCAGGGATTTACCCGTTTTGAAGGTTTTCAGAATCAAGATATTAAAGGCACAAAACCATCTGATTTTTTTGATGTATTATTCAATAACATAAATCTGCAGCCCGCTTTTAAATTATATAGCGAAATGTATATTAGTGGTGATGCTGATTTTAGTAAAGGTATCGTACAATCTGATGATTTTGGAGGAAGTATGATTTTTGAGCGAAACGCTACGCATACTCATACCTCAAATGAGAGTCATGTTGATGGTGAGGTCACTAAAAACGGTGGTGAAGGATTTTTATATCCTATTGGCGATAAAGGATTTTTCAGATATGCCAGTATTTCTTCTTCGGGAGATAATAATGGTAGTTTTAATGCCCATTACCTTTTTGAAAATTCTAATGCATTATACCCACACGATAAAAAAGACGCTGCAGTTATTGCCATTATAGATGATAAAGAATATTGGACAGTTGATAAAAACACCAATTCTACAGATATTATACTGACACTGAGCTGGGATGCAGCGACTACTCCAGCCGCTATCACTGCTTCTCCGCAAGATGCTATTCATATTGTCAGATGGGATGAAAGCAAACAATTGTGGGTAGATGAAGGCGGAATTGTAGATGCAAATGAAAAAAGCGTTACCACAATAGCTTCAGTTTCCGGTTATGGTGCTTTTACTTTGGCACGAATAAAAGAAAATGTTGATGACGATGTTGAAATTCATGATGCAATTAGCCCAAATGAGGACGGAAAAAATGATTATTTCTACATAAAAAATATTACGAAATATCCGGATAACAGAGTGCAGATTTTTAACCGTTGGGGAATAAAAGTATTTGACACCGAAAATTATGATTCCAATGGAAATGTCTTTAGAGGCTATTCTGATGGAAGAGCTACCATTAGCCCTGATAATGTACTTCCGGACGGAACTTACTTTTATATTGTTCAATATACAAAAACAGCTGGCGGAACACTCAATACTATTAAAAAGGCTGGATATTTGTATTTAAGCAAGAGTTAATTGATCTCTCGGTATTTAATACTAAATAACATTACTCTCACAAAAAGATTGCCTTTGAACTACCTCTTAAAATCAATTTACGATGTGGAAATAAAAATATTTTTCTTTTGCCTGCATCTAAAGTATGAGAACTATTTTTTTGAGTTCTTATGCAGATTATCTACTGTTTTAAAACTTCCAAAATAAATTGCATTTCTGCCTTATCAGTGGTCAATTCGATACTTTCCCAACTTATAATTTTGAAATAATTAAAGAGTTAAATGTAAGTGTATTGATTTGGACAGAACTACATTTAATCTTTATAATTTCCAACTCAATGCTAAAACAAATCACGGAATTTTAGTTCGACTAAAAAAGGTTTTGAATTAAATGATTTATTGACACACGACCATATTTAAATAATAAATAGTGACATCAAAGACAAACAAAGCAGATTGTGTGCAGGATAACAATCGTTAGCTAATAATAAAAACAATCAAAATGCCTATAACTACTTGTACTATAAAAAATACCGAGATTATCTGGATTGATGCTGTTGACCCAACAAGCGAGGAACTCTCCAGTATTAGTGCCAAGTATAATCTAAATTCTTACGCGTTATTGGATTGTCTTGATCCGGATCATCTTCCTAAATTTGAAGAACATAACAATACTCATTTTCTTATAATAAGAGTAGTCAATGACAATAAGGAAAAATTACAGACCGTTCAATCGCTGAGCTGTAAAATCGCTATTTTTTATAACGAATCTTTTATCATAACAGTACATCGTACGGCTCAGCCTTTAATTTCGACTATAAAAGAAACGTATGTTGATACAGGTAAAGTCAAATCAAGTACGGGCATAGTAATTCATATTGTTCGCGATGCATTGCATTCCTTTGAGCAGCCTGCCATAGATTTATCTAATGAAATAGATGGTTATGAATCTAAATTATTTTTGAAAAAAAATATTCCAACCGATATGATCGAAGCTATTTATTACCTGAAAAACAGAGCAAGTTTGTATAAAAAACTGCTGTTGCTCAGTAATGAGGTCGTAAATTCAATTCGTGCAGAAGGCGAAGAAGCTCCGGCGCTTCGGGATGTTCATGATCTTCATACCAAACTTTTAATGCTCAATGACCAGGTTCAGGAAGATGCCAAAGAATTGCTCAATATTTATCTTTCCTTATCGGCCAGAAAAACAAACGATGTCATGAAAGTATTAACCGTATTTTCAGTTTTCTTCATGCCGCTGACTTTTATAGCAGGAATATACGGAATGAACTTCAAATTTATGCCGGAACTAAATTATTACTGGGCATATCCCATTTCTTTGTTTGTAATGGTTTTAGTTTCTATAATAATTTTTCTTTGGTTTAAAAGAAAGAAATGGCTTTGATAGCAACAGTTTACAATATTAAATAACAGCGATAACAGAACGAAAATGAAAAAGGAAAAAATGAAAAAACGAATTGCAATTTTAGGTGGAGGACCTAGCGGACTGTTTATGTATAAAAGACTGGTAGAATCCGGTAAATCAAATTTTGAAGTGGATATTTATGAACGAAAAAATACTCTTGGTGCAGGAATGCCGTATAGCCATGAAGGAGCAAATGAGGAGCATGTAACCAATATATCGGATAACGAAACTCCCGGCATAGTTACTTCAATTTCGGAATGGATCTTAACGGTTCCAGACGATGTATTGTCAAAATTTAATATTGATTCAGGTAAATTTAATGAATATAAAGTACTGCCCAGATTACTTTTTGGATATTATCTTGCCGACCAGTTTAAACTATTACAGCAGCAAGGTGATGAAGCCGGCATTGTAACCAGAGTGCGTCACCAAAGCAATGTTGTGGATATTAGTTACAATGAAAAAGAAAAAGAAGTATGGGTAGAAACCATTACTGATAAAGATAAATTTGATTATGCAGTAATCTGTACCGGACATAACTGGCCAGTGCGTTATGAAGGAAAAGTTAAAGGATATTATGATGCTCCATATCCGCCATCAAAACTTTTACTAAAACTGAATCACGCAGTTGCTATAAAAGGATCTTCATTAACTGCGATTGATGCCATACGAACACTCGCAAGACAAAATGGTTCATTTGAAAAAGATGAAGATGGAAATCTAAGCTTTCAAAATCATGCCGAAAGTCCGGACTTTAAAATGATCATGCATTCCAGAAGCGGAATGCTTCCTGCGGTTAGGTTTCATCTTGAAGATTCCCATCTTAAAAGCAGCTCTCTTCTTACGGAAGAAGAAATTGAGCTGCACAGAAAAAACAATGGAGGGTTTCTGTCTTTAGACTTTGTTTTTCAAAAAGATTTCAAAGAGATTTTTAAAGATAAAGATCCTGACTTTTACAACAAGATTAAAGACCTGAGTATTGAAGATTTTGTAGTAGAAATGATGGAACTTCGCGAAAGACTGGAGCCATTTCAGCTTCTAAAAGCAGAATACGTTCAGGCAGAAAAATCCATAAAAAGGCAACAATCGGTGTACTGGAAAGAAATGCTGGCAGTATTGAGTTTTGCTATGAATCATCCTGCAAAATACCTTTCGGCAGAAGATATGCAGCGCCTTCAAAAAGTGCTGATGCCTTTAATTTCAATTGTAATAGCATTTGTTCCGCAAAAATCCTGTACAGAATTACTGGCCCTTCATCATGCAGGCGTTCTTGACATTATTCCTGTTGGTGCAGAAAGTACTGTAGAACCTCAAAACGGCGGCGGAATTTTGTATCATTTCTCTGATCAGGACCAAAATCCTCAATCGGTATATTACGAAACTTTTGTTGATTGTGTGGGTCAGCCTCATTTATCTTATGCTGATTTTCCTTTTAAAAGTTTACGCTCTCAAAAAGCAATTGCACCTGCCAAAATAAAATTCAAATCCAATGAAATAGGGCATCTGGCTTTTTCAGAAGGTAATAGTGCTATAGAAAAAGACAGTACCGGAAATTACTTTTTAAACGTATCCGGAATTGCCATTAATGATAATTTTCAAATTATTGACCAGTACGGGGCATATAATGAAAACCTGTATATTATGGCTGTTCCTTACATTGGTGGTTATAATCCGGATTATTCAGGACTGGATTTTTGTGAAGCAGCATCATTGCGCATTATAAACAGTATGGAGGAAAACGGAATTAGCTAATTACATTTCGCCCAAATTAGGGACTGTATTTATTTTTTAAAGTGCTGATAATCTGAATAAAAATAAGTTGATTATGTGTTAAATAAGGTAAGCCTGAAGTTTTACAAAATCTGCTTTTTTTTTAATAAAACATTTCTCATTTCCCAATATTTAAAACCCTATATTTGTTATATAAAATTACAAAATTATACCACATGCAAAATAACTTCCTGGGAGGCTTGAAAGAGCACGAAAATAAATTATTAACAATATGGTCTCAGCTTTTAATCGAAAGTGGATCAGATGACGGAGCAGTTGAAGAAGAAGAATCAAAAGAATTTGCTTCTCTTTTTTTAAGCGCGCTGGCAACATTAAAGGGCAGATTTCAGGATTCTCCAGAATTTGAAAAAGTAGAAGATTTAATTGTTGGAATCTCGTCTTCA
>Ga0247803_1001153_pt1 | contig 13903 bp, 12 predicted proteins | sample UWRJL014104B1_FD_180928 | JGI IMG/M metagenome (GOLD analysis project Ga0247803, IMG submission 180928) | Plant litter microbial communities from Arlington Agricultural Research Station in Wisconsin, United States - UWRJ-L014-104B-1 | ecosystem: Environmental > Terrestrial > Plant litter >...
GCTGCCCGTTGAAGAGGACGTCGATCTTGATGTGCTGAGGGCTACCGCCGGCTATGGACTCATAGAAGGTCTTGTCAGTGAGTATGACGTGTAGGACAAGAGCTTTTGGGTCCGGATCGATGTTTGTAGGAGCGTGGCCGAGCGCGGGACTCAAGTGGAGGTGGGCTGGGTTGATCGTCGGAAGAGTATGCGGATGTGCTCGGGTAGAAGGTCGAGACACATGCCGACTATCTGATGGGTCCAGTCCGTTGTCGATACTACTAGTCGAAGCCACAGATACGCCACGCCGAGTTCTCGTCGACATCCCTAGCAGCTGCTCCACTGGCATCACTGACTCATCATTCGCTCGCCCACTCGCCGACGACCCCCGATCACTCATACCGCCCACACCCTCTTCAATCCCCTTGACATCATCGCCAGCCCTAGCCATCAAACACGGTGCCCCACCCAGCCAATTCATCGAAAACCCCTCCTCATCGCCAGGAAACGCCACGCATTCTTCGTCCAAGAACTCGCTTTTCCTCAACTGCGCCTCCGCCTCCTCACACTGCTTAGCTGCGACCTCGCCCTTCTTCAGCACGAGGTTTGGCGTGAGCGTTTGCTCAAGCGGCACTGTGGCTAGCCGAACTCGGATGCCGGCGCTGTGGAGGGCCGGCATTGCGGTGAGACGAAGCTGTCGAATCGGGACGCTTGCGTGTCGTCTGTTCAATGGAAGACGAATTGCTGTCGCAAACGCGGTGTCGCGGGAGGGGAAGTAGGTAGGTGTTGAGCGGCCGGCGATGAGCTGGGAGGCGTAGTTGGTCAGTTGGTAGGTAGGTAGGTGTTACGCACGCAAGGTGAATGTGCAATTGCACTTGTACTCGAGCGAACGAGTTCTTTCACGCGAGGTGCGTCGGACGAGTTGGTATGAACCGTTTCACTCATCGCGTTTCGCGCGTCCGCCGTGACGTCAAACATCGTGCCTTCCTCGTTTGACAAACGGACCCGGTAGAACGCACGCGGCCTCACCGCCATGCGCACCTCGAGCCGATGGGAACCGGAAACGTGCTCTCACACGCGCAGGGGAGCAAACGCGCAATTGGCTAGACGGCTGAAGACGATAAGTGAAGAAGAGGAAGCGGGCAAGAAGTTCCGCCCAAATACAACAGACAAAACAATGCAACTCCAAATGATACCAGGGATGATACAGCTAATGCAGGTGTTCATAACTGTGTCGCTGTAATCCGCCGGCTCATAGCTCGACGGCCTTCCAAATCATACCTACCACGTTTTGTGGCGAACACCAATGGCGGCGGAGATACCTGCTCAAATTCTCCCTTCTTGAATCGGGTACTGCATGATCTTCCATCACTACCGATCATCCTACTGCCACCTCAGTCATCCGTAATGATCCCAATAGGCTCACCCCCCAGCACCTCGCCCAACTCCCCCAACGTCTTCTCAAAAACCTTAGCAATCCTCCTCTCCTCAGTGTCCAATTCCCCCTCCCCATCAATCCCTTCCGTCTCATTCCCCTCAAAGCCCTCAAACTCGACCATATCACTGTCTTCCCCATCCTCCATATCGACGTCTCCGTCCCCGTCATCCCCATTCTCCTCAGTTCCTCCGTCATCCTCGCCGTCCCTCTCCCCAAGCTTCTTAACCACCACAAGTCTGATACGCTCCACGATGCCCTTCATCCTCACCTTATCAGTAGTGGATATCGTGCGACCGTCTTCGAAGCCTGGGAGTGGCAGATCGGTGTCTGGATCGCGGGCTTGTAGGAGGGAGGAGAATGCGTAATCAAGTTTGTCGAGGAGGCGCAGTGTGGCTTTTGGCGCGGGTTTGAATAAAGGGAGCGATTCGGCGATGATGGTTGTGATGTGGAGCAGGTACGGGATTTGTAAATTCGCTGCGCCATGTTAGCGACGGAGTCATCTCACACACCTCCCTAGACACATGACTGAGAGGAAAGAACAAGAAATGACTGACGAGAACTAGAAACCCAAACCACATCTACGAGTCCCTCCAGATCCCTCGCCGCCTCGGCAAAGGTATTGTACCCCTTCCCATCGTCGCCTATGACAGGGCTCTTCCTGATGTTGACCCTATTGTGCACGCGGACCTGCACCTTGCCAACATTCTGGTCAAGATAATGTATCAACTCTGATTCCTTGGGACCGCCGGGCTTGAGGGGGTGTTTGCGATGTCGCGGGAGCGGGGAGGGTTGGTTGGTCGACGCGATCGAGGACGCGGGTGGGGTGGGAATGTGTTCGGGGAACGCGTTAAGTGGGGGATCAATCGGCGCATCCATTGCTTATGCGAGTCCGGATATGAAGGGTGGTCAGGGATCGCTGTACGCGAGCAGATTGGGTGAGGTGGAATCAAAGCAGCCTGCGGGATCTCACAGTGGTTGGAAAATGATGTGTAAGCTGCGTGGCTTGGGCTGCATTCTATGCAGAACGCACGACGACTATGTATAACACTCAGGATTGAGTAACCTCATTCAAAATCACCATCACGGACTCGTGGGCCAAATATCGCGTGGGCAGGTGAAGTCGTGACAGTGGGCTGATGACTTGAAGTGGTGCGGTGCCTCGGTATGACTGACGTCACCCCGCGGTTGACAGTTCGCCAAGTCTTCTAGCAGATAGATCGTCGTCCCATCTCCATTCTCCTGTCGATCGCAATCCGCCCAACTCAAGTAGACTCACTAGCGAATTCCAATGATGAGAACTCAAATGAGCTTAAGAAGTATATTCATTTACATGGACACAGCATCAAGCCGCGCACGATTAAAGGAAATATGCAACACGTCTTGAATGCCCGCCGTGCGGGGGTATCTCGGAGGTATCATCATGAAGCAATCGACCAAATATACACCAATGAGCACTGCGCCATAATTGTTACTCCGGACCCATTGGACTTCTTCTCCGGACACAATGCAGGAGCTCCTGGACGTGTGTAGGCCTGAGGATGGTGAGACCCCTTGGCGTCGTCCTGAAACATTTTGTTCCTGCACTCCGCTCGCTCTTCAACACTAACTTCTTATTGCGCGATTTGGTGGGTAGACCTCAGATGCGTCCGTACCTGCTTTGGCGGGGGTTTTGCCAAGTCGCCTTGCGCTCGAGGAGATCGGTAGCCTCCTTGTCGACTCCGGCCTCGTAAGCGGCGTATTCTTTGCGGCCCGCGCGACGTTGCTTGATGCAGCAGAAGGTGATGAGGCAGGCGGCAATAATGACGAAGCCAGCAACACCGCCGATGATACCAATCTGAGCGCCCTTGCCGAGTGCCTTCCAGCGGTTCTTCACACCGTGGGGTTTGGAGATCTCTACCATGGTTTCAGACTTCTCGTTCTCTTCGAGCCTAGGCATATTAGTCGCATGTTGGGTAAGATGCAGATGCTCGACTTACTTGACAACCTTGACCTTCTCAAAACTGCCCGAGGAGTCCATATCGGCCCACGAGTACGTCTGGGCTGAGGTGTAGTCTTCCGCAAACACGCTTTTGACCATCATCGTGTAGGGGCCATCGTCAAAGTTGGTCTCGCCGCCGGCCCATGACACCGTGTCAGGAGCGTTGTTCTCCGTGTCGCCTCCAGCCCATGCGCCGAGGCGGATGTTCATTGGCGTCTGAGGATACTCGGCACCCCCCTTGGCATCGGCAAATTTGAGCTCGCGCAGCATCTCGCCGTCCAACCACCATTGGGTGCGGTCCTTGGTCCAGTCCAGTGTGTAGTTGTGGAAGTCGTCCTGTGGGCTGCTCTTCATCGGGAAATCAATCCCGCGAGCAGGATCCCCTTCTACAATCTTGTCATTACCCTTGCCGTAGTAGTTTGTGGCGACGTGTGTTGTGTTGCCGCCCTTGAACTCCCAGTCGATCTCGTCCAAGCACTCGGACTGCAGGATGGCAGAAGAGATGATGCCCTGCCCGGGGGCAGCTCGCATGATGACCTCGACGCGTCCGAAAAAGAGGTAAAAGCTAGAGGCGATATATGGCGCGTCCCTGCGAGCGTTGATCCTGAAGGATGTGCCGTTGTTGGTCCATTTGGCCTCGCCCTGGTTCTTCTTCACCCACAGCTCGGGGTTCCAAGTGTCGTTGAACTGGAAGGTGGCCTCGCCGCCAAGGGCTTTCATATCAGGACATCCCGTAGTGTTGAGCGGGTTGCAGTCGGTGTGCGTCTGCGCGAGGGTCGCGGGGAGGAGCGTCGCGAGGACAGCGACGACGGATAGAGCCGTCGAGTACATGGTGGTGGTAAGGAAAGGTGTATCTGCGTTGAAGGAGTGTTGGTGAGCGCGTATCCAGACGCACTTGGTTAGTAGTTGGGGAAGGAACGACTGGGTGAGTGGTGAAAGAGTGGGAACCTCGCACGGAGGAAAGACAAGGAGATCTCGAGGGCAGGGCTGCGTTTTGAGACGTTGGACGGGCGCGGACAGAGCGCAGGGTGCAGGTCCAGGGTGCAGATTAAGGAGGCCCCACGGCATTCATGGCACCGTGGCGTGCCGCTAATTGGCCCGCCGATCGCAAACAACGCGCCTGCTGGATAAGGAAACTAACGGTGGCCAATGGTGACATGGTGGGCCATGGGGAAGAGTCGTGCGCGGTTGTGGTCGTGCCCGCTGTCGACTCTCCCCCAATGACTGCTCGTCAGCGGTGTATTTCGAGGCTGCACAACGCCGTCATGGGGGGGCTGACCGTACAAGTAGCCGCCAGTGCCACAACCGCTGGCGGCATGCAGGAACAGCGACCGGGCGATAAGCGAACAAGCAACTAGCAACTTGGACGTGAAACACCAAGGTCTCTGTGGCGCTCTCGGCTGCCGCCTGAAAATAGCGTTAGGGCCTTGCGCTCACTGCTCCGCACGCCACGCCACGCCACGCCGCCGGACTCCACCCAAGTCTCCATCTCTCCTTGCATGCCTAATGTCGCGCATGCTGGAAACTCCGGTACTCCCTCAGTGCTCTCGAAAAGCCTTCCACCACCTGAAATATTCGCCCTCCAGCGCAACCCTGCCCTGCTGACGGTATCGCCCAATGTACAGATTGAGCGTCACAAGCACCTTGATAAGATCGACGGCCCACCAGCCATAGTATCGCTCGGCATATCGCAATAGTCGCGCCTCCGCAAAGTATTTGTGGCTGATGCGCCAAAGGTGGTCGCACGCCGGCTGTCTGTTTGGGAGGTCCGTCTCGCTGTGCATTTGCAAGAGCCCGTCGAAAACCTGCTTGCACGACGAACGTATCTGTCTTGGCGTGCGCGAGAACATGACGGCAATCGTTTCGAATCGGACACCGTCCTGCAGGAGGAAGAGTAGATGCAGCAGCTTCTCGGTTCTGCTGATATTCCCGGACCGCCCGAGGTAGTCCCTCGCCTCGAGCCATTCTTTGAGCCGCCTTACTTCGTGGACTTTGATGTAGACGAGTCTCGGCAGATAATAGTCGGCATCATCCAAACCTGACATGATCGAAAATGCAGCGAAGAAAGACGGTATGCTGCCCTCGCGCCGTAGATCTGGGTCCTGTAGCTGAGGGCATTCATTGTCCTCCTCTTTCCGACAGCTTTGCTCAACTTCAGCCCGGGTTTTGGTGAGCTTTGGAGGCATCCGATGTCTTTCGGGTCTGCAAACACTGTGCCCGGAAATTGGGCTGACATCGGGGATGCGCTGGACGCCAGCGTTTGCTACTCCATCCTGCCACTGCTCGTAGTCAGAGCTGGCTTCAAGCAGGTCAACCGCTCCGGTTCCGGTGTCGCGTACGGGGTAATGCTCAACTGGCAGTGCGCCCGACATCATATACATTGACCATGCTGGTTCCACGCTATGCTCTTCCCTATGTCGGTAATCTTGGACATGCTCGGATCCAGGAAGGCTGACAGGCAGCGCCTTCGGCATCGAATCAGGGCTCGAGCTCGAGCTTTTCGCAGCAAACCAAGCCGGCCGCGTCCCCGCAATGGTCAATTGCCTCGCTCCAGTGGGCACATACGCATCCGGCCGTTCTGGTTCCGGCTCCGTCAACCTCGCTTCCAACGCCACCAAACCGTGGTATACCTTCCCTACCTCGCTCGTCGTCTGCTCAATCAACGCAGCAACCGCATCATTGCCGACCCTCTGTTGCAGGTTCTCTAGCACACGGTGCGACTCCTTCATCTCTTTCTTTGTCTTCTGGATCTCACCCAGTACAGAAGGACCCAGCGCCTCATCAAGGTACGCTATCCGGACTCGCATCGCATCACTGTAGGCATGGATCTGGTGGAGCTCGCCGAATACGGTGTGGGTTGGAGTCGGATCTAAGTGCCTTTGCGCGGTGGGAGCAAACGTACGAGGTAGGATGGGAAAGGCGCGGGTACGTCTCATGTCGGTCATTATGCAGAAAAACGACGCTTCAAGACGAGCAGTCGGACAGTCGGTATGTGCAGCGAAGCGCTGCTGGTAGAATGCGGGCCCGGTTCTGCGCCGATGCATTTGTTATTGAACTTGTATAGAATGCAGAGGGGATGCCACTGTCGTTGCCCTGTGTTATGAGTGACATCAATGTTCTGCCTCCTGACCTGCAAGGGGGCTGCGGTGACCATGGTTCCTGCCATTCCGGTTCCCACACACTTCGGATTTTGGCGGAAATCCATCGCTCTGAGAGGCCGACCCGAAACAGGAGCTAGCCATTGGAGATTCGCCCTGGAAGTGTTGAGAAGTTTTTTATTTAACCCAAAGAATTGCAGCCGCATCGTGGTTACGTCAAAGCTAGAAATCGTTCTTTCCCAATCCGGATGTGGCACTCAAGTTTTTCGGGACTTGGTCGCGTGCGTTGAATCCCCACGCTTCCAACTGCGCACAGGCTGACCCTATCTTGTTTTAAAATAGTCGCGTTAAAATGGTTATTCGACTGGGCTGAAAAAAGGTTCAGAGTTGTGACACAAGCAGGACCTTGTCGAGGGTAGGTGTTGTTGCGTGTTGAATACCATCGGACGAATCTTCACATCCAACAAATCCAAAACACGGTCCTTCTGTCGTGATGGCGGCGTATGGGACATCCAGCATGCGTTCAACTCTTTCGCGTGTTTTTTGACGTCACAACTCCACGCCACGACCGCGCGAGCATTATACATGGGCCAATCTTTACCGAAATCTGCTGCGCCGCACCCAAGGCCACGTGCCGTCAGTTCAACCCAGTCGATATACGGGACTCGGATGACTCGAATGTTCGTGGTTGGATGGGCAAGAGGTGCGAGACGAGTGAACAGATGATTGAAGCTAAGCAGTGTTGACAACTTTGGCGCACATCAAGAGTGGAATTCGAGAACGGCAAGGTGTAACGCAGGAAGATAAGCCCAGTAACCGTGCATATGCAATTCTATCCGTGACGCCTTTTATATACACATCCCCATGCTGCGTTAAAGAAAGTGGGTATAAATGCACCATGCCCTCCCTGTACATGCTTGAAAAAACGAACGTCCACAAAAGCTACCCCACATATACACTTCATCGCCCCTCCCCGCATCCCACACTACCCTCCCATAAACTTCTCCTGCAACCCCCCATACCCCTCATACTCCACAATTTCCACCTCATGCAAATGACTCCGCGTCCTCACACTACTCCTCGCACTTCCCCCACCAACCACACTCTGTCTCTTCATGGTGCTCGTCCGCGGATCCACCTTTGGTACCACAGCAGGGAAATGTTTGAAACCGCCTGCGTGTCCATATCCGTATCCATACTGCACTGGTCTCTTACCGTTGGCAACGGCAGAGTTGCCTGTTGACGCTGACGCTTGTGTGCGCGCATACGTGCGTGGCGGGCGCGCCAGAGGCGCGAAGTATTGCTCTTCGAAGTCGTTCACCGACTTGGGGTATAGTACCGATGAGTCCGGTGTAGTGGTTCCCCAGTTCTCTTCGTAGATGTGATTTGAAGGACCAGCGGGCTCATCCATGTACACTGATGAAAAGGATGTAGCGGTTGAGAAGTGGCGCGCGAGCGGCGGGCGCGGATGCTGCATCTTCTGCATCTGCGGATCCAAGATGTTGCTTGACGCTGTGTCAGTCGGCTGTTGTCGCGGGATTGACCTGCGCCGTAAAGAAAGCATGCGTGCTGGATGTTTGGGCGGCGGAATGCGCTTCTCCAGACCCAGCATCTCGTAGCAGGACTTGCCGATCCAGAGCATTTGCTCGTGCTCGCGGAGATAGCGCTCACCGCCGAAGGACTTTTGCACGATGGAGCGCGCCATCATACCCAATTTACGACGCTGCTCGGACTTTTCGTACATGCGTCGCGTGATGATCTCCACGTCCTTTGCTGTGGGCTTGTGGGGAAGGATAGGTGCGGGCTTGTCCGGCGGATCTTCTGCGTACTCCGCCCACTCGTCAAGCATGGCGAGAAGATTGATCTGCGCACGAGCGAGGCCGTATGCGTCATTGGGGGCGACGACTTCGCTGTAGCGCTTTCCGGTGTCTGGGTCAGTAAGCACGCGCAGCGATGCACCCACGTCGGTGCAGACTACGGGTGCGCCTGTCAGAGCAGCTTCACCCAGAGCGAGCGGAAGGCCTTCAGAAACGGACGAGTTGAGAAAGACCCAAGTACTGGCGAGCACCATTCCGGGATCGGCAGTTCCTCTGAGCGCAACGCTCTGGCCAAGGCCCTTGCAAGCAAGAATCTCTTGACATTCCGAGGAGTAGACTGGCGACTTGTTGAGGGCGCCGTAGATGTCGAGTTTGTAGTCCTTGAAACCCCATTCATTTGAGATAATGTCTGCGGCGAGGAGTGCGTTCTTGATGTCTTTCGCGAACCAGACGTGAGACAACATGGTAACGGTGGGCGTCTTGGTCTTGACCTCGGTAACAGGAGCGAATTTTTGCATGTCCGGGATGCCGTTGACGATTGGGTCTACCTTCCTACGGAAAACATTGCGATGGGTTAACTGGCCTTTGGAGCTGCCAATTTCGACTTCCCATCCGGGGTTGAAGAAGTCTAGGAGGACGTCAGCTTTTTTCTCATGGTCAGGTAGGATTACAACTACTTACCTGCACATGGAAGAATCTGATCGGCGTGATGCAGAATGAGACACGACGTCAATCTCATCAGCCCAAGAAGGGAGTTTCGAATGAAAGGAGGAAGCGTGCACATGGCGGAAGAAAGATAGAGGTTGGTCTCCCGCCATGAGATGGCATGATCCCAGATCTGCAGCGTGCAGTTGCGCTTGATCTTACAGACAATGCCATACGAAGCCGACACGCTGTGATGCGAAGCTTGGAAGACGTTCGGAATCTTCTCCGGAATGGGAATGGAGAAGATGAAGAGATCTATATGTGTTAGTTGTGTTTTACTGCTACAAAGCTTGATGACCTACATCTGAACCACAACTCCAGTGCCGTGTCAAGGTGACCTAAGGTCGGCAACTCGGTGCGGAACCACTCCGATGGGGGTTGCGCGTTAGGCATGTCATCCGCTAGCCACAGCTTTCTCCACGTATCTTTGACGATATCGCTTGTCCATACCTCCTTCCAGTGGCGTGAGTCCTGGAAGTAAGTGTTCAAGTTGACGAAAGCGCGCGTTGCTTGTTTGACGTCAGCTTGCGTCATATTGACAGACCGTGCACCCCGGACCAGTGCGGTCAACGTAGGTATGAAGTTCACTTTGATGTCGTTGATGGTGGTATCTTTGACGAGATGGTCAACCTCGCTATCCAGCTTGTTCGTAAACATGCCGTGGCAGGGATGCATAAAGTCTAAGCCCCAGAGAGGTATGATCTTGAGCGATTCCACGTTTTCTTCGGTCTGGTGCTTCGGTAGACCGAAGTCATTCGCAGACTCGACCACCATATGCCACTTGATAGTGCGGAGGTTGTTGATGAGGTCGCGACGACAGGCCGACACACCGCCGCCTTCGTTCGGCCATGTACCGGTATCAACCGCGATCACATGCAAGTTATCGTCTGTATCGCGCTGAAGCGTCTTGGTTCTGGTGAAGATGACAGCATCACCTCCCTGCCCAAAGCTGAAGAGATCACTCAGACGAATAGCAAGAGGAGTCCAAGCGCTGATGTCGCTTGTCAAATCGGAGCTCGCCATGATTGCGTCGGCATGCAAGGCCAAGTAGTCTTCAGCCTTCAACAGACTGCCGCGATCTCGTCGGCGCCAATAGGGTCGCAACAAAACCTCCTTGCGAATAAGCTCCTCATCGACGAACCGGACGACCACACCATCGATATCCAGCCGCCGCTTCCAGGCTTTCCAGAGCTGAGATCGAGCTCTCGAGGTGGAGATTTCCTGGCGCTTGACGTTGGTGTTGAACATACGACTTATAAGACTTGATGTTGGTGCTTTGAAGTCCAAGAGAGGATTCTCGTCCATAAAATTGCATCGTGTAGGCTTCTTCAACACTCCAAGCCAATCGTGACGGATCATGTCGGGAGTGTCCACAGAATCTCCGTTCAGCTTGGTTGTAATAACTGGATGGAACTTGTGGTCGTAAAGCCATGAGCATTCGTAGACGTCTGCTCCTTGGACGAAAGTGGCTTCGTGGACACGGGGTGTAGGAATCCATCGCTCCATTTTCTCTGCGTGACGCACAGGAGGCGCACACCAGCTGACATTGACTGACATGTGGGGCAGAACGAATTCGGCTCTCAGAAGCTCATCGTCGTATTTGGCGTTCTTGCGGTAGTGGTACTTGAAGCGTACCAGGTTACCATGCTGCATATAACTTCCAGACTCGATATGACCCTTGTAGTTGTACTGGACTTTGGCTCCTTCATCGTTTCCACCGACGCAATGTCGACTCAAAGGGAGCTTCGAATTCTGGAATTTCGTGATTTTGCCAAAACGTGATGTTCTTAAGGCCGGGAATTCGTAGACAAACTCATTAGTGACGTCGCCATTCTTGTACTCCTTACGGCGCACAACACGCATATCTTTTGAGTACTCAGATATCCTTGTGTGACCCCACTTGGGCTCCTCTTTGAGCACATTCGCGTAGAAAACTAGCTTGAAGCCGCCGGCTTCTGTTGAGTGCACGAATGCGGTCTCGGTATCTCCGTAGCTACGAATGATAAGGCGGTCTTTCTTCTGCGAGATCAGGCTTCCCTTGACTGTGCTTGCGAGGTCTGCAATGTCTTGTCGGTTGTTGTAGAGGAAGAATGGAAGAGCTCTAGACATGGCAGCATGGCTATAGATCCACAGGCCGGTCAGAATCCAAGTCGTAGGGCGTGCGATAAAGGCTGGTGTTCTTCCCAAAGCACACCTCAGCTCTCTTTGGTATTCAGGATCAGCCATGCACGCAAGGACGAAGAACTTGATCCATGTCCCGACAGTGTGATAGGCATAGGCAAACGGTATCCTAATTTTCATCGTGAGGCCAGCGAAGACTGAAGTAGCAGAACGGTTGAGTACAGGGTGGTGGGACTCTTGAATGTCAGCTGTAAGCTGTCGATATTCTTTCTCGCTGATGGCTTGGTTTCCGCGGTGTTTGAAGTAATTGTATTTCTGGACTGCCAAGTAAGCACCGAGATCGTATCTTGCAATTCTTGAGAAAATGGTGCAAGCGTCTTCCGCTGCAACATTGGAGTTGATCCATGACATTTCGGTGTTCGTGTATGGGCCCCGAGCGCCGAGGCATCTTCGGAAGAACATGCGACGGATGTCAAGTGGCAGGTTATCCCATTGCGTGTCGCAGTCATATCCCAAGCAGAGGTTTCGCAGAAGGTCTTTCCGACATAAGGACTCAAAGATATCTGCCTCAGGCCCCACCGATTTGGCTGGCATTGAACGTTTGCTGCACTCCGACACAGTGTAAGGTTCCTCGCTGTACGGACGACAGGCTAGAACAGCTTCTGTGATCTCGGCTTGATGGTGAGGTATGCCGAACATTGTTTCTGAGCAGGCATGCAGCAGAGTCTCCGCAATGACCCGAGAATTGCTGCTGATGTTCAGTTGAGTAGATGGAGATCCCTTCGAATCTGATGCAACATAGAGGGTTAGGCGGCCATTCGAGTAGTGGGAGATTGCTCGGATATCGACTTTCCCATCTGCCACGGTTTGCATGGGGGTGATGATGACCTTAATCAGACCATTCTGCCAAGCCAAGACAATCCTTTGTACGAGGAACGGCATTGCAGGAAATGCTTGTAAGACCAGCCGGGAGAGCGATTCGTGCGTGCATGATAAAAGAGTTGCCGTGATCTGATCACCGGGATGACCAAAAGGCAGTACTCTGAAACGATCTTCTTTCGGTCCTGAACGCAGCTTCTCGGTGAAGGCTTGTAGCTCGGGTTGGCTCCATTCCTCGTCAGGACCCGTGCTTTTGTACGCATGGAACTCCTCGCCGCTAGACCACTGGATCCGGTATTGAGATGGAAGACCCCGGATGTTGATTGAGTCGGAAGAGCTGTTCAAATGTTTCGGTTGCCTGTAGCTCTCCAGCTTCTCTGAAATCCACATACGAATGTCGAATGCTTCGGGCAAGCCTAATTTGGCCGTGTAGAAAGAAAGCAAAGCTGCAGTCCAGGTTGCGACAGCCAATGCGATGACGTTATCATATTCGAATGATGGACGCACTTTCTTGAGGACGTTGCCCACAGTGAAGCCGACAATGACAGCGACCAAGAGTGGCATTAGGGCGTGTGGTCCAGAAAATATTTTGTTGTACTGGTAGAGAAGCAGGCCACTGTACGCTCCGACGTAAGAGAGGAACATGATCGTACCGAACGTCGAACCATTGAAGATCCAGATCAGCGCGGTGCTGAGCGACAAGGCCCAGACGTGGACGCCGATGAAGTGACAAAGTGTGTTCCAGTAGAGATGGCGTCTGAACTTTTGATCATTGGCCTTCGCTGTTCGGATGTGTGGGATGTTCTCGATGGAAACTGGCTGCATTTGCTCGGAGAGTTGATGCAAGTGCTGTGCTTTGTAGTCAAGTAGTACGGCTCCGATCAAATAGTACGCTAGGCCGAACCCGCACGCCAACCGAAGAGTATCGTTGAACTCTTTCATCGGGTCGAAAGCAGTCTGTGTATACTGCCCTCCCGTTTTGCAGGAGTTTATTGGGGCCGCATGCATTTCGCCCGCGCCCATTGGGCCCGCGCTCCTCTGGACGGATAGACCCACCAGATGGCCACCATTCAGTAAGTCAAGCCAGCGATCCATGAGCGCTGTGAGAAAGTATAGCATTCCACATCCCACCTCATCACCGGCGTTGCGCCAATGAATGAAGGAATTGTGTAAACGGATGCCCTTCTGTGACTGTTGCATACTTTCAAGAGCGACTTGAGTCTCAAGGTTCCATGTGGAACTATAGGGAATTGGGCGTTTCGTATCCGTGAGCCGGCAGTACCAGTCCAGCAAAAACAGTGTAGAGTCCCAACAATCCGCCAATTGTTTCACGAAAGCATCATCCGTAGGTTTTTTCCAGAAGCGACGACTCTTCTCTTTCATGACAGCGTTGTACAGCTCTTTACGACAAAGCGCGAGTATGGCAGGCTCGCTCAGGCCGTAAAACAGATCAGTTTCCTCGGGTGGAACCTCTGAAGACGGAGCAAGAGAGCCGGACGCAGCCAGGGAGTTTCTGGGACCCTTACTCAGTCGTTTGCCTACATCATTGTCAGAGAATACTCTAAACATCCGTTGACGACATACCTGGGGTGAAGATAGAGCTAACACGTGGCCCGTTTTTGATACTCGACTTGATGTACCAATCTTTGACATCTGCGTCATTGAGTGGTTTGATGTTGTGGTACCACGTTACCCACTGCGTCGCAACGTGCCGCGTTCCTAGAATGAGCAAGATCACAAAGATAAAGAGGACGGTGGGGTAGATAATGATGTCGTAACATGAGACCCACAACGTGATGATAGGGGAGATGAGAAGTGTAGGGATGATGGCGATGACGACTTTCCGTCCGTTCAGGAATGAAGATCCAGGGATTTGGTAGGTAGAAAG
>Ga0247803_1001154_pt1 | contig 13898 bp, 8 predicted proteins | sample UWRJL014104B1_FD_180928 | JGI IMG/M metagenome (GOLD analysis project Ga0247803, IMG submission 180928) | Plant litter microbial communities from Arlington Agricultural Research Station in Wisconsin, United States - UWRJ-L014-104B-1 | ecosystem: Environmental > Terrestrial > Plant litter >...
CATCTCAGCTAATTTTCAAATACGTGTCATCTCCTGGACTTTGTGCACGCGTTGGTATCTACGTAAGTCGGGATATGAGCTGCGTCACGATTTCAAGATAGTGTGGTTCCTGATGTGATATAGTAGTCACTGAAAGGCTTCTACATGTGTTGTATCGATCTTAGGGCCCAAACCTCCAACCGCAAAAGGCAACTGTTCAAAACGCGCCGTGATTCAAGTCGCTGCCGCCCGCTACTATAGAGCAACATGTGCTGAGATGTCTCTAGAGGCGCTGTACCGACTCTGTGCCCCGACTCAGGACTAGCTGTGTCCACCTCGACACTAACAATCGATATCCTCATCGCCATCTTCGACATGCGGCTGCCGCCCTTGATGACCACCCCTATTCATATGTCTACCAAGCCTTCCGCCATCCCTGCCCCGACCAGGAGGACTACGCCGCATTCCTCCGCCGCCGCCATCTGCCGCTGAAACGTTAGTCCCGCCATCTCCCTGGTTAACATAGGGCGCCGTACCATGCAGATCTTCCCACGGCTCGTCACCATCGTCCTCCACATCGCCATAGTCCTCGCGAGGACCACCACGCCCGCCCAAGCCGCCTCGCATGCCCATGCCCACGGACATTCCGTCCTCGTCAAAGTCCAGCCGTGCTCGCCTCCTCCCTCCTCCGTTCCTCTGACGTCGCTCGCGCCGTCCCATAGGCGGCGGCGCAGGTCCCCGCCCGAATCCGCCCGAGCCCAGGTCCATATCTGGCGGCAGTCCTCTGGGTCCGCGCCCTCGCGGCCGTCGGGGTGGAAAAGCGCCCATCAGATCTGCCGGCATGGCCCGTCTGCCGCCTCCCATTCGCTGTCTGGGCAGCCGTCCGCCCATCTCCATGGGGCTCGCCATGTCGTCCAGGCCGTACCCAGATTCCGAGCACGGCTGCTCGTCAACGAGGTCCATTCCAGGTGGCATGCCTGGATCAGGAAACCCTGATCGGGGCATGCGATCCCGTCTTGCGCCCAGTGGGCCTCCCATGCCCGGGGGTGGCGGCCGTGGTCTGCTTGGGCCGCCCGTGCCGAACGGACCGCCGCCATATTGTGCTGCTAGGCGCGGATCCATGCCTTCCATCATCTCTGGAGGCGGGCCATTTGGTGGCATAGGTCCGTATGGTGAGCTTGGAGGTATGCCTGGGCGATTGCTTCTGTCCTTCAGTTTCATTCCTGCGAGATCTTCTTGCAGCGCCTTCATGCGCTCTCTCATTTCCTCGTGGAACTCGTCTTTCTCGCTGTCTTGCTTCCTCGGTTTCCCCTTCTTCTTGCCCTTCTTCCCTCCGTCTGATTCGTCTTCGTGAGTGTGGCCATGACATTTGGAGTGGTCGCCGCAGTCCTTGCCCAAGTCATCTTTCAACACGTAGCGAATCTCCCCCCAGCCTTTATGTCCGTCACCGTCCTGCGCTTGCGAGCGATATAGCACCCGTTGTCCCTTCCGACACGTGCAATTCGTGGTGCAAGTACACGCATCGAGAAAGGGGTCGCCTTCGATCCACTCCTGCCCTGATGGCCCGGCCTTTTTGCTAGATGATTGTCGTCTGTTGAGTCTTGATGACGTTGGTGGCTCTATATTCGCGCGGACCGGGGCCGGAGGTGGTGGTGCACCTGCTGCGTAGGCGCCCATGGGGATCTCATTGAGGCCGGGAGGACGCATGGGACGCCGTGGCTGAGGCTGCTGTGGCGTTGGCATGGGTAGCGGTGTTTGTGCTTGTCCGGGTGTGGGAGCTCTGCCTGGTTGAAATGCATAGGGATCGCTGTCCATGGCTCTGCCATACGCGGGTGGACTCCGACCTCTCCCTATATGAGGACTCATGGCCCTTGGATCTGGTCGCGGAGGCCCTCTAGCACCTGTGTATCCATATCCCATCACTGAATCCGGGGCTGAATGTGCCCGTATATCCCCTGGATCCATCATATACCCTCCCACCGGCGGTCTCGATGTCCGTCGTAGCGGTTCCCTCCTCCCCATACCCATCGCCATCGGTACACCCATCCTTCCTCCACCACCGCCCAGTCTCGGCCCTCGCCTCCCATGCATGCCCATCCCGCCATCAAAACTCATATCGCTCGTCGTCTCGGAGTCGTCGCTCGGCAATCTCTTTCGTCCCCGGTCTCTAGGTCGTCCTCGAGGACTGCGGTCATCTGCGTAGGGCGAGTGTACGCGGTGATAGATGGGAGGCCTGGTTGGGCGAGCGCGGGATGATGGGAAGGGGAAGGGTGGTGGGTTCACAGTGAAGGAGGTACCGGCTGGAACGAGGACTTTGTTTCGGGGGCCACTTATTTCGACGAGAGGGGGTGTGGGGTGGGAGAAGGTTGTGCCCATGGTATGGTGAGGTATCTAATTTTCTCGAAGGTCTGGTTGTATGGGGGTGGGAATTGCATGCGTGAGTCTTGCGGTTGCGGGTTTGCTGCGATCAATGGGCGTGTTATGGGGGATGAGCGATATTGGAAGCGGATGGTTGCAAGGGAAGAAATTGTTCGAAAGAGCGAGAGACAGAGATAGACGGGGGAAGACTGCGTCTTCGAGTTTGGAGAAGGATGGGAACGCATTCGCAAGTTGCGGATTGCGGGTGGAGAGATTGTTTGCTTGGGGTCCGCGGCGTGGTACAGTATCCTGACGCATGCTGGACAGCAGTGTGAACATCTCGTGGGTTTGATTGAGATGTTAAGCAAACACAAACTTGAGCAGACTGGGCGATTGAGCATCTGCACATGATGCCGTCTTGTCCGCGCTGTCTTCGCCGCCTTTGTGGCACATGGCGCGAGCTGGACGTGGCACAGGTGGAGCGGAGGTGGGTTCGCACATGGGCGAGCGGTCAGCGTGTGTCGTGTGACTTGGTCGAGACTATCTGACTTGCTAGGCGTATCTTGATGAGTACATTGTATAGGTACCTTTTCTCTCGCATCTAGTCGACTCTCCTTGAGCAGACGCAACGCCCTCCGATACGCGCCAGGAAAGCGTAGCTTTCACGATGCCGTGCAAAGGTGGAAAGCGCGTGCTGATATAGATGCGTGTGTTGTCGAAGAGAGGAGTGGCTGCAATGTATGCAGTCTTGTCTTTGCAGAGTGAGTTCGCTTGCAAAGGGGCTGTCGGCGAAGAGGATGATGAGGAAGTAAGGTGCGTCGCTGAAAGTGGCGATGGTATAGATGGAGTCATTGAAGGCGGATTAAAGGCAGGAAGGTGGATGGCAGATGTGTTCGTATGGAGGTGAGAAAGGGCACGGAGAAGTGGCGGCGTGAGAGTGATACTTGTTGTCGATGGTAGTCGACATCTCACCACATACATCACAAGGGCTGGTAGAGCATTGACATCCATTTTATTACACAGCAAGGGCAATTCACGATAAGACAGAAGAGGATCAGCATGATGTTGACTTGGTTCATTGTTTGTGTGAATACTATATAGGGTGGACATGATGATGAAGTCCGAAGCTGCACTCTCAGCTCTTTCGGTGATGTATGTCTTCGTGATAGATTGACGAGGTGAGAAGTTGACTTAGTGTCATTGCAAGAAGTCGAAAGGTGTGAAGTCGATATGGTGTCTTTATCGGTGGCAGGCTAGTAGTCGACATCATGTCTTTGTGGAAGGTCGATTTTGATGAGGCCAGTGGCCTTGAGCTGCGACGAAATTTTAGCTTGGAAAAAGAGTGTGGAAACCAGAGTAACAAACCCAGGAGGATGGCATGAAGAGCCACCATCGTGCTCTTACGTCACTGGATACCCGGACCCGTCAAGTCGACTTCATCACCCCTCATGGATGCCACGTCAACGGGTCGACGACTTACAGCCGAAGCCAGCGATAGACCGCACACCGCCAGCGGTGGTGACCATAACAGAGCCACTGCCATTGTGATGTGAGTGTCCGTCAGATCCGCGACAGGCACGACGGTCCGCATCGCCGGAGCCCCGTGCGGCATCCGGACGATAACAGACCGAGTCCACCAGTGGTCACCGTGCCTGGGTGAGTTGAACCAGGCAGGGTGACCACTGACAGCAAGGTTGCGAAGCGTAATGGACTGTGAAGGTGGTCAATGAGAATCGATGGAAGAGGGAGGGTGATACAAACCCGTAGTCCATGTTGGTGGAGTGCATTTGCAGTTGCGTGGTGAGAGGGTAATGGAGAGCCTGGAGGAGGGCTTATATGGGGAGCAGTCGCCAAGGGCACTAAATCCGCTAACGGCTCATGTGATCTCGCTTACGGTCAAATTTCGGTTACTTCCAGTTAGATGGTTGCCTAGTTGGGCGCCCGTGAGCGAACATGGTGAAAGAGTGTTCACGTGACTGGTGCAATCTTCTGGTTGAGGGCCCTGGAAGGGTCACGAGCTAATTTAGTGGATGGGGAGAGCTTTTCTAAGATTTGTTTTGCGTGTGCATATGATGGGGTTTGGCGAAGCTTCAGTGATGGGCCCTAGATGTTTCAATCGAAACAGCTCTGACGACAAACTTGTTGATTTTCTTTGATTCCATAGGCATCTCCACGAACATGTTTAGTATAGAAGCACGTTCTGGAAGCTCACAGCATTTTCACCACGGGTGAACGTGTCTCCCGCGTTCTACCTTTCCCCCATGATTGGCTAATCGAGCAAGATTTGTGGCTTCTGAATTGCGCGACCCAAAGACCCTGGCGTTACACTCACAGTATTCATTTGCGGGAAGGAATCTAGATACATCGTGTAAGTAGGTTACTGAAAGCCGAGTCCTCGACATGCAGTATGTCTCACAGGGCCATACCAGCATCAACCGCTACCTACACAACCCTTACCCTTGCCCTTGCCCTCGCAAGAACGATCGGTAAGCCCGCAAATTCAATATTGGATATTGAGCCTACCTCACGCAGGCTGTGAACCGATTTACACCCCAAGTGGCCCGCTGCGAAGCCCTTATAATACCGTCCGACCGGAGCCGACACCCTCACGCATTCCGCCGCCCGCGCCCAGCGCTTGCACCTTGATCCTTATACCATAGAGTGCGATAGCTATCGTGAGAAGCTTGTAGCGAAGTCGTCCGCCCACACTCTACGTCGCTGATGAGATCAGCGGTGTCGCGTCAGTGGAGGGACAGTATTGTGCTGGCGCAGACAAGGGTGAGGTCGGATAGTGTTCCTTGATCCACATGCGGCCGAAAGATCGACCAGATGGGCACAGATGGGCACAAATGAGCTGCGACTGTCAGATGAATGCCAGGGCAGGGTAGTCAGGAGAGCTCATTCGAAGCAGTGATAGTACACAGTGTTTCAAGAGGAACCTGCGCTGACCAACTTTATATTGAAGGGCAGGGTACGCACCCGGTAAAGGTCGAGTAGAAGAAATTTAGCTTCTCGTGCTTCTACCATAAGTATACTTTGTAATCAGGGCGATGTATTCGTACACGTAACGTGCATCCACTTGTAACGGAACAACCACCGTAATATAACAAATCATAGGTACTTTGACTTTGAAGCGATAGAACTTCTTGAAGTCGACTATACTTAACTCATGTCAGATTCTAAGACCACTTCTTTAGTGCTGTAACGCTGCTCACGAAAAATTTATGCTTGCGTTGAAGTGCGACTGCATGACTCGCAAAGAGCCTCCTATTAGGGGTATTTTGAGGGGTTGACCGGGAAATATGCAGATATTTATCTAGCAGGGTTGAAACGAGGAACGATGCTACCATCGTGAGAACCGTCACAATCAGGTAGACCCATATTTTCCTGAAAGCGCTAAATTTGAGATACTCATCGAGATCAGGAATGGCGTACTAAAAAGTGTCTGGCATGTTTCCTGGTTAGTTGCCCCATATCAACCGAAGGATGCAAATAGCAGATCTCGCACCTTCGCCGCTCTTTCTCCAACAGGAAATTCGGCGGTGAGTGGAGTCCACAAGCTGCTCAACGCAGAACGAGGAGTGACCGGTTTGCCTCCCCGCTCTCGGTTAGTGAACCCCGCACCTAGTGTTATCTGCATGTAAGCTGTGTCAGCACCATGTTTAAGGTGAAGTGTGACTACAACGATCCAATACCTAGGAGTGTGTGACAAGCTAGCTGCAGGCTTATTGACCGGACGTCTTGTGGAGGGGGTAGGGGCTCAAACACTATAGGACTCTGGGTGTTATTTCAAGGAGGTGCAACCTTTAAGCCCTCATTCATACCTTTGAACACATGCAGACGGAGCTCGCGTGTTGGAAAATAATAGCACTAATCCTCAACAAAACTAGTTACTGCGTCGTGGTTGCCATACTTGGCAAGGCGGACGAGCTTCACCGGTTCCTAGCGACGGTTCTGCCTTGCAGACGGCTGTGACTGTTCCTTGTAGCTGAATCAGCTCACCGATCTAGGTAGCCAGCTAGTCAAATCCGTCATTGGGTTTTCTCCAATGGGGTCCTCTCTTAGTCCTACAATTTTCTCTAGGTACCACCCAAAGGGCAGCTTTATTGGCTGTTTATAGGATAGTGCTTCATAGACGCATCCACGAGCTTCCATCCATATCGTCGCATATCAATATAGTATTCACCGCCTCAAATCTTCCGATTTGGGTGAACGAGGCCGCGATTAATATCTGCCACATAGATGACAGCAGGCTGAGCATCCGCAGCAGTGAGCGTTCTATGCAGATTTCAAACTTAAGCTCTCGGCGTGATAATTCGAGGAACAAGGACGAAAGTGGAAACCTCTATAAATTGGCAGCGATCTGGCATTTGGAATACGACAAACCAATTTCGCTCCTGTTACACTCACAATCAGGCTACTTCCGCCAGCTTTGTCTTCAGTTGCGAAATGTCTCGATCTACACAATCCACCCTTCTCTCGCCTGAACCTTCCCAATGGAAACCCGCGGAAATACTTAATCTTCGTCAGAAACTGAATGGCATTTTCTACTGTTCAGGCGTCACAAATGGGTCGGAAACCCCTTGTGGTTGGAAACTCAATAAACAGACTGCGTCAACTATCAACAATCTGCTTAAAAACATGTCAAAAATACCACCACAAGATGCCATCCAATCTCTAAATGATCTCGCAGCCATCACTCTATGCGAAAACCACAAGATCCAAGAACTGGTTAAGGTGACAGAGTGGACGGAGGCAATTCGGCACATCCAATCCACCCCGGCGGAACCAAACATCTCGGAGTTAGATGGCTCCTCGCCACGACCCGCAACGACTCCTCGGTCCATCTCATCGTTGCCACCTTACAGTAACATATCGGTTGGGCCTGTTTACTCAGACGATCGATTTCGAGCAAGCAAAGAAAGCATTTCCGCCGCGCAACCAAGCTACGTACCATTGCAAAAGCTGATCGGCGAATTGCAGGAGGAGCTCAAGCGTCAAACGGCGGGTTTTCTTCGCCTTGAGGCTACCTGCAAGGAATTCAAGAACGCGAATACTTCCCAAAAGAGATGGGGCTGGTCCTGGGCACGTTTAAAGGCACGCTTTCGAAGTTAAGATCTTGGATCAGGTTTCCTGAGCACTTCATGAAGAGTAATGCTGTGCGCTTGAGATATGGTGGGCGTACAAGACTCGTTTTTAGTTGAAATACTGTTTGCGAAACATGTAGCAAGGCATCTACGCAAGCGTAGTTTTCATATACGTAGGATTATAGCGCTTTAGAAATGGTCTAACGTCCATCCACGCGTAACGGAACAACCGCTGTAACGGAACAAACTATAGGTACTTCTATTTCAAAGCCACAGAACTTCTCCACGCGTCTTGAATTCTACTATATCCACCCTAGGTAACATGATTAGACCATTTCTAAAGCGCCATAACCCTATGTATATAAAAATTACGCTTGCGCAGATACCTTGCTACGTGTTTCGCAAACAGTATCATTTTAAACAAAAACGAGTCTTGTACGCCAGAAGGCCGCCACTATACTTATATAACTGTCGCAACCCCTTAGGCGTCTCTATCGAAGCTATAGAATCTAATAGCACTACTAAGAAGTAATAATTAGACGTAGGGCTGCTAGTAGCGCTCAAATTATTCAGGATCGCCACCCTAGTCGGTACCTCTAATCGGAGCGATTACCAATTCTAGCTAGCACAAAAATGTTATATAATCATAACCAAATACGGCGGGATTGTGGCTGTCAAACCTGTAGCTGTACAAAAGTCTAGCAAGCGGGCCGACCAACGCTCCGCAGCCTTGCGATCAAACTTAGCTATCTCTCTAGCAACCGTTAACCAGCTCACTTCTTATAGATTCGCTACCTTATAAGGTCTGTGCCGGTGCGGGTCGGCCGTCCTCCCTGCTAGCGGTGGCAACTCGAAGTACCATCTCATATAGGCTGCACCTTACAATGATTTCTAAGCGAACCGCGGTACTTTGACTAACGTTATGCTGTTTTGTGCTACGTCTGGCCTGCCGCTTTAGAGACAATCGGCTTGCCACACCTATCTCTTGCTATGTGTTATTCTGCCCGCTGATTTCCATGGCCTCTAACTGCCATGTTGCAAGAACTTCGCGAGACGAGATAGTAAAGGGATGTCGAGGACCCAAGACTACTGCCCGCAGCCCGTAGCAGTTCTCCATCAGCGAGATTGCGTTACTTATAAGCCCCTGACCCTTTAACGTAAACGCGAGATTGTTCATGCTAGTCAGCGTGTCTGGATGCTCCTCCCTAAGTACCCTCTTTCTCGTCTCCATTACTTGCACCTCCAGCTCTTCGGCCTCTTTCCACCGACCTTGATTCCTGTACGTCGACGCCAGGTTGGCTATGTTAGTCAGCGTGTCTGGATGCTCCTCCCCAAGCACCCTCTTTCTCGTCTCTATCACTTGTACGTCTAGCTCTTCGGCCTCCTTCCACCGGCCTTGATTCCAAAACGTCGACGCCAGGTTGGCTATACTGGTCAGCGTGTCCGGATGCTCCTCCCCAAGCACCCTCGAGCTCGTCTCTATCACTTGCACCTCCAGCTCTTCAGCCTCTTTCCACCGGCCTTGATTCCTGTACGTCGACGCCAGGTTGGCCATGCTGGTTAGCGTGTCTGGATGCTCCTCCCCAAGCACCCTCGAGCTCGTCTCTATCACTTGCACCTCCAGCTCTTCGGCCTCTTTCCACCGACCTTGATTCCAAAACGTTGACGCCAGGTTGGCCATGCTGGCCAGCGTGTCTGGATGCTCCTCCCCAAGCACCCTCTTTCTCGTCTCTATCACTTGCACCTCCAGCTCTTCAGCCTCTTTCCACCGGCCTTGATTCCTGTACGTCGACGCCAGGTTGGCCATGCTGGTCAGCGTGCCTGGATGCTCCTCCCCAAGCACCCTCTTTCTCGTCTCCATCACTTGCACCTCCAGCTCTTTAGCCTCTTTCCACCGGCCTTGATTCCTGTACGTCGACGCCAGGTTGGCCATGCTGGTCAGCGTGCCTGGATGCTCCTCCCTAAGCACCCTCTTTCTCGTCTCTATCACTTGCACGTCTAGCTCTTCGGCCTCTTTCCACCGGCCTTGATTCCTGTACGTCGACGCCAGGTTGGTTATGCTAGTCAGCGTGTCTGGATGCTCCTCCCCAAGCACCCTCTTTCTCATCTCTATCACTTGCATCTCCAGCTCTTCGGCCTCCTTCCACCGGCCTTGATTCCTGTACGTCGACGCTAGGTTGGCCATAATAGTCAGCGTGTCTGGATGCTCCTCCCCAAGCACCCTCTTTCTCGTCTCCAACACTTGCACGTTCAGCTGCTCCGCTTCCGTCCACCGGCCGTCATCGTAAAGTGCCTCCGCACTCTTCCATGACAACTCCAACCTATGCCCACCCTCTTGTTCAGACGGACTGTGCGACAGAACGTACTTCGTATGCGGAAGCAGTCGTCTCCACTTGCTTCTACTGCTATGCTCGTTGCCCGGGAACACCCTACACAGCTCTCTAATGGCATTCCCGGTCCACTCGTCAAGCCCCCCCTGGCTTCGAAGCCATTTCCGCAAAGCGCGATGCACCAGCTGGTGGAGATCGAGCGAAGACTCGGCAGGCCGCCTGGTGACAAGCCCATAGCCGCTGAGGACCTTTACCGCCTCTTCCCTTTGGCGAGACGAGGATGCTGGTAGAAGATCGAGCGGGATGTCTTTCCGGTCCACGCAGGCCGCAAGGAACAGATAGTCTACTGCTCGCTCACTATTGCTATAGAGCTGGTCTAAGGAGATAAGCAACGTGATGGCTACGGCACTGGTCGTATTATGCTCCTGGGGCTGGTCCTCGTGCAGTTCGCTATCACACTGGGGAACTGCTTCCTTTTTCTTAGCTACTAGTGATCGGTACTCTTGTAGTGTAATGTCTTGGGTATTGATGTAGGCTGCTGCTTGTACAATAGCCAAGGGAAGGTGAGACAGCTCATAGAGCAAAAGCTGCGCCTCCTGCTGCTCACTTGTCGAAAGAGATGCTTTCATATAGTTCGCTAGCATTCTCTGAGCCGTGCTCATCGACATCTCTCTTAGCTGTAGAACATTTGGAGCTGCCAGTTCCTTAGCCATGTCGCTATTGGTGGTAGTGTAGAGGACAGCACACTGGTCTAATTGTGGCACGAAGTCGGTTAGGTGGGCAGACCCTAGGCTCACGTCGTCTGCATTATCGAAAACAAGCAGGTACTGCCTTTCGCCCTTTCCGTCGAGATATGCTCTCACGAGCTGTCTGCTGTCTACCTTCTCGTCGTCCCAGCCTGGGATGCCGAGCTTCCGGGCAATGCTTTCGTACGATCGGTAGAGGCTGTCCGTATCGCTCGCGTCGATCCAGAAGACGCAGCAGTTCCTGTTCCTTTGCCTAGTCCTGTGCGCGACCTCGAGCGCCAGCTGCGACTTGCCTGTTCCCGGCGGCCCGACGATCGCTATTGTCGTAGCTTTGTTATCTTTGAAAAGCTTCGCTTCCAGCTCAGCAAGCTGCGACTCGCGACCCACGAACTGCTCGTTCTGGGAGAACGGGATGATGGTCAGTGCACCATCAACTGCCTCCAGTTCGATCTGGAGTCGTCGCCATGCCCTCTCCACCCCCTCGCCATAGGCTGCAGGTATGACAACATCGAGGATTCCGAGAAGACAGTACACCGCGTCTTCCTCTTCAGACGTTTCGCGATTCTTAGCCCAGTCCCTTCGCTCGTCGATGGTGAACTCGTCCAGGGGGCCGTTCCGTAATGCCCTAACTGGAATGCCGGTCTTCGCGTGCACCAGCGGCTCGAGAGACGTCTTGTCGCCTATCCGCCGCCCTTCGCAGGAGAAGAACCCCACGAATGCGGGAGCAATGAGCTCCTGCAGCGTCCAGCCCCGCGTGAACCATTCGCTGGCCAGGAAGGATGCCTCCCAGGCGCTCTGGGGTGCGTCCGCCGCTGCAGAGACGTCCGGTAGGAACACGTAGCACCTCGCCGCGTCCTTGTACCAGCGGAACATGGAGTTGATCGCCTTCGAGCGCTCGCGACGGTCCCACTTGTCGATGCAGCATGTGTCGATCCAGAAGTGCTGTAGCCCGTCCCGGGCGGCTTGCGCGGCGCAGAACTCGATCTTTCGATACCCGTCCTTCTCTTTGTAGGTGCAGGCTGCTAGATCCTCGTAGAGAACCTCAGCGTCACCCCATCTGTGCGAAAGAACGGCATACGGCGGGATCGTCTTCCCGCGAAAGTCGGTCGAGACGAGTCTCTCGCCATTAAAGTGAAGTAGACGCATGGCCGCATCGCTTTAAGGGCAGTGAACGCGCAGGATTTAAAGCAATTGACTCGTAGGACCGACCAAGTTGGCGACGGAAGGCAACGGACTGCGATGGCGGGGTGTGCGATGGAGGCAGCCTGGCGAGGCAGTGCAGGCGCAGCGCTCACCGGCTTCAGCCTCCAGCGCATACCTGGCCCGCATCCAGCGCCCGCTGCGGTGCCGCCCACCCTTCAGCTGAGAGCTCCCTGCAACATGGCAGTTAGAGGCGATGGAGTTTAGCAAGCAGGGTAACACCTAGCAAGAGATAGGTGTGGCAAGCAGATTGTATCTAAAGCAGCAGACTAGGTAACACAAAAACAACATAGCCAAAAGTACCGCAGTTCGCTTAGAAATCATTAGACGGTGCAGCCTATGTGAGATGGTACATCGAGTTGCCACCGCTCCGGCTAGGACCTGGTGAGGTGGCGAATGAGCATGGCGTTAGACAAGCGATAAGCATGTCTCATGGTTGGCTTCTGGAGCGGGCATCTCGAAAACGGAATATACATAGCTGGCGCTTTGTAACGGCCCATACCTGTAGGGTACATGTCCATAATAGAAAACACACACACACGTGAGGTGGCGAATCTACAAGAGGTGAGCTGGTCGCAAAGTTTAATTAGCAAGGCTGCGGGGCATATGTCGGCCCGAAGACCTTGCACAGCCACAGGCATGACAGCCACAACCCCGTTTTGCGGCTAGTAGCACCAGTAGCCTCTGTCAGATTACGTTACGATCATGTGGCACTTCTGTGCTAGCTAGAATAGGTAATCATCCCGATCAGAGGTACCAACTGGGATAGCGGCCCTGTATGAATTGAGCGCGCCTCACAGCCTTACGGTTAATTATCACTTCTTACTTTTACTATTAGAGTTGTAAACCTGTATAAGGGTATTTTATTAGTCGCGATAGCAGTATTAGCGTAGTAGTGGCCTATATTAGGCGAGGGTCGTTTTCGCTATAAAGATAAGCTCTTTACAAATTGGGCGGGCGGGCGCCCATGAAAACGTATTTTTTGCATCGGCATAGTTACGGGGGCTTAGGAGTTGTCTGAGCATATTATAAGATAGGAGGATCGCAAAAATTATGGCGCGCGCAAGCTCACTATTGCTGCGAAGTCAAAGTACCGATGAATTGTTCCTACACGGTGGTTGTTCCGTTACGGGTGGATGGACGTTAATCATGTAACCTGAGGTGGATATAGTACAATTCAAGACGCGCGGAGACGTTCTGTGGCTTTGAAATAGAAGTACCCATAGTTTTTTTCATTACGGCGGTTGTTTCGTTACGCGTGGATGGACGTTAGATGTTCCATTGCTGTAAAGCCAAAGTACCTATGATTTGTTCCGTTACAGACGTTGTTACGCTACGAGTGGATGTACGTTGTACGCTTTGCGGTATCAGTTCCGACTGCGGTACAAGTACTGAACTCGAGCTCATACTCCTGAACATGTTTGCTCTATGCATAAGTGGAACATCAATACGAAAGGCTTCTTAGGCTTATTAACCATCTCGCGCAACCATTGCCCGATCCTTTCCAAAGACAATCGTCGATCTATCGTACAAATCTCGAATCAGATTGCTTTTCAACTCCAGTCAGCCTGCGTAGCTCAAATCACCACATCCGCCCTTTCCACCCATCTTGATGCTCCATTCCGCCTAAACGGGTGCTCGACCCGAGTGGAGCTCGATGCTGCACATCGGACAATTCTTCGAGCTCTTCTCCACCACCTCGACAAGACAATCGCGATGGAACACATGACCGCAAGCGGTGCGGACCGGATTGACAGTCGTAGGTGCGTTGTCGTCTGCCACGATCGGCTTCCCATCTTCATCCTCACCATACCGACCCCAGCAGAAAGGGCACTTCCTATCGGTCTCCGGAAGAGTAGATAGCTCGACTTGCTGGAGCCCGTTGACGAACGCGATGGCCGCGTCGTGGCTCAGTAGACCTCGGCAGCGTCCTGCAAACGACAAGTCGTCATCTCCATCGTTCATAAAAGCATCACCCGCATGTTGGAATATAGTGCAATAGGCAGCAAGAAGAGAAACGAGAAGTGTGGCGTGGGGTCCGGTTAGTAGGGCCAAGATGCCTTGAGTGGGGTTCGGTCCCGTAAGAGCCGCTTGAAGAGCACCCTGAAGCTCGCCCTGTTGACCAAAAGTCCCAGCATCTACGAGTTCGTCGTAAAGCTCTTGGACTATCTCTACCAGCTCCGGTCCTGGGCTTATGG
>Ga0247803_1001155_pt1 | contig 13898 bp, 12 predicted proteins | sample UWRJL014104B1_FD_180928 | JGI IMG/M metagenome (GOLD analysis project Ga0247803, IMG submission 180928) | Plant litter microbial communities from Arlington Agricultural Research Station in Wisconsin, United States - UWRJ-L014-104B-1 | ecosystem: Environmental > Terrestrial > Plant litter >...
AGACCGAGCGCAACACCGCACGATGCGCTCACGGCGAGGCAGTATGATTTGATAATCGTCTGGGTGGACAGCGGTGTCGATTTATTCGCGTTTGAGAAGTTGATGCCGACGTTGAGCGACTGGTTCGTTATCTGCCAACCGAGCGTGCCCGCAGTCTGTAAAGTTTTAGCACACGCAAAATCGACACACTCCACCATACAAAGCTTCTCTTACCCCGAGACCTGGCGTGAGCATGCCTCCTGTCACCACCAAATTGGACAGCACAAAACTTGACATCCTAAAAGGCAGGAACACAGGGAGTCCCGTATCTTGCATGCAATCAGCATGCTATCATGTATCCCTCATGCCGCGCAATCCGTACCTGGATGAAGCGTCGAATCGATAATCTTCTTCGCCTTCCATAACTCTGGGTTCATATCCCGTATTGCCCCCGTCTTGTAAGCGGTGACGAGTTGTTTCGCATGATCGAGGCCGGCGGAGGATGTCAGCAGCGTCCTGCGCGTTGATTGTCAGTTCTTGCGCTGGACCGCCCATGTCGAGCGTTGTGGAGAAATGCCAACGGTAGTGGTACTCACCACACCTCGCGCGCACAAAAGAGAGTTCATTGCGCAGCTGTCTCACCTGGGATCTGAAAGGTCTACCGAATGCCGCACGCGACCCCAGTACGTGCCGAGATCGTACTGGGAGACGGGCAAGTTGCGATTGCCGGGGAGGGATGAAGTCATTATTCCAGCAGGCTCCCTAGAGCAGGCTGCAGCTTGAATATTGACCTCGCGGGAGCGATTGGCGCAGCAAGGAAGCTCAAAGATGAGCTCTGGGAGCGAAGCCGGAGCGGGGAGCTCGTGTGGATAAATCAATCAAAGCTCGGATCGCGCTGGCGGTGACGGCTGGGCCCACGTCAGTTCGCCTCGTGGCACACCGATAGCTACATTGATCGATGCACGGCAACCGAATAATGTTGACAAGTGTGATGATTAATTATTTCGCGTTGCAAGTCTGATAAGACTTTTTGATAGTCATAGGTGCGGTGACCGCCCTCGGACTCTCTTATATACATTATTATTCCCCCATCTACATATGATCCTTTTCCAGAATGAATGCCGAAGAAATCGCCAGTCGTGCTCAGTATCCGCCATGCAATAACATAAAATCAAAACGTATGCAATGCCATAAATCCGCCCAATTTTGTTTGCTGTCCAGAGGTCATTCAAAGGCATCATTGTGCCGAGAGCCGTCATGTACCGTCGTCAATTCAGCGAAATCCATTCATTTCTTTTTTCCCTTCTTGCCCATCGGAGAGGGAGGTGGTCCAAGCATCGCATCGAAGGTCCTTGTCGGATCGTGAACGGATGTGGGTCGTGAGGATGGCGAACCCATCGGAGGTGCGATGCCCGGCGGCAAAGGTAGTGCTTCAAGACCCATATCCATAACGCTCTCGCGCCGGCGGTCGGGGCTCTGCGGGCGGGGTTGGTTGCCACCGCCATATGGGTCGAGAAGGTGTGGCGGGGGTGGTAGAGGGGCAGCGTTCATCTCTTGCATGGCTGCGTTCAGCATCATGTCGGCTTGTGACCAGATCCCGGCCATCTTCCAGCAGTGAGAGCGGCGGAAGATACCTTCCACACCATGTTCCACAACATCACTCGGCAGGCTCACAACCTGAGAGCCACCAGCGACACCGAACCATGTTCGCGTGCGAGTCGTATCTTCGTGGACCCAGGGCACGCCGGATCGCGGAACCTCGCATAGGAAGTATTCTACGCCTTCGGTATATCGTAAGCGGGGGGCATCAACCACCAGCATGGGCAGCGACTGGATCGTGGCGTAGAGGAACAGCCATTGTCCTACCCGCATTTGGCAAAGCTCCTCCATGGTGGAGCCAGCGGCCTGCTTGTGCTCGAAGCGACGATAAGCTTCCAGGAATGGCGTCTTCTTCAGCACGGCGTCCTTGTTGTGCGACTCTTGGATCATCTTGGCAATCTCATCTTTGCTGAGCTTTTTCGCACGAGCCTTCTGGTCCTTCTTAAGATCCCCTGACGGGTAGTCTCGCTTCAGACCCTGGAGTGTGGGGTACAGCGGTACGTCAAAGGGGATTGGCGGCTGTACTGGCGGTACACTGCGGTCATACTCGCTAAGAACTTTGCGCAGGGCGCGATTCGCAACAGATTCGAAATCAGGTCTCTCGTCTTCGCTCATGAAACCGTCCGCGGTACGGTTGGTAAGATTTTTCCGGTCCACAAGTAGCTCGTACAGGTCACACATGTCCTGGTACAGGTCTTGCAGGACCAAGCGATTGAGGCCGCTGACAGTAAGATTGTTCTTCTTTGACGCAGCTCTGGGAAGCCACCCACCGTACTTGTGCCGATAGTAGTCCAACGTAAACGATCTCGTGCTCATGAATGCCGACTTCCATCGTTTGAAGCTGATCACTTTCTTCTCGTCCGATGTGTCGCTGTTCATAATGCCAGCGAACATGGCAGCGAACTCGAATTCTTTGAGTTTGAGATTGATGTTCTGCACCCGGTTGTCCAGGTCTAACGATGCGCGCGCTATCCGAGTGATGGTTTTATGGTTGATGAGGTCAAATTTGGGGTGTTGGAGCTCTTTGATACTCTCATACTTTCCCGCGGCATGCACAAAGCCTTCGGTGTATAGAGACATTGAACGCATCTTCTCGCCAAGGATAAGGGCCTCGATGGTCTTCTCCCGGCTGGTTCGGACATCGGCCAGGTTCAGCTCTACCACATAGCTGTCGAAGCTGGATGCCGCGACTTCGCCAAACGAGGACTTGTCCACATTGGAGAAGTTGTAGTGGTGCAAAATGTCGGAGATCCGCAGGAAGATCTCAAAGATGTCGGGGTGCCTGCGTGTGGCGACCAAGGACTGGCCGATGAGAAAGGCGAAGAAGTTGCGGTACGTCACGAGGGTATCAACATCCTTGGGTGATAGCGTTGGGTCTTGCGTTTGTGGGGTAATTTGTGCCTGGTCAGTACTCAGAGCAATGGGCATGTAGAGGTGCCTCTCGGTGTGGTCGTCTTCTGTGGCATCGCTCAGCGCTCTGGATCCCTTGGACCCCTCCGAGCTGTCCGCTACGCTCTGGTCGGGGGATGCTGTCCGCGAGGGCGGCACGGATGAGCTACGGAAACGATCGGGCAGATCGTGCGGAGTCACGGTAGCTTCGCTATACAGTCTTCCGTGTACTAGCCGCGTCATGACGCGAGAGGCGCCGTACACGGATGAGTCTATGCGGAAAGAGGGACCTCTGTTTGATGTCCGCGGAAAAAGGTAGACGAAAGTGTCGCCTTGCTCATCCCACAGCTCGGGCACCTGAGGAGACTGTCAGCCCTTGCATGTGAGCTGTCCCGTATCTTCGGGACTCACCTTTTCGCCATTCAGAAGCATGGTCAGGTTGTATGCAACCCTGCCCTTGTGTCCGACAACCCAGGCCATAGGGCCATCTTTGTCAACATCGCTCACGCGCTCATCGCTGCTCTCGCCGCCGCCAAATAGCCTGCTTCTCCGCCGGTTTTTCTTCATGTTGGGGTCCGCCGGGGCGAGGAGGCTATTTGCTCCGTCACCACTTGGTCTCTCGTTCGGTGTCATTCGACCACTCGGTGTGCTGGGGCGGCTCTTGGTCAACCGGGATGGCGAAGAGCTTCGCGGGTCCAACGAGGGGATCGGGGGAGGGGGTTCTAAAATGGGCTGCAGGACGGCAGGTGCGGAGTCGACGGGCTGTATCGTGGCGGGCTTGTGCGCCGGGTAGCTCGGAGGCGGCGGAGGAGGATATTCGACGGTGGGGCCCAGGGAAGACTGTATTCGGAAGCACATTGTCAGTGCAGTCGGCAAAAGGGGAGCTGGGGCTATTCACCACTCTTTTCTTCATGCGGGAGAGGCGGCTTCCCGAATCACTGGATGCGACAGAGGCCGACCCAGATCCCCGGGAGGAGGGCGTGGAGGAACCGCTGGAGAACATGGACGAGATGCGGCGGTTCGACCGCTTCTTCTCGACGACGGACATGATGGAAGACGAGCGGCGGAGGGCGGCAATATAGTCGGGGGGAGCTTGCGGGTGGTGTTTACTCGCTATTTGTCAACTACTGGGTGGTGGGAACAAACAAACAAGACGCCATAGAGGCGGGGCTGGTCACCGGAGAGACCTTGGGTGGGAAGAATTGTCTGGGAGGCTAACAGTACTAAGGAGTTTGGGGCATACATAGCTTATGTACGGGAGGCGGCGTCCAAGTCACCATCGCCCAAGGGTGAGGCAAGCTTTGCGCAAAGTGGGTCGCTTTCGCCAACAGCCAACTTCGCCGCCGAAACGTGCCCAGGGGAGGGCCCGGATATGCCCTGATGCCGCGTTCCCGTTGGTCCCATTGGTTTCACGTTTGCTGGAGCAGCTAATTGCAGCCAGAGACGTGCGGCTGTCGCAGTGTCAGCCCGCGCCGTCGGAAGGCGTCATGCTGCTCAAAGGGCACGCCCATTTGCTCCGGGACCTGCGCCTTGCACCTGATGACCCCAGCGATCGCCTGAAGGGCAGCGGAGCGGGGGGCCTCGCAGGCAGGGTTTTTCGACGGCACTGCTAGCGGCCGTCACAGCCTCAGCCTCTTGCCTGTCTGCCTGTCTGCCTGTCTGCCAGTTGCTTCAGCGTCGCCGGTGCCGCGCGCCCGCGAGTCGACGCCGACGGTCAATGTTTGGCAAATGATGCATAAGCGGGCTTGCAAATCGGCCGCGTCCCGGGCAGAGGAGCATCTGGCTGATCTGCGCTTTAAAAAGCAACACTAGAAAGTAACGGTGCTACAAGTACGCGAACAGTAATTATTGGGCGTGACGTATGTCTATCGATTAAGCAGCATCTCTTGGCGCGCTATTCTGCATGTCTTGCCGACGAGTGTGGTAGAGCGTGGTTCCCGACTCCACCATCTCCACGACGGAACGAGCAAGTGGGTTTGGCCAGCACTCCCTGCCCTTTGACCGGCTGCCCGCTCGCATCCGCCCTCCAAACCTCACCACCGCCAGGCTGTGCACTTCCTTTTCCCGACCGCCCCGTTACCCACTCTCTCCAGCAGTCCCACCCAGTCCCAGGCGGGTGGCGCACACCAGCCACACTTTGCCCGCCCTGACGGCATCGTTACCGAGCCGAGCCTCGCATTATTTGGCGCTTGGACACCCCCCTCCGGTACGTGTTCAGACGGTGCCGCGCGCACGCCGCCGTGTTAAGGGGGATTATGGGTCCACGAAATTTCTCCGACGTCGTCGGGTCAGCTACGAGTTCCAAGCAGCTCATCAATCTCTTGAGAGGGTATGTAGTCAGCCCCTTTCTTCGTGTACCCCCCGCCGCTTGAACCCGTCTTCACCTTGGACGGCACGGCCCGAGACATCACCACCTCACCACCTCACTGCGTCCAAGTACCGACCCTTTTGCAAGTCCGATGGGCGCCCTTCACGATACCTCACGAGCCTGTGCCGGGTGTGGAGGGCCGAATCACGTAGAGTGCATGTTGCCTGCGCGTACGCGGGCCACCTCGGCGTCTCGCTAATGGCTGCTGACGACATCTCCCCGTGTAGATGGCCCAACACCTCCCTGTTACCTACGCACTTGGTTGAGAATGGATCCCAGGCCGTGTTCCAATCAACTTCGCTGAGCAACCCAGCGCTGCTATATGGGCAAGATACTGGTGGCACGTGTCCGCGCATGCCTGCGTCCGAGGCCGAATACTGATACTGGGCAGATCCAAAGCTGCGTAAGCAACTGGCATCTTGGTTCACTTCGTTCTATCAGCCTCCGACACCTATTACCGACGAGCGAATAACAATTACCGGTGGTGCCTCGCAGAATCTGGCATGTCTGCTCCAGGTCTTCACCGATCCCGTGTACACGCGTAATGTGTGGATAGTCGCGCCCGCTTATATGCTAGCCTTCCGCATTTTCGAGGATAGTGCGCTAAAGCTCCGGGCTGTACCAGAAGATGAGGAGGGTATCGACATTGACTTCTTGAGACGTGAGATACGAAAGAGTGAGGAAAAAGCGGCCGCTGAAGGCAATACTGAGCCGGTAAGTGGCGTGCACGTCGGGCACATACAGCTTGGGCAAGCTACCACCCAAGGCTGGGTACACGATGCGTCGCAACAGCGAGACCTCAGGCGGGCCTAGTATGAGACACTACGTGTGCTGAGACCCCTCTGGATGAGCTTTGCAGACCACTACTTGGTACTCTAAGTAGCTTCACGACGCATCTTGTACCTCAAGCTCGGACTGGTACGAACACCTGGCGCATCGCTTTTGTGTCTACATCGACCAGTCTAACCACCATACCGCTTGAAGTGGTCGACTGTGATCCGAGTGACCGTCGTCCATCGTCGGCCAAAGCCGCCAGCGATCTAACCACACGTCGAAAGTTCCGACTGACCAAGTGACTAGCGCATCAAACCACCGCGGCCATGGTCAAAGATCTATCGCCACGTCATCTATGCCGTCCCAACCTTCTCCAACCCGTCGTTCAAGACGATGACCCGGAAGAGAAGAGAGGAGCTAGTGATGCTGGCAAGAGAGTACGACGCTTTGATCATCACCGATGATGTATACGACTTCCTCCAATGGCCTTCAAGTCTCACGGCGGAATCCTTGTCCGTCCAGAAGGCGATCCTTCCCCGCATTGTCGACGTTGATAGGTACCTCGACGGCGGTGCCGAAAGAGAAGGCGCCGACGGTTTTGGCAACGCTGCCTCGAACGGAAGCTTTTCCAAGATTTGCGGCCCTGGCCTAAGGACTGGATGGTGCGAGGGGACGGCGAAGCTAGCCTATGGTGTGAGCCAAACGTACGTACGCATCGAGCATGTTCTCCTTCATGTCTATTCGTCGTAACATCTGCTCCATGGCCCTCCTTCCATCGTGTAGCCTGCTATACGAACTGGTGTGTGCTGTAAAGCTTGTCCACAAGGGTGTAAGAGCCTGTAGTCTTGGATTGGAAGCTACAGACATGTGAGAATCCGACGTCTGCTTGGTTTGCGCGGTCTTAGCCTTCGCGAGCTGGCCTCGATGAGCGGAACTGGCTATAGCAGAACCTGTTCCGTGCAACAACTAACGTCGTCACAGAGGCTCGAGTCGCTCAGGCGGCGCTCCCTCCCAGCTCGCGGCCACTTTCTTAGCGGAAACACTGGAATCGGGGAAACTACAAAGCCACGTATATGACACTCTGCAGCCAGCTTACGGTCAACGCTACCGAAAGATAATCAGCGCTATCAACAAGCACCTGATCCCGCTCGGTTGTCGCCTTCCTCAAACAGACCGCGACTTTGTTGGCGGGTACTTCATATGGCTGACCTTGCCGCATCCGCTCAAAGGCGCACTCGTAACACAGCGTGCCAAAGAGGAGGAGAATGTTGTGGTTGCACAGGTGGGCGCTGAACCGCTTCCAGATCCACGTTTCGGGGCGCTAACGGCTGTGCGTGTAGGGCGAGATCTTCGAAGTCCCCGGTGACACTGAGCACGCAGGTACACATTTCGAAAACGATATAAGGTAGGTCGGTTTTGCGTACGCCCTGTCTTCAAGCCACTGCAGCAGTAAGGCGTTTGCAGGTGTCGTGCTTTCGGGTACAGTCCTGCTTTATGAAATTGGCTAACCCAGGATAGAATGTGCTTTGCCTGGGAAGAAGAAGACATGCTAGCAGAGGGCATAGAGCGACTTGCACATGTGATTCGTGCCTTCCAAAAAGATGAGCAAAACTGGAAGATTCGGCTCTCGGTGCAACCTGCCACAGAGAACAGCGCAAAGGATTTCTGGTAATGGATGGCAAGATTCTGGCTTCCTCCCCGTCCTCCCCAGTTCCACCATCTCCGGCGCACCAGAGGTTGATTGCACAGCAGTCCTGGAGCATTTCCGGGGCGGGCAGCATGCGCGCGAAATAGGCAAGAAAGGAAACCGTATGCGGCGCGTGATTGGGCAGACTAGGGTATTAAACATGTTTACGCTTGAAGGATCGGCGCGCATCAAACAACGGGGACCTTTGCAAGTAGCCCCTTGAATAAAAGTGCACTCTATTGTAGGACGACCCCGGCTTCTATTCGGGCGCGTTTTGGCGGCTGGATCTGCCTCTCGTGCTATGATTTGCGAACGACGGTGGACGATGAAATCAAGGATGATGGAATCAACAACCCTGGTCGTTGGAGGGCTCTGGAGTGCTCTGGAGGGCTGGCATGCGCGGGGTTGTGAGAGGTGAATGTATGCACGCGTGAGGAAGGTGACGTTGCAGTCGGCAGCTTCCTCTGTGCTCGTTGGGCAGTCAGCCTCGCTCGCTGGTGCCGTGCAGGTAAAGGATCGTGAAATGAAAGGCGGCGGCGGAGTCCTGGTCGCATCGCGACGGCCGTCATCTGTGTGAGGCATGCGCCGGACATGGTTGACTAAGAAGTGGGGTATCGTGAGTGCGCGACTCATAACAAACGTGTCTGGATGTCTGGATGTGTCGCCGTGGCTGATGGCAGTCTTGTTTCTCTCGGCGCGATGTGCTGGCCGGCGCGTCGACCAGACAGCCTCTCGCAGGGCTGCAAGTGCCTGGCCGTGAAGCGCTGCCCTGGGACTATCTCCCGCTGGCGAAACGCGCGGCCAATGAGCACGCAGCGATCGGTGATCGGAGGTTTAGATGAGACTCTTTCCTGTTTCAGAGCCAGGAGGCCTCGGCAGCCGCCATCTTGTCAATCCCAACGACAACCCTGTGGACCCATACAGCATCCTCCTCCCGCCAGATGAATTCAATGGCTCACGCTCGTCTGGTGTTTCACTCGCAGCCCTAGCATCCGGCACTACACGCACAAGACTCCCTGTCTCCACCCCCGGGCGATTTGAATGTACCCGCGGTGGCCACAGGCGCATTCCTCGTCACCCCTGTGGGACCTGGGCTTCGGGGCAGGCAGGTATGGCTCTGTGTCCACACCATGAGGCGCGACAGAGTGATGGCTTGCTGGTGCCGTCGGCGGGCGCGGTGGGAGACCATGTGGCGGCAGCAGAGCACTGGGGTGACCGGCACCATCTGGACATAAAATGTCCATGCGATGCCGGCAGCGTAGCGGCCAGACGTGAGCGACAAACGCATGCCGACGACCATCAGAAACTTGAAACAAGGAGTTTTGGAAACACACCTGCCTATTGGCGCCCACCCACACCTAATGTGAGTCTAATTCCAGGCCTCTGTGACTTTTCGTATATGAATGATCACCTCCCTTCCTTTCTCGCCTTACGCCACCTTCACGGAAGCTTCTTCTATTCTTTGTCATTGTTGCATTCAATGCTATTGTGTACTTTCGTTCCAGTCACTCTTTTCACCACATTGTGAAGCTTTTTGTTGGCTATATATTTTTCCACCTGTTGCTCCAGACAACTAAACCACCCACCGCGACAACTTGCATACCGCACACTCGCATTCCTGGCAAAAAACTACCACCGTCTTTGCAGGACACTGACGGGCTTTCTTTCAGCCTTTTACAACATCGTACCCACGCTTTACACGCAAAACCTTCTACCTCTTCGCCGCTACCATGGTGGCCTTCAGCGCTACTGCGCTCCTCCTCACGCTGCGCGTGCTCCTCTCCGCCACCCCATCCACTGCCGCGCCGGTCGCGCAGGCTGGGGCTCCCCCTACCGGTGCTACTGGCTACTGGCTCGCCGATCCCAAACTCCACACGGGCAAGGCACCTTTCAGCGGAAACGCCGATTACAAGGTGTTCCGCAATATCAAGGACTATGGAGCCAAGGGCGATGGCACCACTGACGACACCGAGGCCATCAACAAAGCCGTCGCCGATGGTACCCGCTGCGGCGAGAAGTGCGACTCTACGACCACTTCCCCCGCCATCGTTTACTTCCCTCCTGGCACGTACCTCGTCAGCAAGCCCATCATCCAATACTACTACACCCAGTTTATTGGTGATGTCAAACAGCTACCCACGCTGAAGGCTGCGGCTGCCTTCGAGGGCATGGGTGTCATCGATGCGGATCCCTACATTCCCGGCGGCAACGGTGCCAACTGGTACACCAACCAGAACAACTTCTACCGTCAAGTCCGCAACATGATCATCGATATCAAGGACACCAAGGTCGCCGCTGGTATTCACTGGCAGGTATCGCAGGCCACCAGCATCCAAAATGTCGTCTTCAACATGGCCGAGGGTGAGGCTGGCAAGGACCAGAAGGGTATCTTCCAGGACAACGGTTCCGGTGGCTTCATGACCGATCTCGTCTTCAATGGCGGAGCGGTTGGTGCTTTCCTCGGCTCCCAACAGTTCACCACCCGCAACATGACCTTCAACGGTTGCGCCACGGGTATTTACATGAACTGGAACTGGCTTTGGACTATGAAGTCGAATACCTTCAACAACTGCAAGGTCGGCTTGGATATGGCGAACGCTCCTGACAACCAGACTGTCGGCTCGGTCATCATGCTCGACAGCAAGTTCGTTGGCACTCCCATTGGCGTCAATTCCTCCTTCTCCGAGAACAGCATCCCCACCACCGGTGGCTCCCTGGTCCTCGACAATGTTGACTTTGCCGGTTCTGAGACTGCCGTCCTGGCGTTGGGCCAACCGCTTCTTGCTGGTGGCAAGACTGTCGCTGGCTGGGGTCAAGGCAACGCACTCGCAGCCGGGGGCTCTCAAGGCCGTGTTCAGGGTGACATCTCCAACGCCCCGCAAAAGCCTGCTAGTCTTCTTGGCGACAACGGCTTCTTTGAGCGCAGCAAGCCCCAGTACGAGGATGTACCTGCGAGCCAGTTCGTCAGTCTGCTGGCTGCCGGCGCCAAGGGTGATGGCACCACAGATGACACCGAGGCTATCCAGAAGGCTATCGACGGACTCACCGAAGGTCAGATTCTCTACGCTCCTCACGGTGCCTACGTGGTCACGAAGACGATCACCATTCCTGCCGCCAAGAACGTTAAGTGGGTTGGTGAGATCTGGCCTGTGTTCCTGGCTTCCGGTGAAAACTTCGCGGACCAAGAGAACCCTGTCCCCGTGTTCAAGATTGGCGAAAAGTCTGGTGACAAGGGCTCTTTCGAGATGTCGGATATCATCGTCTCCACCAAGGGCGCCGCTCCCGGTGCCATCTTGATGGAGTGGAACATCAACGCAGAGGCTGGTGCCGCCGGCCTCTGGGACGTTCACTTCCGCGTCGGCGGTTTCCAGGGCACTGAACTACAGTCCAACAAATGCAAGAAGAGCCCCGAGTCGCCTCATGGTGCAAACGAGGAGTGCATCGGTTCGTTCATGCAGCTCCACATCACCAAGAGCGCAAACGGTTACTTCGAGAACGTATGGCTGTGGACCGCCGACCACGAGCTCGACCAACCCGACCACTCGCAGATCGACATCTACAACGGTCGCGGCATGCTTGTCGAGTCGCAAGGACCTGTCTGGCTCTACGGCACCGCCTCTGAGCACTCCGTCCTTTCGCAGTACCACTTCCAGGGTGCTAAAGACATCTTCTACGGCGCCATTCAAACCGAGACGCCCTACTACCAGCCCAATCCGGATTTCACCACGCCGTTCAAGACCAACACCAAGTACTTCGATCCAGACTTCACCAAGAAGGCCGACAAGACCGCCTGGGCCGTCCGTATCATCGACAGCTCCAGCATCTGGAACTACGGTGCGGGCACGTACTCGTTCTTCCAGAACTACGAGCAGACGTGTGTGACCACCCAAGACTGCCAACAGGACCTGAACCAGATTGAGAACTCGACAAACGTCAACATCTTTGGTCTGTCCACCAAGGCGTCGGTCAATATGATCACGTCGGGTGGCAAGGGTCTGGCGTTGGATTCGGACAACCGTAGCAACTTCTGCGCTACGCTGGCGATTTTCGCGGCGCCGTAAGCGGTTATGGTTCGGGTTTCTTAACGAGTTCAGCGTGGTTTGGCAGCTTAGCATAGACACTTTCTCTTCTTTCCCTCTCCTCTATTTCCTTTTCGGAGGACTGGGCCCCACAACTTTATAGCATGTACAACTTATTTCCTGTCCCCTCTTCACACTTTTGCATCACGAGCATCACTTCTTGGCCACGTCTCTCACGGTAGAGCAGGCAAGATTACGGAAAACAGCGATGGAGCACATCTTATACCCCTGGGTTTCGGCGGAGAGCGGTGGAAGCCCGAAAGTTAGCTTAGATGAATGATAACAAATGTGACATTGACACCGGTTTTTCTCAACTAGTGAATGTCATCGGTGAACTGGTCCGTTAACGCTGTTCTTTGCCGCGTTCTGATACGCGGCGAGCACTTGGCTGACAAGGGACCGCATATGCAGTGCTGTGTGATTTGTAAGACTGTACATAGTCACTTCACGGATGCTGTATGCCGTTTGGCATGCTAAGGCGGCGATCAGGCGGGGCATTCTGACATGAGCGCTTATACGAATATACGAGATTACTGCCTATCCTGGACGTGCTTGGAAGCACTATAAGGGCCCGTATATCAGAGCACGACAAATTTGCATCAAACGAAGGCGTGCGACACTCTGGTTCAGAGCATCAAAACGCGAACAGTGAAGTCATGGAGCCGCCCTTTCCCTCTCTGACCACCAAGTGGCACAGCGACACATACCCGGCGATTGATCCTACGAGTGCGGAGCTGAGTCATAAGGGGAGGAGTGTGGTGATTACCGGTGCCGTGAGTCTTTCCCATCGTCTCCTTCCCATATACACATGTCACATGACGATGAATAGCGACTGATAAACACAGGGGAGTGGCGTTGGCCGCGCGACCGCAATCGCGTACGCGCAAGCTGGAGCGAAATACATCGCACTCACCGGACGAACGGAGTCGACACTGCGCGAGACGGAACGCTTGATCCGCTCTGCGAATGCAGCCATCGAGATCGATGTATTCGTCGCCTCGGTCACGGATGAAGCGGCGACGAAGCAGATCGCGGAGAAGGTCGCGGCGTGGGATGTCTTGGTGCTGAATGCCGCGTATATCAGCGCGCCGTTCAAGATTGCTGATGTACCGCTTGATGAGTTTTGGAAGGCGTATGAGGTTTGTACATAATCGTGTTCCCTTTCCATCTCCTCCTTTCAATGTCCCAGACTCAAGGTCTTGGAAATGGCTGACGCTGTGCCTAGACGAACGTAAAATCCATCGTCATAGCCACGCAGGCGTTTCTCCCAAGCGCTCGTCCTGGCGCCGCCGTCCTCACTGTCGGCGCTGCTGGTTGCGTTTTCCCACCTACGTGGAAAGGCCTTTCATCGTACATGTCGTCCAAGGCCTCACAGGCAAAGCTGGTGGAGTACCTCGCAGCCGAGAACCCGGAGGTGTTGTTCTGCTCGGTGCATCCGGGGGTGATTGACACGGCGATGTTGAGAAAGTCCGAGTTGGACAGCCTGCCGAAGGACACAGGTATGCATTCATTCCAGATCTCCGCGAATGATTGTTCTGTACTAATCAGACGTCCGTAGCCGAGCTGCCGGCACACTTCCTTGTATGGCTCTCGCATGATGTCGCGAAGACGCGGTTTCTGAGCGGGAGGTTTGTGTGGGTGAATTGGGATGTGGAGGAACTTCTTGGGAAAGCGGCTGAGGTTGAGAAGAGTGATGTGTGCACGATTGGGCTTATTGGGTGGCCTTTTGAGAAGAAGGGGTGGACTGTTCGTGATGGGTTTGCGGACTGAAGGATCAACAGAGCGAGATAGCTCCAGCTCAACATCGAAAACAGTGACGTAACGCAAGATCACCCTCCCTGAAGCCTCAGATTTCTTCGATGTATCGTACTGACAGCATCCGATCGTATTTTGGTGCCTGGCGTGTTGCTTCTAGCTATCTGTCGCACTTACACTCAGCTAGTGGCCATTCTAGGCCTAAAGTTGGGGTACAAAGTCGCAGTCTGCAAAGCTCACTGGCCGGATCATACGAGCATTGTTTTTG
>Ga0247803_1001156_pt1 | contig 13892 bp, 10 predicted proteins | sample UWRJL014104B1_FD_180928 | JGI IMG/M metagenome (GOLD analysis project Ga0247803, IMG submission 180928) | Plant litter microbial communities from Arlington Agricultural Research Station in Wisconsin, United States - UWRJ-L014-104B-1 | ecosystem: Environmental > Terrestrial > Plant litter >...
CCATCGGCAGTAATTCTTTTTTCATCCTCATCTATTCCTGAATAATCCACCTGAAAAGCTGCCTGGGCGCCTACAAGAACGTTACGCGCATCTTCTTTAGATAAACTTTCAAGAGGAGGACCGCCTTCATTTAGCGGTCTCAAAAATTCTTTAACAGCATCTGAAAGATGCGGATCAGTTACATAGTCGACAGACTGAACTGATGAACTCATAGCAGAGGTCATGTGTAGAAAAGAGTTAGATGATTATATTAAGATTCAACCACCTGTTTTCTAAGAAACCCGTACCAATAATTAAGGTATTGACTTTCAATACTTTAATGAAAATAATTGAATAATTTATTGTCGATATTTCAACAATTATTGAAACTGGTTTCGAAATGCCATTACTGATTTGCAATCATTTTGTAAAAAAATTCATTTTATGATTCTACCAAATCAACTTTCTGCACGTCAAAACTATGCAGTATAAAAAGGCTAAAAAAATTTTTACACACGTTTTCAATAGCACCATTTTTCTTGGAATAATTAAATTTTCATAAAAACAATATGAAATTTCGAACCCGGGCACGTAATTATTTAATAGTTAACACAACAATTAATGTACCGACATTTTGAAGTTTATACTGCCAATATTAATGGTTACATAACGAAATTATAACCTTAACACATTTACATACCACTAATCACTTAAAATCAGTAAGTTATAACGTTATTTTACTTCTATGGCGGAATTTACAATGTCCCTCCAAATCACTTGTAAGGCCAGAAATAAGGAATTCTACAAACAGGTAGAATTGTATATATTTTGATGAAAATTGTATTAATTTTTGGTTGCATATCCGATTTTCTTCTTTTACTTAGTTTCAAGCAAGGCAAAACCACCTAAAAGTTCAAAAATCAAACTTCTTTGTAGAATAACTTTAATCGGTAACCTACCTGTCCACGTAAACCCAAATTTTAAAAATTTTAACGTACCTGTTGAATTCTAAAATCCCTTTTTATCTCTATCAGTTTTACTCGAATTATGAAAAATTTTTTACTTGTTTTCTGCTTCCTTTCTCAGGTAGCTCATTCCCAAATTGTATCCCAGCTAAACGCTCCTGCAAAACTTTCCAAAACTGAAATTCAGAAGCTTGACGGACTGGTTAAGGTTTTAAATGTATTAGAATTGGAGTCATCTTCGGTTAACAATTATGTCAAGAGAAATCCATTACAGGCTAAATTAAAACTAGCAGTAACGACTAGTCTTTCACTAGATCTGACACTTCAGCAAACAGAAATCAGGACTGCTGGTTATCAGTCAGTTATGAGCACTGCAAACGGAGAAATTGTTGATACAACGACCACAGTTTGCAATACCTATTCGGGTTATGCCAATAATGACCCATCCCAGTTTGTTCGGTTATATATTGACAACAATCAGATAAAAGGGATCATCAGTGACGGAAAACAGGGATATTATGCGATTGAACCTTTGTCGGATATTACAAAAACTATTGACGCTGACAATCGTTATGTGGTCTTTAATGTATCTGATATACAAGACATTGATGGAAAATGCGGTCTAGAAGAGCCTATTAGTCAGGCTGTAAACAAGGCACAGGCCTCAGCAAGAACTTCGGCTACGTTCAACGGTGAGTGCCGTATTCTCGAAGTAGCCACAGACGCTGATTTTGAATATTTTAAGAACAATGGGAAAAACACGAATGCACGCATTTTAAACGATATGAACATCGTCGCAGGTATTTACATGAGTACTTTCAATATACGTATCATGGTCAACTATCAGCACGTTTACACCACGTCAGATGATCCTTACACCTCCACAGACCCTTCTAAATTATTGATGGAGTTTACTAATTACTGGAACAAAAACAGAACTGATGTAAAAAGAGATGTTGCGCATTTATTTACATCGAAGTTCCTGGAAGGCTTTACATTAGGAATCGCCCATAAAGGAGTTATTGGAAAAACGCCGGGTATGGCCTACTCGCTTACCTATGGCACCTCAAACGAACATCTTACTGTTGCTCATGAAATTGGTCACAACTTCAATGCCTCACACCCTACGGACGTAAAATCGGGCTGTGGAACAACTTCAAAAACAATAATGTGCAGCGGGTTGGAAAAGGCGCTGGTATTTTCCGATTTCTCACAAGCCGAAATAAAAGACTGGATTGCTGCAAACGGCAAGGCATTATTGACTTCTGAATATGCGTTTGAAGTCCTGGGAGTTTCTACAATGTGTGCTGCCACTTCTACTTATAGAATGAACCTGATGGGCGTGCCTGCAACATGGTCGAGCAGCAACGAAAGCGTTCTTAAAATTAATGAACACACAGGTTTAGCGAAACGAAACGGTGCAGAATCCGGAGAAACAATAATCACCGCAACGATAGACGTATGTGGAACACCGTTAAATTTTTCGAAAATTGTTTACGTCGGTCTCCCAAGTGTTACTACAACCATTACTGAGGTTGATACTTATGGTATTGTCGCAGTAAATACGACAGAAGTTCTTCACTCGACTTATAACTGGTATCTTGACGGCACCATGATGAAATCAGGCTTTGAAAGTGAGGTGAAAATAAATGGTGGTATGTGTGGTACAACGCACTTCATACAAGGCAGCGTAACGAATGCATGCGGTTCTACTCCACTTTCTTCTAAACTGGAATATAGCTGGAAGTGTACAAATACCGGTGCGATTGTTTACCCAAATCCGGCAACAAGTGTTATCAGTGTTGATTTTGAAAGCGAAACAGCTGAAATAGAATTACCGAAAGAGATTTTGCTTTTTAACGAAAAAGCTACGCTGGTTCGCTCCATTTCCAATTCAGGTGATACGGCCAAAATTATCGCGAGCAAGAGAACTCAGTTTGATGTGGCGACGCTCCCCCGAGGTACCTATTACGTGTATGTAGTTCCGACAAAAGACTCAGGAAAAAAGACGGAAGTTAAACGAGTGATATTAAAATAACGCATTACTATTTCGTACAGATTAGGATCCTGCCAAATTTTTATGTTCTTACTAAACAGCAACAAATAATTCAAAGTCAAATGTCCGCACCATGAGTTTGGTGATTTAAATCGCAGTGTCCCAAAACGAAAAATTGTACACAAAGCAAAAAAAATAGGCCATTGACTAAGCCAACAACCTATCAGGTATCATTAAATTTTCAGATTTTGTAACAGCTATACGGCAGCTTCGGTATATTTCTTAAAGTTATCAAGAATTGCCTGCCATCCGCTTTGTTGTAACTCAATGGAATTTTCCATTTCCGGATCAAATGTTTCTGTAACCTTTGTGACATTATCCTCGCTTTCGAAAGAAATACTCACCTTTCTGCCGTCTCCGAGTACATATTCAATTAATTTATAAGTCTGGACATCTGTGTAAATACCTTCAAAATCAAAGCTTACACTTCCGTCTCTTGCGGCCATGGTGGTTTTAAACTTTCCGTCAATACGAAGATCATTTTCTGCGTAGGGAGCGTGCCAGTCGTCTGACGCAAAAGTCCACTGTGTGATATGCTGAGGTTCTGTCCAAAACTCCCAAACTTTTTTTGTTGGAGCATTGATCAAAGACTGTACAGTAATTGTGGGTGTGTTTCTGGTTTCCATTTAAAAATTATTTTGAGGTTTTGTTGACTTATCTTTTACAAATGTATTGCGGTTACGATCGTGAAAAACTGTGTAAATACGACATTGAAAGGTCACTTTGCGACAAAGATGGTTAGCTAAAATATCGAACTACAACAGAACGCTGCCTACTGCTGACTTTACTAATTATCGTAAGTTTGCAAAGCAGCCTGATCTGCCTGTGCTTTTAGTATCCTTTTTAAGCCATCCACATTCATCGTAAGCCCTACTTCTGCATCCGGTGCAGTGTCTTCATTTATTATCCCAATCGGACCGCGGTATTTACTTTTCCTTACTATACTAATCATCTCAGCCTCAGCATCGCCCTCTCCGAGCGGCACTACTTTAACAGGATTACCTTTTTTTAGACCCATCATGTTGACTGCGAATAAATGTGGTAATATCTCTGGATAAAATTTAGGAAACCGGTCTATATCTCCCTCGGCATGATGGAAATTATATACAATTCCAATGTTTGGCTTTTTTAAATAGCGGATCACTTCCAGTTGATTTTCCGGCATACCATACCAGCCTCCATGATTATAAAGCCCGACAGTGCATCCGATTTCTTCGGCTTTTTCAGCAACATATTGTACAGGCTTTGCGATGGCAATGACTTTTTCCTCCTGCGTCATTTTATCCAAATCCTTAATTCCGCTCACCATAAGCCAAATTTGTGTTTTAACGCCATGACGTTTCAAGACATTCAGAATAATCGGCAGGTTTTTGTCAGATTCAGGATTAGCTCCCGTATGATACCAGAAAGCCTGAAGTTTAATATTATGTTTTTTCAAGGCATCCAGCTCGGCATCAAACTCCGGAATATGTTTTTCCCGCCAGTCGTAGGCCAACATCTTAAAGCCCAGCTTATTAAGCATTTCAGCGCGCTCAACCGGACCTCTGTTTTTGATATCATAAGGAACAATACACCAGGCAATCAGATTTTTTCTCGCATAAATATTATTTGTTTCTGATACTTTTTGCGCGTTCGAAACAAGACCTGACAACAGGAAAACGAGGACAAAAATACAGGAGGTAATTTTTTTCATAACACGACTTGTTTCTTCAGCCCGGCTGATTCAATTCCTGCCTCCAGTACTTCTATAATTTTTAAGCCGTCGTAGAAATTTGGTTCTATGATTGTGTCATTATTTATCGCACTGACAAAATCAGCGACAGCGTGGACAAAGGCATGCTCGTATCCAATGATATGCCCCGCCGGCCACCAATGCCCAGCGTACGGATGGACAGTCTCAGTCGTCTGGATCAGGCGAAAACCCTGTGTTCCCTCTTCGTCAGCAAGAGAATAATATTGCAACTCATTCATTCTTTCCATGTCAAAAAGAATACTTCCTTTACTTCCGTAGATCTCAAACCGTAATCCATTTTTTCGACCCGTCGCAAAACGTGTCGCCTCGAAAGAGCCGATAGCACCGTTTTTAAACTGGACCATCATTAAAGCGGCATCCTCGACAGTCACCTCTCCGCGCTGATCTCCCAAAGTTGCGGCACTCAGGTTTCCAGAGGTTGTTTCATCAGCCAACGGTCGTTTTTTTATAAAATTCGTAGTCAGACAAGACACTGTGGAAATGTCGCCTACAAGATAATGCGCCAGATCCACTGCATGAGAATTCAGATCCCACTGAGGGCCAGCCTGTGCAGTCTCTTTTCTCAATTGCCAGGTCAAAGGAAAATCTGGATCGACGATCCAATCTTGCTGATATGCACAACGCCAGTGAAAAATCCGTCCTACTTTTCCGTCGTCAATCATTTTCTTCGCAAATGCAACCGATGGTGTTCTTCTATAATTATGGTTTAAATAGTGTTTAACTTTATGATCTTCACAAACTCTAAGCATTTCTTCTGCTTGCTGGCGGTTCATTGAAAGCGGCTTTTCACAAAAAATATGCTTGCCTTCCTTTGCAGCAGCCAACGCAATTTCGTAGTGAAGATTTTGCGGCAAAGCAATATCGACAATGTCTATATCGGGACTGCTAACCAGTTTCTTCCAGTCGGTTTCAATATTTTCCCAGCCCCATTTCTCGGCAAATTCCTTCAAGGATTTTTCTTGCCTGCCACAGGCTGTTTTCAAAACAGGTTTCGCTGGAAGATCAAAAAAAAGGGGTGCTTTGAGCCAGGCGTTACTGTGCGCGCGACCCATAAATTTATAACCTACTATACCGACATTCAGTTCTTTCGTCATAATCTGTTCAATTTTTCAAAATCAAATTCTAAGATACTCATATCATAAAGCACTTTTCAGGTCAGGCTTAATGTAAAGTTTTGCATTGTAATAATACGCTTCCCAAATTTATTTCTTAAAATCCTCCTCTATTAACACTGTTTCAGAATATCTTAGTCTCTGCTAACGAAAATCATGTATGAATAAAATGAAGCTGTTTACAGGTACAGTCATAATTTGCGCAAGCTTAACAGGGCTTTTGGCCTGGAAAAGTCAAAATTCTGTTCGCCTCAGTAACGCGACCGAAAAACAACGCCCTAATATCATCGTCATCATGGCCGACGATTTGGGCTATTCAGACATTGGCTGTTACGGTGGAGAAATCAATACCCCAAACATCGATTATCTGGCACAGAACGGTATACGATACCGCCAGTTTTACAACACATCGAGATGCTGCCCTACCCGTGCGGCTTTGTTAACCGGACTTTACAATCAACAGGCAGGAATTGGAAAAATGACCGAGGCTGAAGGAGAGGCTGGTTATCAGGGACATATTTCCGATAACGCCGTAACAATTGCCGAGGTATTAAAAACGGCTGGCTACCACACCGCGATGTCAGGTAAGTGGCACGTTTCCAATACCTTCGGCCAGAAAGATCCCAAAGAACAGTTGGCATGGCTAAATCATCAGAAGGATTTTGGTGCCTTTTCTCCGGTTGGTCAATATCCAACGCATCGCGGTTTCGAAAAATATTTCGGCACGATCTGGGGCGTTGTAGATTTTTTCGATCCATTTAGTTTGGTTAATGGAACCGAACCTGTGAAAAATGTTCCGGTGGATTACTACCACACAGATGCCATTAACGATACGACCGTTTCCTATATAAAAGAATTCTCAAAATCAGAGAAGCCGTTTTTTATTTATGTAGCAGAAAATGCGCCGCACTGGCCCTTACAGGCAAAACCTGGAGATATTGCAAAATATAAGAACACCTATAAAGCAGGATGGGATGCCATCGGCGAAGCAAGATATAAGCGAATGGTAAAATCAGGACTGATCGACCCTTCAAAAACAAAACTATCTCAAGCTCCGAAAGACGCGCTAAAATGGGAGAATAACCCAACCCGGGAATGGGATGCTACTGCTATGGCCGTGCATGCAGCGATGATCGATGCAATGGATCAGGGCATTGGCCGGATTATTAACGCCTTGAAAGAAACCGGTCAGCTGGAAAATACATTGATTTTGTTTTTGTCGGATAACGGCGCCAGCGCTGAAAATTGTGCCAATTACGGAACCGGATTTGACCGTCCCAGTGAAACGCGCGACGGTAGAAAAATTATTTACGCAACTGAAAATCAAGCTATTCCAGGACCTCAGACAACTTATTCCTCGATCGGTCCGCGATGGGCGCACGTAGCTAATACGCCCTATCAATACTGGAAAGCAGAATCTTATGAAGGCGGAATAAATACACCCATGATCGCCTTCTGGCCCAAGGGTATCACTGTTAAAAAAGGTGGATTCAGCGATCAGGTCGGACATGTGATGGATTTCATGAGTACTTTTTGCGAACTGGCCGGTGCCAGGTATCCATCGGCTTTTAAAGGAAAAAACATTACACCAACAACCGGGGTCAGCTTGATTTCTTCTTTTACAGGGAAAGGTAAAGACAAAGACCGCGTATTATTTAACGAGCATTTTGGAGCACGTTACGCAAGGAAAGGTAATTGGAAACTCGTTTCTCTTGCCTCCGATTCAACATGGCATCTGTATGACCTGGCTGCAGATAAATCGGAAACAACGGACCTTGCTGCCCAATATCCCGAAAAAGTAAAACAACTTTCTGAATCCTGGCACTTATGGGCAAAAACGCACCAGGTTTTTCCTAAACCGGGGAAACATTAATAGTTTTATTGCTGGAACAAAAGTTTTATCCGGTATTATGAAATTGACAGAAAACCAAATTCTAAACGGGTTATCATGGCGCAGGAAACATTCGTTATTGGCGACATCCACGGAGCTTTAAAGGCTTTGCATCAGATTATAAAATATATAAAGCCGGACGAAAAAAGCCGGCTTATTTTTCTTGGAGATTATGTTGATGGTTTGCCCGAATCCGCGCAGACCATCGATTTTTTGATAGAACTCGATACCAGATTTTCATGTATTTTCCTGAAAGGCAACCATGATATCTGGTTACAGGAGTGGCTGGAAACAGGACATGCCGATCCTACATGGCTAAATAATGACGGGCAGTCGACGCTGCGAAGTTACGGTTCATATAGTGAAGACGAAAAGAAAAGACATCGCGATTTTTTTCGAAAATTTCAGAGTTTTTATGTAGATAATCAGCAGAACCTGTTCGTTCACGCAGGTTTCACCTCACAACAAGGACCAGCAAAAGAACTGCATGAAGATTATCTTTTCAACGACAGAACTTTACTGGAAACAGCTTTAATTTTCAAGGACTTAAAGCAAGTAAACACCGACAACTTCCCCGTCAGGCTTTGTTTATTCAAGGAAATTTTTATCGGCCATACTCCCACCTTAAAATTTGGCAGCCAGGAACCTATCCATGCCGCAAACCTATGGGATATGGATACCGGAGTGAAAAAAAACGGCAAACTAACAGCTATGAACGTCGACACAAAAGAGTTTTGGCAAAGTGACCTTATTATTGATTTATATCCGGAAGAGGCTGAAAAAATCTATTTTTAGTATTCTCCCTAACGAGGCACGTTTCGAATGTGAGTTTCTGATCAACAAAAACGGATCCAGGAATTTATAAACCCGGGATCCGTTTTTGTTTTGAGAACCTTAATTACCTGAAATCGGTCGAAAGCGTTATTGTTTTATTCGCTTCAATTCCTTCCTGCAACATTTGTATTTTATAATTGGCAAATTGCAGTGCGTCAGATCCCAGTAGCAGGCGAAGAGGCGGCTCCACGGCATCTGAAAAAGCGATGATAACTTCTGCCACTTTTTGCGGGTCACCGATCTGCGTGCCGGGCACTTCCTCGGAATGTTTGCGTTTCTCTTCCTGGATTGCCGTGTAGGCTTCGATCGGTTTTTCCGGGTGAGCAATCGAACCGCTTTGGAGGAAATTGGTTCGCACATAACCCGGCTCGATAATCGTGACATGAATTCCGAAAGGTTTGACCTCCTGTGCCAAAGCTTCGGAGAGGCCTTCCACGGCGAATTTGGACCCACAATAAAGTCCCCAGCCTGCGCCAGCGATCAATCCAAAAACAGTTGATAAATTAAAGATATGACCAGCATTCGCTGCACGCATATGGGGTAAAATCGCGCGCGTTACATTCAGCAATCCGAAAACATTAATGTCAAATATTCCCTTTGCTTCTTTTGCCGATGTTTCTTCGATGCCACCGATCAAACCATATCCGGCATTGTTTACCAACACATCAATAGATTTAAATTTCTCTATGGCCGCATCAACGGCTGCTCCAACGCTTACTTCGTCAACCAGGTCAACTTGTAAAGGCAAAAATTTATCCGAATCATAACCGATCGCAGTTTTCAGGCTTTCAAGGTTGCGTCCTGTGACAGCAACATTATTGCCGTCCGCTAAAAGCTGCTGAGCCAATAAAAGACCAATTCCTTGTGAACCTCCTGTAATGAACCATGTTTTGCGCTGACTTTCCATTTCTTTGTATGTTTAAATTTGATGTTACAAAGGAACTTCCATCCAGGGAACAAGCACTTCTTCAGATCACAGGGATACTTGCGAGTTTCAACGATTTAGATTGGCAATGGCATTCTTTCTGAATATTGACGGCGAAATATTCTCCTTCTTTTTGAAAAACGACGTAAAGGCTGCGTGTCCCGAAAAACCCAGACCATAACTGATATTACTGATATCCCAGTCGGTCTGGATCAATAATGCCTTAGCTTCATAAAGTAAACGCTCCTGAATATGTTCCCGCAGCGTTTTTCCGGTATGCTCTTTCACAAGCGTATTCAGGTAATTAGGATGCACGTGAAGCTGCTCCGCAAATTCTCCGGCTGTCTTCAGCTTTATGGCATCATCCTGTCCCCTGACCTGAAAAGCCGATTCGAGCAAAGACAAAAAACCGTAAATATATCCGTAATTTTCGGGCACAGTCTGATCAGCCAGGTTTTTCCCTGCACGCTGCGCTTCTAAAAGTATCATTTGCAAGTGCAGTGATATCGCCTGCTTTTTATCATCATTGCCGGCATGCTCTTCTCTTACAATGGCTTCGAATGACTGATTAACCGCAGAAGACTGACTTTCCGTTAACCGGATCACCGCTTTTGAAGCTTTGAAGTAAGGAAAATTTCTTAATAACTGAAGAACATGGTCGCCATCGTGTTCAAAATACTTCGGATGAATCAGGCAGAAATGACCACCTGTCTTCTCAGAAGTTGTTTGCCACGACATTATTTCATCGGGATGTAAAAATGCAATATCACCCGGGCAGAGCTCATACTGATGTAGTCCAACGGTTAATACGCCCGTTCCTGCGGTCATATGAAATATCTTGAAAAACTGTCTCCGGTTTGGAGAAATATAATCGACAACCGGATGATTTTCCCTGTTTTTTATAATAAAATAGTTGGCATCCAACGGATAATGCTGCACGTCGAGAAACGGCACTTTGTAGTTAACCTCTGCAAACGACGCCAATTCCAAACGTGGTATATCTGATTTTTCCATACCCGAAATTACCGGATTCCCATGAAATATCCTGAATCCATAATTGAATTCAGGTTAACCATGAAAAAGGGAAAATAGTCCAGCTTATAAATCCAGCTTCCGGTCCGTTATCCTTGAAGGGAATCTCGACTGGATCATTTCGGGCACCTCCGGTCGATAGGTCGTACTTCGACCTTCCACGACCAATTTGCCAGACGGATCCAGCGTAATGAAAGCAAAAAGTGGATCCGTGTAAAAGTGTGCTTTATCGCTGTATACATATGTAGCGCTGTTGACGATAAAATAGTGTACTCCATTTCTTACGCCATACCGGTCGTCATGATCATGACCCATAAATACGGCTGTAACTCCGGACGTTTTACCTTGTTTTTTTGCAGCAAAATTAGCCTGATCAAAAATTTTGAGAATCTCATCTGCGTTACCGAGTTCGTCGAAATAGTCACTTAAAAATACGGGCTGATGCATAAAAACTATGAATGGAAATTTTGCTGCCTCAAGATCAGATTTAAGCCAGTTAAGTTGCTCCTGGTCGGTAAAGCTTCGTTTTGGAGAAGGCAGCGGCCCCCAATTCGAATTGTCATAATCGGCTAATGTTCCGTCATCCTTTTTAAGAAAATTCCTATCCATCACCACGAAGTGATATCCTTCAAGATCAAATGAATAATATCGCTCAGGCATATTCCAGAACTTCATAATCGTTTCTTTGCTGCAGACATCCATGTCGTGATTTCCAAGGACATGATATTTCAACCCTTTGAAACGATTCCACTCTGCCATAATCCCGTCAGACTTCTGCGGTCTGCAAAAATCTCCGCACTGAATGATAAAATCCGGTTCGGCTTTTATCACCTCATCCATAAAGCCGCGTAACCGGGCTACCTCATCCTGTCCAAACTGCATGTGGTGCAAATCAGAAATAACGCCAATTTTAAGCCTTTTTTTAGCTTGCGGATTTTTGGGTATGGCAAAAATATTCCGGGCCGCCAATACACCGGCAGTCGTAACACCCAGATTCTTCATAAATTGGCGACGCTTCTGCATAGCATTTCAGTTTATTATCAGAATGGATTATTTTACAATTGTTTTCACAGGTTCAGCAACAGGATGATTCGCAGAAAATGTAAATCCAAGCAACTGCGCTGCCGTTTGTGCAACCTGATCCTGATAAATCTGACCAGTTTCCTTCATCTCACCTTTGGATATTATACCAGAACCGATCACTGCGAGCCACGTCTCATTTGAATGCGGCGCCGAAGTGCCATGACCTGTCCAGTGAGAACCGACACCGCGACCGTGGTCAGGGTAGATCATAAAAACCGTATTGTCCTTATAAAATGGATCGTGCTGCATGACGCTCCAAAGGTTACCGATCATCGCATCCAGATAATGGCCGGCATCTAAAAAAGAATCATACTGCCCGGCATGACCGAAATTATCAGGATCTGCAAAATCAATATGCACGACCCGAGGATGATTTGCTAAAATGTAAGATTCCGTCATGGCATAGGTATGTACATCAAAGCGAATTTCCGGGCCAAAGGATTCAGGCAGAAAAAACTGCTGTTCATTTGCCAGTTTCTGCGCCTCGGTAAGATCAGCACTCACTACTTTCTCGCCGGGAATATTTACAAGCATTTTATTTCTGTCGCGATTTACAATGCGGGAAACCGCGTCCCAGGAAGCAAATGTTACAACTTTCCCTTCAAATCCTTTTTGTTTGTTTAAAAATTCCAGGACATTTTCATTGGGATTATTAGGGTAACTATTGCTGTTTATCTGCGGGTCGTAGTAGCCGCATAGTGTTTCACTGCGTCCGGGATACGAAAACCAGAATTTATTTTTGACGTTGACCAGATTACCCATCGCACGATTACCATATAACTGGCCTTTCTGAGCTATTGTATTCCAAAAAAAGGGCATCAGTTTTTTTCGCCGCTCCTCATTAGACTTTGCCCAATATTTGCTGAACAGTGCCGTAGAGTCCTGCTTTCGGTATTTCTTGTCAAAAATTAAAATCGAATCAGCACCTTGAAATATTTCCTGCCAGCGATAACCGTCCAGCGAGATCAGTACTATATTCTTCGCTTTATTTTGCCCATAAACCAATGGATGAAAAAGCATAATTATTAAAAATGACAACCGGATTTTCATATCAGATTACAAATATTAAAGGTTTAGAAAAGTCAGTTTAAGATAAATATCTTCATTCCGGGACGTTAGTTCCCGAATGAAGACCCTAAAAAACTATTTATTTAATCAACCACATCGTTACATTTTGAGTGTCGGCACCGCCAAATTGCGACTGGATCGAAGCTTTCACATTTACCTCATTCGTCGAATACTCGGAAGTCGGATACGCCCAGCGAACGGGAATCTGATTATTGTTCGAGTTCGACTGTCCGATATCAAATTTTGGAATACCGGTGCGTCGGTTCATGTAAAAAGCCTGTCTTCCTGAATTTTCAAAAAATGCCATATACTGCTGTTCAAGAATTTTGTTAAGACCAGCAGCCGTGTTTCCCGGATAAGCATTTTGTGTCAAAAATGCATCGATCGAAGTCTGGGAAACTCCATAAAACTTCATAGATTCGGTGATACCATTTTTGTAATAATCAGCTGCATTTCCTTGTAACCATCCCCTGTTTATTGCTTCCGCGATAATCAAATTCACTTCATGCGCACCGAGCTGGATGGCAGGAACGCCAGCCGCAGATGTTTCCCAGTAATCGAAATTGATCATTGACAAAAGCCCCTTCCCGGCCTGATCAAGCAAGGTTGATTGCAGATCGCCCGTTTTTCCACCGGCATAACGCTGATAAACATCTGCATTGTTTTTGAAAGCTTCTGCAGGAGAGGCTACGATCAGCAAACGTGGATCTCTGGTCGTTTTGGCAATGTCGGTATATGTCGCGCCCAGTGTATTTCTTTTATCGGTTTTAATAACTACACCATTTGTCGGCCAAAGCGGATAGGTATTAAAAGTATTGTAAAGGATTTGAAAATTATCAGCGTTTGTAAGAATCAACGGATATTTTTCCGGGCTGCCAACAATGGCTGAAAATTGCTGTTTAACATTTAATTCGGGCGTATCATCCGCCCTTTTACTTAAACTCATCAGCACTCTCAATTTGAAGGAGTTAACGAGTTTTTGCCATTTTGCAAGGTCACCGTTATAAACAAAATCACTCGAAACAGTTGCTTTCTTAGCAACCAGTGGCGTCAGATCCGAATTTGCCTCGTCCAGCAACTTTAATACCTGAATATAAATATCTTTCTGGCTGTCATATTTGGGCTTGAAGTTAGCATCAGTTACTCCCATCATCGCTTCCGACATCGGGACATCGCCAAACATTTCAGTAGCCC
>Ga0247803_1001158_pt1 | contig 13884 bp, 11 predicted proteins | sample UWRJL014104B1_FD_180928 | JGI IMG/M metagenome (GOLD analysis project Ga0247803, IMG submission 180928) | Plant litter microbial communities from Arlington Agricultural Research Station in Wisconsin, United States - UWRJ-L014-104B-1 | ecosystem: Environmental > Terrestrial > Plant litter >...
TTCGGGCCAGGTAGCTTTCTCGAACTTTTGCAGACTGGAGCCTGGTGTGCCGACGGGGAAGTAGTTTGCTCCGGCCCACGGGCTTGCGTATTCGATGTCATAGTCGCCGGGCATGTGCTTGCTCACGACCGTGACGTTGAAGTCTTTGTGTTTGGACAGGACGAGGGCAGTGGTGAGGCCGATGACCCCTGCACTGCAGAGTCCGTATTCAGCAGGATGCAGTTTTGATGATGGGCATCCGACAGGCGGGGGAGCCTCATGTGGGGAAACATGCGACACGCAGCGGGTTGGCTTACCCGACGATCACGATGTTCGCTTTGGCAGCCATGATTGCGGCGAGATCAGCAGCGTCAGGATGGCCTGCGATGGGTGTGAGCACCGCAGCTGATGCGGTGCGATGCAAATGATGCTGTTGGTGGGTCAGCCGAACGCCTCGGCAGCTGATTGGCGGCCCTGCACACGACGCAAAAGGCACGAGAGCATGGGACTGACCAGGCACGAGATAACGCGTGTTTGTTGTTGACTGTGCAGCCTGACCTCGTCCGCTGCCGCTGTTCGCACCTCGCACTTCTTTTCCGTGACCACAGGCAAGACTCGCACACACGCAGAGGTCTCTCGGGACACCTGCTGCAGGCTCCCGATCGCCAATCTCAGCGCGCTTATTTTCCCTCCCTCACCGCGTAGCCTGACCCTCGGCGGGTTCGGGCGGGCAAAAGAAGCGGTGTCCCTGTGACATCATCCGAGGTACCTCGTCCCCATGTACAGAAATTTACAAATTTTCCAGCAGCAGCAGTATCTTCTGCCCGTCCGCACCGCTGACACAGAGCCTGTCGCCGTCTGCTCTCGTGCATAGTTGCTGAAACCGATATAGCTGTCCCCCCCTCCACCCCCAGGCGGCAAGGGTGCGAGTCTGACTAAGGCTGTCTCCTGTGCAGCTTGTGCTCTCTTTGGCGGAGCTTGGCGTGACTATCCCGGTTGCGGGCTGATTGCTCAAGCTCGCGTCACCATAAGTCGATATTCTTCACTCTCACCGCAAGGGCCCTCGAACTCACCACCTCGCCCGTGGTGGTCCAGCCTCCAACTTTTCGTGCAGCCGTGTTCCTGGAGCTGTCCTCTTCTCCATGAGCCCCAAAACGCCCGCTGCCTCTTTCCCCCGAGTGCACCCACTTCTCCTGTCTCGCGACCTGGCTTGCTCCATCTGTCAACATGGCTCCCCGCAAGCAGCGAGCAAACTCGCCTGAGTTCCCCATCCTCGACGCCAATGGCTTGTATGCGGGCGAGATCCGCGGCGATGGTGAGTTCTTTTATTTTTATTCACCCCCGACGCGCTTTTCAAGCTGACGCTGCAAGGCAACTGCCTGTTCAACGCCTTGTCCGACCAGCTGTACGGCCACCAAGAGATGCACGAGGTGCTCCGCACTGCCACCATCGAGCACATGAAGGCCAACGCAGACTTCTACCGCCAGTACATGGCCGTCAACCATGTCCGCCGCAACCCCAAACGCAAGACCACGGCTGCGCCGCTCACCCGCATCGACACCACCTATCACACGGAAGAGGAGCTGCAGAAGCAGTTCGAAGACCATGTCGAGAAGATGGGACAGCCAGGCGAGTGGGCCGACAACATGGAGGTGTCGGCCTTCGCGTCCGCCATGAACGTGCATGTCCGCCTCTGGCAGGCCGACTACACGTACCTGATCTCTCCACGCGTCTATTACCATTCCGACGATCCTGAAGCTGTTGATGGCCGCCAGGTGCTCCACATTGCTTATCACGTACGTTACTTCGCCACCACATTCACGTCCAACACCCGCTGACAGTTTGCAGAGCTGGGAACACTACTCCTCAGTCCGCAACAATGCAGGGCCCCACACAGGCGAGCCCGTAGTCACCGTCATCCCCCGCCAGACCTCATTGAGGAAACGGCCTAGTCCTAGCCTCAGCCTCGATGGCGAGGACGAAGACGACCTCCCGCGAGCCAGAAAGCGTCGCTCTCCTATGCCTCTCTTTGATTCCGACTCTACCCCAGAGTGTACCGAGAGCTCTTCAGACGAGTCCAATGGACCCATCTCGTCCCAAACACAACTAGAAATTCCCGACCCTGAGCATGGCACAAAGCCACAGAAGCTCACCATCAAGCTCCGCGGCCTTCGCACCACAGATAACGCCGAGCCTCTCACCGCCATTCCCCCGTCCATCATGACCAACACCTCCCTCCCATCACCTCCGCTCTCCGTCTCCACTCCAGAACCTAAAGTAGACACTGACTGCCCGCCAACCACATCGTGTCTACCCGCAACGGCCGCCTGAAACGACCTTCTTCCCATCCCATTTCCAGTACCAAGACGACGATACCCTATCCTTCCTACCTTTGCATAGCCTAGGCGCATTCTTTGTTTTCCCTGACCTTGCTCTGCAGGGTTCCATCTTCCTTTCTTTCCAGTTGCATAGCATACGAGCATGGTACGGTACGGCATGGCATGGCATGATGATGGCTTTTCACACGTTTTGCATGTGGCCAATCTGGGCGAGCACCAAAGTGCTTGGGCTCTGCGACCTGGATTGCGCTTCGGCGTTGGTGGCCTTTTCTCTGATTTCTTCCACGTAGTCGGGGAGCTGATGGCATTGGCGGCGTGAAATCTACTACGAATTCGAGTCCCCCTTTGACGATGTTGTTTACGTGGCTTTTGTGATTTGCGTCATGATGGTGACCCTTTGTTCGCGTCCCTTGCATGCGACTACCCCTTCTGACTCGGGTTACCCTCCCTCGCAAGGGCTTATATCCGCGTGGCGTAAAAGGCGCGGCACAGTATTGATAGACGACAATGGCAGAGTCATTAGGCACAAAAGGATCCATCATCATAGTGACCTATCCAGCCCATCTACCCACGCCCCAAATCCCTCGCGTGTACCACCCACCCCATGCATCCCAATCTCTAACGAAACATGCTGTTATCCCAACGCCCACGCAATGCCAATAGCCAACCCTACTACAAGTCAAGAAGCGAACCCCGTCCATTATGATCTCCAGTCTCCAACATACATCCTACACGCCCTCGAAATTATCATGTGCCTTCTCCGTATCATTACTCCGCTCCAGCCGGGGGCTCAACGGTCCCATGTCCATGGGCGGTGCCGCCGCGCCAATGAGCGACTTCCGGTGCGCTCTGGGGCTGGTGTCTAGCGATTCCGTCGCTTCTTCAACGAGCAGGCTTTGCTCGCCTTCTTCGCCCTCGGGCCCTTCGTTGAGTCCTCGGTTCGTGAGGCGCAGACCCAGGATCTGTTGCCGCAGCTCATCGATGTAGGTTTGCATTTCAGGGAAGGGCATCTTAACAGGACCACCGGTCCCACTTTCGACATGTTGGCCGTACAATCGGAGGGCCATCTCAAGACACTTCTCCGCCTGCAGCGCTTTATCAAGACGCCACCAGTTTTCTGCGGCGAGAACGGCCCAAAGTGCTGCTTTTCTGCGGCGTGCGCCGAGCTTGAAGGTTCCGAGGCCGGTGCGGACCGCGTAGCAGGCTGCTGTGCGTTCCGTGAAGAGCGCAGTGCCGATCGCACCTACGAGTCCTGTTTCTATGATGCGAGCTGCCCAGCGGGCGGCGTCGTCGGCAGCAGAGCTGCCGCGCACGCGGAGGAGTTCGAGGCCGAGGGCTAGGGTGCGGAGGGCGTAGTAGGGTGCTGCGCTGCGCTGGCGGTCGGTGTAGGAGTAGGACGCAGCTTCTATCCAGGCATCGATGTTCTCGGTGCGAATCTTAGAGGACAGAGGGCTGGTAGAGAGAAGAGCTGATAAAGCAGCCATTTCGGAGGCGCCAGCGTAGTGTCGCCAGGCTTTGTCGTTCTGGAAATCCTGACGCAGGATGTCGAAAGTAGACAAAGCGAGTTTCCAATCACGAAGCATGAAGCAGTAATCTGCCAGCTTACGCATGAGTGCTTCGGGGGCATCAGGGCGGTAGAAGCCCTGCAAGGAGTCGTAGTTGGAGTTTGCGGAGAGGGTGGAGGAGGAGGATGAGTTGCGGGATGAGCCGAAGGGGGTCCAGCGTTTTGAGAGGGACATGAAACGGCCTGAGAGGCCGCGGCGGCGGGCGAGGACTTGCTCATTCCATTGTGCGACTGCGCGCTCCATGTTGGGAATGATGGATTGGGTTACTATTTCGCGGACGAAGGTTTTGATGGCCGTGATGTCTGAGTCGGGGATGTAGGGGGTAGGGTCCGTTATGTCGTCTGCGGTTTCTGCCAGTCCATGTGAGTAAATCATGTGTGAGGTTTTTTGGAGTGAACGTACCTCGTTTTTGGATCTCTGCTAGCTCTTCCGACGCAGACATCCATTCACAAGTGGGCAACCGTACGCTATCGTCATCGGACGGTATACACTGGAGGCTCTTGATCCTCAAGAGATGGCAATGCAACCCAAAATGCCGTTTCATTGCCTCAAAGGTAGCGTTCGACTTGGCGATGTCCCCCGTCTCTTCATCATGAACCAAAACATAGTATCGGAGGAAGTCATTATCTACCCACTGTGGGAAGCGAAGATCGCCATCGTGTTGTCTCCGGTAGAGCCTCCTAAGTTCCTCTATGGGGTCGGCATTGCGCGAGCTGATTGCAATGACGCCCGCGACAGGATGCGCGAATGTTTCGTGGGGCACCAAGGGCAGACCGGATAGTAGTCGCCTCAGGTATAATGAGTAGAAAGGTGATGTCGAGCTTTCTTGTGGTGCTGGCTCGCCCAAGTTGAAGTAGTCTGGCACCCCGTCGCCCTGGCTGTTGAACTCGGAGTACTGCAGATGACGGTCCACCAGTTCTTCGATTTGCGCAACATCACCCCCTGTGCGCCGCGGCGGTATTGAATTTGCCGAATCTCTTCCACCGTCTCTCCGACCACCACTTGACGTGTCTATCCGGAGATCTGTAGCTCTGCCGGGCATGGGTGGAAGCCCGAGTCCCTCGTTCACGCCCACAAATCTAACACCGAAGTCTTCATAGCTCTTGCTCGCGCCCACGCTGTCCCTCACCGTGACTTTCCCAGGGACTGACTCTCCAAAAGGCCGTAGTAATTGTAATAAGCCGCCCTCGAAGCCTTTCCCGCGAATTAATTGCTCCGTCTCCGTGTCCGCCAATACCACCACGTGGGGCGCAAAAGCCCGCTGTATGAGATTCCGATGCTCGTCCGAGGCCCCCGGCGGCAGGCTCCCCGGCGTCCCTGTGCCATTCTGTCTTGATCCCGGCGAGAATACCGAACCAGGTATAACGGAAGCGGTCGGCGTTGCGGTGCCAGAGCTAGGGCGCGATCCTGATATTGAGGTGGTGGATTTGAACAGCTGGTGCAGCGAAGCGTTGGATCTCCGGTACGGCAGTGAGGCGAGAGAAGACGCAGGCGACGAAGCGCGCTGTCTGGGAAGAATCATGGAATTCTCCAGATCTGCGGGATAGCTAGGTGGCCTCGGCGTGGCATCTTGCGGCGTCATGGGGGGCTCGGGCGGTGCGCCCACGGGTGTCTGGATGCGCGCGCAGGTCCTGGGGTCGCCGGCATGTATTCAGCGCTCTGAATTCGGGTGCGGCGGGCGAGGACGGTGTTGCAGTGCGTGCTGGGCGATTGTACGTGGTGAGCTAGGGCCGTGGTGTCGACAAGAGGTGACGAAGGCAAAGGCCGATGCGGCCGCTGAGCCTTCTGACTGGATGAGACAACGAAACCTCCATCACCACCCCAGCACCCTTCACGACACTCCTTTGGTGCCACTCATCGCCGCAACTTTGCTTTCATATCTCGCAGCTCGTCACAAGCCACGTAGCTTGACGCAAATCGCTGCTTTCCGCTGCGATCTGGTTCCACGCCTGACTCACGTGAATGCCCGATGAGTCGAGCCTGCTATATTTGTGCACCGCGAGCAATTCTTGCCCAACTCAAACAATCCGACTCTCATTTCTGGCGCATGTCGACGCGACCGAGTCGAACACCATCACCGCGCTTGAATCCAAAACGTCGGAAAATAGGGCCTGACTACCCTCGCTTCATACAGCCATACGGCACCATGGCGTCTCCGTCCGGTGCTCGACCGACTACTCTAGAACTAACAGAAAGCGAATCTCGACTTCGCGACGTGCTTCTCGGCGTTGCGGCATACATTGACAACGCCGCCACCGCAGAGGAGAAATCAGCTGGTCAAGCACCAAATGAACTGACAAGCGAGAAAGTTGTCTGTAAGTTCGATATGTTTGCTTTTCATTCCGCGGGACTTCGCTACTATTGAACATCCGAACAATCCCTTCGCGGGACGAAAATCTCTCTTAATGAGTTCAACGGGCTGACTTGTACTGCAGTGCGTTGGACTGGCGGCTGGGTGCGAGACAAGCTACTCGGCGTTGGCAGCCATGACGTTGACGTTGCCATTAACAAGCTGACTGGCGAAAACTTTGGTCTGAAAATGCTGGAGTATCTCAAAATTCCCGGTAATGACAAGAAGCATGGCCTAGAAGAGAAGGAGAGCAAAAAGATTGTTTCGGGACTCCACACAATCAAGGCCAACCCTGAGGCTTCCAAAAACCTAGAAACGGCGACCATCCGAATCATGGGTATTGATCTGGATCTTGTCAATCTTCGGAAGGAGACGTACAATGAAGTCAGCCGCAACCCGGAAATGGAGTTTGGCACTGCAGAAGAGGATGCCATGCGGCGAGACGCTACCGTTAACGCAATGTTCTACAATCTCAATACCAAGCAGATTGAGGACTTTACTGGGCGCGGGTTCGCGGACATGGACGCGAAGATCATCAGGACACCCTTAGAGCCGTATCAAACGTTCAAGGACGACCCGCTTCGAGTGCTACGGCTTATCCGGTTTGCTAGCCGCCTCAACTTCACAATCGAGCCGGAAACCGCTTCTGCGATGGCCAACCAAGATATACAAGAAGCCTTGAAGATCAAAATAAAGCGCGAGCGGGTTGGTATTGAATTGGAAAAGATGCTGAAGGGCCCGGACCCTTACATGGCTCTGGAACTCATCAATAGGTACGTTCTGCAACACACAACAGATCATCTTTTACTAACATATTGTCGCCGACTAGGTTTAAGCTCTACCGCACTATCTTCACAGACCCAACTAGAGAAGACGCCTCACAGCCTGAGACCACCTATTTCGCACCAGCCTACGACTTCGTCAAGTCCATCCAGGAGGCATTCAGAGATACTTCTTCAGATACCTCTTCAACTATCTCACGACTCTTACTACGAAACCCAGACGAGAGGTATCTTGCCTGGATCTGCGCAGCTGTGATGCCTTGGGCCGATGCACCGTTAGTGACCAACTCGAAACCATCCAAAAAGTCGCTTAACGCCGCCTATCTGGTTGCTCAGGAAGGTTTCAAGGCCCCAAACGCAGTGTCCAATGTTATTGCTGCTTCTCTAGACCACATGGAGGACATCAAGAAGTTGGTGGAAGGATGCTCTAAGGAACTTCGGAAGTCCTCTGGACACTCTAAACCAGGCGAGGCTACTGCGAGAGATAATTTGGGTATGGCGATACGTCGGTTTGGGCCAACGTGGAGATCGCAGGTCTTGTTCTCACTAATTCACGACGTGGTGCTAGGACAAGTTTCCCAAGACCGTAAGCCAACAGTTTCCGAGAACGCTCTCATATGTAATTGCTAAAACCATTCAGGCATTCTGTCTCAATACAGCGACTTCCTAAAGCATCTCGAAGCCCTCGACATCCTCGACGCCGATACCTTCAAATTCCTAATAAAAGGCACCGACCTCGCCAAAGCCATGAACCTCAAACCCGGGCCCTGGATGAAAGATGCCCTCGAAGTCGTAATGGCATGGCAGCTCCGCAACCCAGATACCACAGACCCTGCGCAGGCGATCGAGGAAGTCAAGAAGATAAGGAAGGGTGAGCTTACCTCGAGACTTTTGTCAAGGTTTCTGTCGCTTACCATTCGGCCCTTGTTTGTACAGACTGAGCAAGATGCCTTCACCACGTCCGACAAGAGCAAGAGCAAAAGCAAGATGAAGACTTGGAGGGATCCGGAAAATGCGTACGTGGTGGACCTTCTACGATGGTGTCTACAAACCGCAACTGAGGCAGACGTCAAACGCGAATTCCATCTGCTCCGCGTCCCCATCCTCCAAATGCTCGACTCCACCGAGCTAAAATGGAAAGCGCATGCCTGCACTTTTATTTCCCTATTTGTTCAAGCCGCCCCGAGGGATCTCATCATGAATCAAGGCTACAGGAAACTCTTCGCAGACGACCTCTTTCAACTCTTCACCTACCTCCCCACCCTGACTCCGGAACCAGACGCTGTTCTCGTCTTCGACCACGTGTTCCCTGCTCTACTCACCCTCAGCCTGTTAGAAGAGAAGACCGACGAAGCAATGCTCGATAGAATTATCCGTGAAGGCGTTCTAGCACCGTTCTTCCATCTCACTTCCCCATCCACCTACCCCGCCCTTACAACAACAATTCTCTCACACCTCCCCGCTATACTCTCCACTCTATCTCTATCCTCCGTCACACATCTTCCCACCCTTCTTCCCGCAATCCTCCCTATCCTCCGCGACCACTTCGTCCCCGCGTCCCCCGACCTCCTTGTCGCGACTGCAAAGGCGCTCCAAAGTATCATCATCAACGCTTGGCCGCGCCTTGATACAGCGCGTTTGATGGATATCTCAACGGCGATTTGTGAGGCGTGGATTGCTTGTATTGAGTATGAGGATAATAAGGCGGTGCAGGAGGGAAAGCAGGAATTGAAGATGACTATGGATTTGGTGGATCGACGGGTGGGAAGTTTGGGAGATGAGGCGGGGAAGGTGTGGGTCAAGGAGAAGAAGAGGCTTGTGGAAGAGCGGTCAATTTTTGCGGGACTTTTTGAGGGGGTGGAGAAAAGGGCTTGATGCACGTATGAAGAGACCAATTCGATGATTGCATACTACCTTTCCAAACTGTGTCTGTCTCATTGCCAACGTTGAGCACAAGAAGTCATGGTCTTGGGCAAGCGCGGGGGTTCCATGTTCTGATGGTACTCATCTCTATCTTATTCGTCCACATAAGATGTCTACTCCCAACCAGTGGATATCAGACAAGGAAAGCGGGCAACCCTTCAGGACCCACGCCCGGCGCCAATGGAAAAGCCCATGCCATGCATAAACACAAAGAAAGCCGAGCCCGCAGGCCCAATGCTCCAAACCCAAAACACCCCACGCAATGCCTCACAAACCAAACACGGCCAACGCAAAGACACGCTATGACTTTGATGACCCAAAGAAATGATGCTTCTTCTTCTTTTTCTCTTTGTCCTCCTTGCCCGGCTTTGCACCGCTTCCTCCCAACTGGATAGGCGCACCTGCTGGTCTCGACTGGTTCAGCGACATGGCGCCCATGCTAGCTGTCGGCGGGGCTGGGGCGCCGCCTACACGTTGACTTCCGCCAGGCCGTGCAGGAAGGCCTCCTGGAATGTTCGGCATAGGTTTCCCCCCTGCCGCTCCTAGCGGCGGTGCTGCGGCTTTCGGCGGTGCTGGCTTCTCGAACAAGTGTGCGGGCGCTTTCGGTTGGGGTAGGTCGACCGGTAGACGAAGGTTTTTGCGGCTTTGGCTGAGGTCACCGACCTGGCGGAGATAGAGGCCGGCATTGATCATATGCGAGGTGACGAGAAAGACATCGCGGGACGTTCTCTCTGACACATCGTAGCATGCGCGGGCTTCAGCGTACGTAGCGCCGCCTGCCATAAAGACAATGATTCGCTGTCGGGGCTCCACGTTCCCGAGCTTTGACCGTGCCCAGGTAGGTTTGGCAGAGCGGAGGGAGGCTGCAGGTGTGTTGTCTTGCATGTTAGGGTCATCCGGCTGCATCTTTGTGTAGGGGAAGACATCTTGTGGCAGACGTCCAGCCACGTGCTCGTCCAGTACTTCCTTTAGTACAGGCTCAAAGCGTGATAGGGCGTATTCTTCTGCGTTCAGTGGAGGAACAGCGTTCCGGGGGAAAAGAGGTGGAGGTGGCTCGCGCTTTTCTTTCAGTCCTCGCGATATGCGTGCGCCGAGTAAATCGAGATTTCGGACTACATCGCCGTCTTGAGGGGGCAGCTGGGCGTGGAGGAGCAGCTTATTTAGGTCCGCGGGAAGAATGCCGTCTCTGTACAGTACATATAAGGCGATGAGTCGCAACCGGTCGGCGGGCGTAACGTCGTCCTCGTCGAGAGTACGCACGACCTGATCGGCCATGTTTTTCGCTTTTCGGAAGTCCTCGTCCAGCCCAGTAGCCAAGCACTACATGACAGTCAGCGTATAGATAATAATTGGGCAAATATAGGTAACAAACCTGTTCCACAGAGGCGACGTCTGGCAGCTTGTGTTTCTGGAAGACAGTCATAGACTCTTGAGCCATGCTGATATTGAGCGAATAGGCTTCCTTCATCTGCTGATATTGGGGAAGACCCGCCATCATATCTTTGATGGCATTTAGACCATTCATGCCCGATACGTTGGCGCTGTCTGCGTTTGTAAAGTTGGAGTTGTCTGCCATGAATTTCTTGAAGTCCTCAATCAACTTGGTGATGGTGTCCTTCATGTGACGATGACGGTACTCGACCCATATCTTGTCCTTGTCGCTGATCTCCATTTCCTTTTCCTCGGCGTTAGGTTCGCCTTCGTTTATGAGCGTCTTGTAGGTCACTTTGTCACCCTCTTGTATGTGCAAAAGATCGTGTACCATTGCCTGGTAAGTGAATTCGTGTATAAGGGGCGAATTGAGGTCCATGGAGCGGTCGGTGATGTAGAGGGCGCCGCGCGGACGGTTCGACTGCGGAGGGAAGTCGGGGTTGAACTGGGCGTACATGTCGAGCTTCTCCTGCACGAAGCGTGCAAGATGGGTGCACATGACGCTGGCCTCGTGGGTGGGGACTCGCGGGCGGTAGTAGCGGATGGTGGGATATTCCCCGAGGGCGACGCAAACGCCGGTGAGCTACAGACATTAGGACTCGACGGTTCTATACGGCAATCTCGAGCGTACCTTCTCCGCCACTTCCTCCATATGAGCTCTGACGAGGCCGTTGCAATCGGGGTGGTACAGAATTGGGAAGCTGTATGGGTCTTTGAAGGTCACGAGGTGGGATTCGCGTGGATGGAAGTCGAGATGCGTGACCTTGAACATCTTGATCTGCTGCTGGGCCATTTGCGACCGTTCCAGTCGCTCTCTTAGGGGCGGAGCGGGCACTATCGCGAGTTAATGCCGAACCTTGGAGGGGTATACGTGTTAACCTACACGTAGTCCATATTAAGAAGGAGCCTCTGTATTTCCGGCGCTCGAAGTCGGCCATGATGCAATCGACGATATGTGGTTTGGGGGTGAGGAAGTACACGGCGTCGATGTCGACCTGCGTCTGCCGCCTGTCCTCGATGCGCTCGATGTCTGGATGCGTCAGAAGGGAGCATACAATGGCGACAATGGATCCGTACTCGTGATGTTCAGGTCGAGAATCTCATCTTCCTTGGCAACATTGTCTATCAACTTGCGACTGTCCTCGTCCACGATCATGACCTTCCACTGCGGGGAATCAGCATAGCTCGGCGGCGGTGGGTGCGGGGGTGCGTACGTCGCCGCGCGTGGTGTTGCGGATGGTGCTGAGGATCACTGGCGGGAGCATTAGCAGAGTGGACAGGCAGAGGGTCAGTCGAGGGCGCGCATACAGTCCCGCTGGATATCTATCATGGAGACGCCCATGGCGGGGTGGTGGTGGCAGCCTCGCTGCCCGACCTGCGGAGGAGTATGGAGAGGTGCCGGAGGTAAAGCGGGCGTGCGCTGTGCGGGAGAGGCTGTTCAGGGCGTCGGAGGGGCGAGGAAGACGAGTGTGGGAATGCGCGTGAAGCTCTGAAGCGCCGGGTGGGATGGTGGTGTTTGAGCGTGCAGGCGGAGCAAGAGCCGCAGAAGCGCGCGTCGGCGATCAGACCTCCGATCAACCACCCTTGGCTCACTTTTTTCCAGACGTTGACGTCGACGACCTCGGCCAATTCGCCCTCACGCTCTCTTCTTCGTCCTTTGACTGCCCGCCGCATGTCAAGCTCCCGCTAGATCGCAGTCCTTACGCCCGTTGGAATGCCTGCGCTGCCCCCGCGGCGCACTTCGCTGTGTTTGTTCTGCGCCTTCGCCGCCAGATCGCGGCCGCACGCCCAACGCCTGCTTCCGCGCGTCCAGGTCGCATACCGCACAGGAGGAAAGGGAGGCTCCTTCAAAGAACCCCGCGATTATGGAGAGTCCAGAGATTCCAGAGCTCTCAGAGGAAACAACGCAAGGAGCGGGTTACGGGGACAGGTGCCATTCCGTCCTCTCTTCGCCACAAAACAGCTACTTACAGACATAGACACACTTCAATCCTCTCGACATACGAATACGACAGACACAGTCCGTGTCCCTCTTCCAGACGGTGCGCGAGAAGCTGGAGCGGTTGCAGGCGGAGCTGCTCCAGCCCGAGTTCCTTGAGAGCCTGCAGTTGACGCGCGAGACCTTTGACGAGGAATGGCTCACTTTTGAGCGATCTATCAACCGATGGATCAAGGAGGCGTCGCCCGAGCTCGAAGTCCTCGCAAAAGAGGCCACGCGGGGGAAGCAGGGCCTTGAGACGCGGCTGCGGTACCTGTTCTATGCGCAAACGTGCGGAGGGCGCTTCACCAAGGCCGAGATGGACAACCAGAAAGAGGTGGCAGACCTGCGCTATCCCACGGAGTGGTATCCAGCAACGAGGGAGATCCCGCGTACAGTGCATCTGCATGTCGGTCCCACCAACTCCGGCAAGACCTACCACGCCCTGAAGCGTCTCGAAGAAGCGGAAACGGGCATCTACCTAGGGCCCCTTCGTCTACTCGCCCACGAGGTCTACACCCGCTTGAACGCCAAAGGGAAGCCGTGCGCTCTGGTCACTGGCGAGGAGCAGCGCGTCCCCGAAGGCGAGACGAAGATGTGGAGTTGCACCGTGGAAATGGCGCCCTTGAACACGAACATGGACGTCGCCGTTATCGACGAGATCCAGATGATAGCCCACAACGACCGCGGCTGGGCGTGGACACAGGCCTTTTTGGGCGTAAAAGCGAAAGAGGTCCACCTCTGCGGCGAAGCACGTACTGTACCACTCATCCGGGAGCTTTGTGCTCTGGTCGGCGACAAGGTCCACATCCACGAGTATGAGCGCCTGACTCCACTTGAGGTAGCGCCGCGAAGTCTCCGGGGAAGGCTAGATAGCCTGGAGAAGGGCGACTGTATCGTCGCATTCTCTGTTTTGGGCATCCATGCGTTACGGCGAGAGGTAGAGAAGAAAACAGGCAAGAAGTGTGCGATCGTATACGGAAGTCTGCCGCCAGAGACGAGGGCCCAACAGGCTCGCCTCTTCAATGACCCCGATAACGACTACGATTTCTTGGTGGCCAGTGACGCTATTGGCATGGGTCTAAACCTGAGTATCAAGCGCGTCATCTTCGAATCCACTATGAAGAGCAACGGAACGAAGCTAGTGCCCCTACAAATATCTGAGATCAAGCAGATTGCTGGTCGTGCTGGCCGCTATAGGACCGCGCACCAAGCCGTCACCCAGGGTGAATCACAACAAGGCGTGGAGACCGATGGCTTCGAACACAAAGCGAAAATAGAAACGCCAACGGTCGGTTTCGTCACCACACTGGAGCAGCTCGACTTTGACTACCTCAAATCGGGTATGCGTCGCGAGCCAGAAGCCATCCGTACCGCTGGCTTGTTTCCTCCTTCTCTCATTGTCGAGCGTTTCGCGAACTATTTTCCTCCCGGGACCCCGTTTAGCTACATCATGCTGCGCCTACACGAGATTTCGATCATTCACCCGCGCTTCCATCTTTGCGCGTTGAGGGATCAACTTTCAATAGCGGACACG
>Ga0247803_1001159_pt1 | contig 13880 bp, 9 predicted proteins | sample UWRJL014104B1_FD_180928 | JGI IMG/M metagenome (GOLD analysis project Ga0247803, IMG submission 180928) | Plant litter microbial communities from Arlington Agricultural Research Station in Wisconsin, United States - UWRJ-L014-104B-1 | ecosystem: Environmental > Terrestrial > Plant litter >...
GAGAACAATTAATACCCAATTCGCACAGAGCCGAATGGGTGGGAAGAACGACCGACAAACAGTTTTACCCAAGACGAGAAGGAGCATTCCAGCAAATTATCCGTAAAGGATCATCTCCTAAAAATTATTATTGGGTCGTAAGGGATAAAAGCGGAGTAGCAAGTTATTACGGAGGAAACGCATCAGGACTTTCAACCGATGCAGTTTTACAGGATGGATCCGGAAATATCGGGAATTGGGCGCTTTGTCTTCAGGTCGATTTAAAAGGAAATACAGTTGAATACGAATACGATAAAAAAGACGGAGAACTCTATCTTAAAAAAGTATACTATACAGGTTTTGGTTCCCAAAAAGGAAACTACAACGTCACTTTTGTAAAAAACTCAGATTTAGGCGAAGCCAACCGTGCAGATGTTCAGCTTTCGGCAAGATTAGGTTTCAAACAACTCAACAATCAGTTATTACGCAAAATCGAAGTACGTTACAAAAGCGATATGGTTCGCAGTTATGAACTGAAATATAAAGAAGGCGCTTTTAAGAAAACATTGCTTGAATCGATTTCAGAATACGATTCTGAATCGAAATTGTTTTACACCAATACAATGGATTATTTTGATGATGTTCGTGATGCTTCAGGGAAATACAATCCTTTTGGGCCGGAGCAGAGTTGGGATGTTCCTACAGACGATATTAAACAAGGCTTTACAGGAATTAAAGAGTTTGAAAGCAATCATACTTTAGCGGGAAGTACTAACGGAACTTCAACAGGTATTAATTACAGAATAGGTGTAGGATTACCAACTTTTGGTACTTTTAAAAATAATACTATTGGTGCCCATGGAGGAAACAATTGGGGGAAATCAGAAACTTCGATTGTACTCGAAGATATAGATGGAGATTCATATCCAGATAAAATATTTAGAATTGGAAGTAATGTGTATTATCGTAAAAATTTACACGCGACTAAGCCTAATTCATTTGGAGAAGCGGTCAAAATTGAGGGAATAAAAAATCTTGGGATCAACAAAAACAAATCATTTAGCTGGGGAGTAGATGCCAGTGTTGGTTTTGGAGTTGCTTCGGCAAATGTTGGTTACGACGAACAGCGTTCAACCAATCGAACGCTTAGTTATTTTATGGATTTTAATGGTGACGGATTAGTTGATTTTGTGAATAATGGAAAGGTGTATTATAATCGAATTGTAAATGGCGTTCCTGTATTTATGCCATCAAGTTCACAAACCCCTTCTCCGGTTTCAGGTGGTGGAGATTTGGCACTTACTATGCCGGACCGAACCTTAGAACTTCAGCAGTTATTAGATAAAAACCCATTGCATGATGTAGTTCGCGTATGGCAGGCTCCTACAAAAGGTACCATTATATTAAATCAAAATTATCAGCTTTTAGAAGATCTTTCTGAAGAAAGACCAGAATACAAAACAAGAAATGGTTTAGATAAAGCTGATGGAGTACATTTGTATTTTCAAAAAAATAATATTCTAATTTGGGATGAAGTCATTACAGCTTTAGATTATACTCAAAAATCAAAACCAGCTCAAACACTTAATGTCGAGAAAGGAGAACGTTTGTATTTTAGAATAAGTTCTATAAAAGATGGAAATTACGATAAAGTAACTTGGGATCCTAAAATCGAATATACTCAGGTTGAAAAAAGAACCGAAATTTCTAATGCTTTAGAAACAATAAATGCTACAGCCAAAGACGCGAATTTAATCACGCTGAAAAATTTTCATGCAGCAACAGATTTCTTTGCCAGCCAGGCCAATTCTATTGTAGTGCCAAAAGCAGGAACAATAACATTTTCAGGGACTTTTAAGAAACCGGTTACCTCGGATCACATCACTTTAAAAATTGTAAAAAATGTAATTAATACAGCAGGAACAACAATTCTATATGAGCGTAAATTTTTAGCGTCAGAAGTAGTTGACTTTAATTTGCAAACACTGGTTTTTGCAATTCCTGACGATAACACATTTGTTACAACCACCCTTGAATCTTCGACTAATATCGATCCAAAATTATTATTTGCAAATCCATCAGTGATTTTGCCAAATATACCAAATACGAGACCTGAAGATAATATTCGTAAGGTGGATGTTGGGCATAGTTTTTATTCTAAAATTGATGGAAATTACGTGATTGATGGCGTAAAACCAGACGTTACGGGTAAATTGAAGCTGTTTGTAAAAACTACAGATTATACATTGACTACCAGTTTGAATAGATCCAGATATAACGGAAATGTAATACTAACTGCGAAACAAAATGGTTTGCTAGTGGGCCGAACAACTTATACTGTTACAAATGGTGTTTTGAGTCTTACTACTTCTACTGCTGATTTGAATTATGCTTATCCGGATACACAAAAAAATGTACCGATAGATTTAGAAGTATATGTAAGCGATCCTGTACTTAATGAAGTTTTAACTACATATCCTAAGTTGGGAGCGTTAAACATCAATTACGAAATAACAGATTCAGTTACAGATCCTGCACTTCCGGTGTTATGGGAAAAAGCGACAAATGATTTTTCAATCTATACTAATTTAAGCGAAACCGAATATAATTTTGGTTTACAATATAAAAATTGGGGACGTTTTATTGTGAATGGTAATCTTGCTGGTAATCTGATAGATCAGACAAAACTTAAGTTTGAAAACAATAGCGGTATTGATCCTAATAATTTTCCGGATCCAAATACTTTAGATCCTGAAAACATGCCGGGAGAATTCGATACAGGCAAAGAGTATTTTTTGCCTATGAGCGCTGTTTATTCTGATAACATTCTATACGGAGGTGAAAAAGCCAGTTTTATTCAAAATGAGTTTATGGGAACCAATCGTTTAGGAGAAGATGACTTTGCAGAATATACTGATTTTTCTTCGCCATTAACAGATCCATTATCAGGAGGTGAAACTGATGCGCTTGATATGATCAACGAAAGCAAAAGCCGAAGTATTGGTGGTGGTGCAGGAGTAGGTGGTGGTGCAGGAGGTATTAGCGGAGGCTTGACAAAATCTACCGGTGATACTTATGTAGTTCAAACCATGAGTGATTTAAACGGAGATGGTTTTCCGGATTACATAATCGATAGTAAGGTACAATATACCACTCCGATTGGAGGAAAAAGCAGCGATGTTACCAGTATAGGCGACTTTAGTCACTCTAAGACCAATAGTACAGGCGGAAGTTTGTCAGGAAGTTATAATCACGGCGCACCACAAAGTTCATTGCAAATGACTGTTAGCAAAGGGAAAGTCAAATTTAATTCTGGTTCAAATGCCAGTATTCAAGACGCTCTTAAAGCAGGAGGAACAATCAGTTTAGGAGGTAATGTTGGTAAAGGAGAAGATCGCTCTGAACAGATTTTTTCAGATATTAATGGGGACGGACTTGCAGATAGAATCGAAACAAATGAAACAGTTTCCTTTAATACCGGTTACGGATTTTTGCCGGCTGAGCGTTGGGAAAACATGAATGTAATTAACAAAGGAACTTCGCTTGATATTGGTGGAAGTGCCGGATACAGCGTTATGAACGGATCTTTTTCAGGAGGACTTAATTATTCGAGAAGCACGTCAGACAACAGCCATTCATTTTTAGATATCAATGGTGATGGTTTGGCAGATAAAATTGAATACAGAGACAATACTGTTTTGGTCGAATTAAATATGGGTAACTCGTTTGCCCCTGCCATTACTTATCCTCGTTACGAAGCAATGACCAGAAATACGGGTGTAAGTTACGGAGGAAGTGTTGGAGCATCATATGATATTCCGTTAATTCCGCCAATTGTCGTAATGAAATTAACCCCAAGTTTTGGAGGAAGTTTTGGTGCCAGTACTTCCCGTTCCGAAGCTTCTTTTTCAGATATTGACGGTGATGGAAACTTAGATTACATCTTATCAAAAGATGAAGATAATCTAGTAGTACGCCTTTCCAATATCAAAAGAACCAATAAACTAAAAAGTGTAACCAATGGTGCCGGAAACAGTTATGTGGTAGATTACGAACTGTTGAAACCAACTTACGAAAATCCGTCAGCTAAATGGGTTCTACAATCTGTTGATGTTTTTGACGGACATGTGGGGGATGGTAGTGACCATTCTATTGCAAAATTCAGATACGAAGACGGTTATCACGATCGTCGTGAAAGAGAATTTTACGGTTTCGGAAAAGTCATTCAGGAACAAATTGATACTGCTGACAATTCGGTTTTTTCGACTTCCATTCAGGAATTTTACAATCAGGATTACTTCCGTAAAAATCTCTTAAAACGTGGTTACACATTAGATAAAAACAATAAAATGCGTCAGGAATCAGAAAACGAATATAGTTTTATAGATGTTGCGACGCAGACAAATGTTAATTTATCAGAACTGAATTTAGCTTTATGTGATGCAAAAAGTATTTTTATAGCATTAACTCATACTAATCAAAAAATATATGAAGGGGGAAATGATTATCTTGAAACTAATACTTTTAATACATACGATGCCAAAGGAAACATTATACAATATGAAGATTTAGGAAATGGAAGTGTTGATGATAGGGTGACTTCAAAAATAAGTTATTATGAAAGTACTACACCATATTTTGGAGGAATTCCTAAACAGTTAGAAGTATTTACAAATGAGGGTTTGAGGCGTAAAAGAGCTACAATCATCAATACAAGCACAGCTGAAGTCACTCAAATAAAAAATTATATTGCAGCTGATAAGATTGCAATTACTGATATTGTTTATGATATTTATGGTAATCTTCAAAAGATTACAGGTGCTTCTAATCATAAAGCACAGAGAATGACATTAGAATATTCTTATGATTCAGATAATTATAGTCACTTAATTGGAATAAAGGATGCTTTTGGTTATCAGAATAAAATGGAATATGACTATCGCTTTAATACATTATTAAAAACTACTGATCGTAATGATCAAAGTACAATTTACTCGCTTGATGCTAATGGACGAATTAGCAGTATTAGAGGACCATATGAAATTGCTGCTGGAAAGCCATATACTATTGCATATGAATATTTTCCAAATGCAAAGGTACCATATGCCAGAACTCGTAATTATGATTCTGAATTAGACAAGGATATTGAAACATATACCTACACTGACGGATTAGAAAGGGCAATTCAAGTTAAAAAAACAGCTAGTTTATTTACTCAGGTTGGTAGTCCTGATCAAGAAGCACAAATTGTGTCAGGAAAAGTTATTTATGATGGATTAGGTAGACCAGTAGCAAGCTATTACCCAACAACGACAACTACGATAGACAATAATTTTAGTACTGCAGTATCCGCAGTAGCACCAACTAAAACAGAATATGATGAGGTAGGAAGAGCTATTAAAGTAACCTTACCGGATGGCAGTAGTAATACTACAACTTTTGCTTTGGATAATTATAATGGAATTTCAACACTGCGTACAATTCAAACAGATGCATTAAATAAATCTACACAAACCCAAACGGATGCAACAGGCCAGAATATAATGGTTATGCAAAATGATCTAATAACTAATTTTGAGATTAATGCATTAGGTGAAAAAGTCAAAGTTACTGATGCTATGAATCATATTACCAAAAGTAGTTATGATTGGTTGGGAAGGCGTACTTTATTTACAACTCCTGATGCAGGGACAACGACCTTAAATTACGATTTAGCTGGTAATCTAACTTCTCGTATTACACAGGAAATTAAAAACACAGTACCGAATGGAGGGGCTATACAATACGAATATAATTATAACAGATTAGAATCAATAAAATATCCAAAAAATCCTCAAAATAATGTGCAATATAATTATGGCAAGTCAGATGGTACAGCTTCACGTAGAGGAAGATTGTGGTTTGTGCAGGATGCAAGCGGTGGTCAGGAATTTTTCTACGGAAAATTAGGTGAAGTCGAAAAAGAAATACGTACACTTCGTATTACACCAACTGATGTACAAACTTACATTTCACAATATGAGTATGATACCTGGAATCGTATTCAGAAAATGACCTATCCTGACGGCGAGGTTGTAGAGTATACTTACAACCGTGCAGGAAACTTGCAAAGCATGCGGGGTAAAAAAGAAAGCCATACGTACGATTATATTAAACAATTAGGTTATGACGAGTTTGAGCAACGCAAGTATCTAAAGTACGGTAATGATACAGAGACCAACTATACTTATGATGCTGTAATGAGAAGATTACAACAATTGCAGGTAAAGAGCGGTACCAGACAAGTGATCAACAATTCGTACAGTTATGACTTGGTTGGGAATGTTTTAGGTATTAAAAATGTTGCACCTGTAGTCAACAATACTTTGGGTGGAACTTCGAACCATGAATACCAATACGATGATTTTTACAGATTAAAATCGGCAAAAGCAACGTATCAAGGTGAGTTCACCAAAGCAAGTTATGAGCTGAATATGAGCTATAACAAAATGCATAACATCATAAAAAAGGATTTAGTACATACGGTAAACAATGAACAGAAAGGTTATGTTTTAGATTATAATTATGATAACGAACTGCATCCTAATGCACCGAATAAAATTGCTGAAGCAGGAAAAGCAGAACCACGTCAATATGTGTATGATGGCAACGGAAACCCCACGAGTTATACGGAAGAAAAAAAATTCAGAAAAATGACATGGGACGAAGAAAATCGTTTAATGGGAATAAATGATAACGGAAGAATTCACCAATATACGTATGATGCAAAAGGCGAACGAGTAATAAAAAGTTCAGGAGATTCTCAAAATGTAGCCATTAACGGAGAAACGGCAGCAACAATTGTGCATACAGATGATTACACAGGATACGTTTCTCCTTATTTTGTAATTAGTAAAGGCAAATTTACAAAACATTATTTTGAAGGTGCAGGAAGAGTTGTAAGTAAACTTGGTAATGGAACTTTTGCTCAGCCTTTAGGGATAACAGCTGGCGGAGTAAACTATACTAAGTTAACAGCTGAGCAACAAAAAGCATTAGATACCTATGTGAAAAGTTTAGGAGTACCACCAGGACCGCCTACACAACAAGGAATTTATGCTACACCTGAATTTACTGGAGATCCATATCCAACTGAAGTAATTAAGCCAGTAGAGGAAAATAAGGAACCACCAGAAGGTTGGCCGCGAAACCCAATTTTTAATGCACCGGGAGATGTACCTGGACCTCCGGTACAATTTGGCCCTCCGATTGAGCCCAATACGGTGAAAGCTGGTGAGGGATTTACTGGAATTGGTTTACCTGAAAACGATATTTTTTATTTTCATCCAGACCATTTAGGTAGTACTTCGTATATTAGCAACAAAAATGGTTCTGTTTCACAACATGTGGAATATATTGCTTTTGGGGAGATTTTATTTGAAGAACATAGTAGTTCTTTCAATACGCCATATTTGTTTAATGGTAAGGAGTTGGATAGAGAAACAAATCTTAGCTATTATGGAGCTAGGTATTTAGATATGAAAACCAGTTTGTGGTTAAATGTTGATCCTCTGTCAATATATAACCCTGTGATTGAAGATGAAACTTATTTTGACGATGATCATAATGCGGGTCTATCTAATTCATTTAATCATAACACCTACGGATATTGTTATCAGAATCCAGTAAGGTTAATTGATCCAAATGGTAAACAGGTCGATGTTATTGATTTTATTCCTTTTATTGGTAGCTCTAGGGATATTTATAGAGGAGTAAGAGATGGAGATTGGGTTACTTTGGGATTGGGAGTTGGTGGACTGGCATTAGATTGTGTTACTTTTGGAAGTGGCTCAATAGCAAAAGGACTAGCGAAAGGTACTGGTAAAGTATTATTAGAAGGAGGCTCTAAATACATTGTAAATGGAGCGTATAAAATGTCAAAAGCTGAAATGAAAGTTGCACTGAAAGCAGAAGGCTCTGTGATGGCAAAAAAGAGTGCAGCAGAATTAATTGAAGGAGGAGCAAAATTTTCGGCAAAATATTATAGACATAATTTACAAGTGTTTACTCAATTATTAGGCAAAGGGATGGATGCGCATCATATTTTCCCAAAAGCTAAGCAATTCGCTGAATTTTTTGCTAAGGCTGGTTTAGATGTCAATAATCCAGCAAATATGAAATGGTTAGAGGCTTCAATACACAGAGGTAAGAACTCTGCCTTACATTTGAAAGAATGGGAAAAAGTTATGGACAAATATAAAGGGATAACACCTACAATAGAGCAACTGCAAAAGGAAGCAAAAAGAATAGAAAAAATATTTGAATAATGGAAGTATTAAAAACACTCGTACGAGGTAATAAAAAAGGTGCAGTAAGAATAGAAGCAAAAGTTAAATATGAAACATCAGGGTCCTTTGATGATCCATCATTTCTTAAAGAAAATAATATTTTTAAAGTAGATGAAGGTAAAATATTTTTTGATATGATTGGATATCAAGATCCTTGGAATTTTGCAATATCAGAAAGATTTAAAAATATTCTTGAAGAGAATAATATTAAAGGATGGGATTGTTATCCTATTGTTATTGAGGATGTTGAGTTGAAGTATTACGGTTTTCAAATTACAGGAAGGGCTGGCATTATATCTGAATATGATGAAGATGGAGATCGAGTATATGGAAGTATTAAAGTTGATTTTGAAACTTGGGATGGATCTGATATTTTTTGTTTAGGAGATACAGCAATTAAAGTAATTAGCAATAAGTTGTATGAAATACTAGTAAAATCAAAAATTACAAATATTGAATTTGATGATTTAGATAAATATTAAATTATACTTCATTTTTTTTAAAGAGTTTTATAAAAATGCGTAAATGTCATTCTGAGTTTGCGTTTTTTTTTCATAAATAATGAAGGAGGTTTCATGATATTTACTTTTTAAATTATACCCCCGCTGTTCGAAGTCTCCCGACTTCGAACCGTCAAAGAAAATCGACAAAGAATAAAAAAATTAAACTTCGCAGAAATGCGAAGTTTTTTATGTTTAAAAATGAGAATACGAAATAAAAGAATTGTACTCAGCCCTTAGGTATACAGACAGAAGAGTTAATTATACCAAACTAACAGCAGAACAACAAAGAGCATTAGATACCTATCTAAAAAGTTTAGGAGTATCTCCGGGGCCTCCAACACAACAGGGTATTTATGCCACACCAGAGTTTACTGGTGATCCGGAGAATTATTGAAAAAATCTGGAAAAATACAGATGTCGAGCGAAGGTTTTCCTGTAGGTTCCAGTAGTGATTCAAGATTTCCATATCCTGATACTGAAGATTGGCAAAAAGCTATTGGAGCATTTAATTTCTGGATGAGTGCAGATGTTACCGCTGTAGAGAAAAAAGGCGTTATTTCCTATACGATGAAATTAACTATACATGCTGAAGACAAGTATAATTTTAATCCTGGAATGTCAGATATTGCTACAGGAACTCCGGATGATGCAAATGGAAATTTTGAATTAACAGGATTAGGAAAGCAGTTTATGCAAAAAGGAACATCTACTCATACAGTTAAGTGGACTGTAAAGACAAATACAAAAACACCTTAATTTAAATAAAAAATGCAAACTAAATTATTTCACTTATTAATTATTATATGCTGTTTTTTTTCTTGCATGAAAGAGGAAAAAATAGAAAATAGTAATATTAATGAATTAAAACAAAGAATAAACATAGATGGCATAAACCCTATTTCTGTTAGATTTTCAATTAGCGAATTAGGTCAAAAAAAAGGAAGAGCAATTGGTCCAAATGACTATGATTTGCAAGTTATTTTGAAACTATCAGAATCTGACTATCAGAATCTAAAAGAAAATTATTCTAAGAATAAAGTTAATATTGGAGACAAGGTTTACTTGAATAAAGATTTTATAAAACCTTGGTTCACTAATTCTATTAAAGAAAGTTTCTTTTTAGAGGACGATTATTATAGAATCCGATCTGAAGTATATTTTCCGGATCGTTTCTTAAAATCACCTTTTACTGGAGGATTTTTATTTTTTACAGTAGATCATCAAGTTTTTATTTATATGTATACTACGTAGATACTTTTATAGAATGCTGAATTAAATTAGAGGATGCAAAGACTTGGATCAAGGGTTTTGTTTATGTAAAAAGCAAAAAACTTTATATGAAACTCTTTCAGGTAAGGAAATGTTCTCTGGAGAAGGTGCTCCAGGTCTAATAGGAGAAGCTCCAAGAGCAAAACAAAAATGGCTTGAATTATGGAATAAATGACAAGATTACCCACCGCAGTTGAAGGATATGGCAGACTAATTACTTTGATAATAAAATAAAATGAACTTAAAAATCAATCAAATTGATAAAAAAAGCTTTTCAAATGCAATATTTTTTTGCTCTTTATATTTTTTAATAGGAACCTGTGACAATTTAACAGGTCTTGAAATTGAAAAATTTCTAAATAGTATAATTTGTGGATCAAGTAGTAGTGGGTGTGAACTGATTATGTTATTACTATATTCCCAGTCTTACTTGTATGGGGCTTTATTCTGTGCTTTTTTAGGAAGTAGTGATATAGCTTTCATTTTTTGTCAAATAATAGTATTTCTCTTTTTTACTTCGATACTATATATTATTTTAAGAGAAATAAGGTCATTAAAGGAAAGGAAAAAACAAAATAGTAAATAATGTACTTCATTCTCAGCTCTGTCAAGACTTCGATAAAACGTTTGTATTTTTATAATCTCTCTTAACCTCACAAAGAATCTATAAAAACCTCACATTGTTGTGAGGTTTTTTATAGATTTACGAATTCAGATTCCTGATTATGAAAACGTATTAAATATGAAAGATAAATTTAATATATCAGATAAAGAACATCTGACAACTAGAAGTACTATTCTCAAAGACTATGGCATTCCCGAACTTGAAAAAAATGGATATGTCAAATCTCCTTTCAAAACATCCTGGTTTGGACAATACGATCCTAATATTCGCGGATACTCCTATGAGTTATGCAAGCTTACAAATGAAAATCAGTTACATATTATTACTTTGACTGTTTTGAGAGGGGAGAAACGAATAAAAATAGACTTGAATATTTTCGAACTTCATGAAAAGATAAATTCAATTTCAGACTTGAAAGAGTGTGACGGAATACATTTTCACCTGCCGCCTAATGATTCCACTCGTATGCAATTAAGGAGCGATGATTACAAAGGCCCTCCTTTGTTTTACATGCTTTTTTTACCCGAGTATAAAATAGGAAAGTATACCACGCAAAGTAGTTTTGAAAAACAGCTGAATAAATTAAGGGAATTGGTAATAAAAGACATGGCAAATATTGATTCCTTTGTAAAAAGATGGCACGAACTCCATAAACCAAATGTAACCGACAAAGAAGGAAATATAGTCAAGAAAATCCAGTAAAATTATGAGTGATAATCTACTATTGTAAATTAGTACTGCTTTACATTAAAAATTTATAAAATGAAATTAAAACCAAATTACCTTTTTCTACTGCTTTTTTTAGTCTTTGTAAATTCAGTCACAGCGCAAACGAAACCTTTGATAGTACAACGCTATTATCCTAAGGATTCCCTAAAATATAGCAAAGCCATTCCGGATGGGGAGTTTAATTACGAGAGCAAATCATATGGCAAAACAACAATGATTATTCATTGCGAAAGCCAGTACGGTCATTTTGAATTTGTTTTTAAAAAGAAGATCAGCAAACTCAGCCGTATGATTGATTATAAAGATGGCGCCGTTGGTGAGGTTTATAATTTTAAAACAAAAAAATGGGTTCATGAAGAAGAAACCTGGAAACATAGTGATATGAAGGGTAAACCTAAGGATACTATAGTTTTTAGCGAACATAATTTATATGCCTTTGTTTTATTGCATGATCACGGAGGATTGATAGAAAAAGCCAAATTTCAGGATTTTGGCAATGTTGTATATTGGCCTGAATTTGATTATCAAAAATGTATCATTAGCGATGAAGATAAAGACGGTAAACCTGAATTTTATTTGTCGTATATGGGAGACAGCGACGGACTGGATGCAAAGCCATTCAAGCAAATTATTTATACAATTCCTGAAAAATCAGCCAATCAGATTTTCGTAAAATCTAAAGCAACAGCCTATTATCCTTCAGGTAATGAAGATGATGTTTATAAAATTGAGCATGATGAAAACTGGAAACAACTACCCAAAGCGATTAAACTCAAAAGCCAGAAAATAATTAAAGATCATAGTTTAAAGTACAAAGATTAATAAAGTATTATCTAAAATTGCATTTTTTGTACAACACTTTTATATCTATATTTACATCATACAATACATTTTACAATGAAAGTAAGCACATCTTCAAAATTTCGTTTTTTAGTATTCTTCGGTATCATATTGTTTGTGCCTAATGCAAAAGCCCAAAACGAAGTGTATGCAGAACCTCAGAAACAGGAAATTGCAGACACCACTTTTGTAAATTTAAAAGATTACAGCAAAGATTTTATTTATGATATGAAATACGCTACCGAAGATAATTTTCTTAAAGCAAAAGTATACGATTGTGCCGAATGTGTATTGCGTTACAAGACCGTTCAGGCGCTTATAGCGGCCAATAAAGAATTTATGAAGAATGGGTGCAAAATAAAAATATACGATTGTTACAGACCTTTATCCATTCAAAAGAAAATGTGGGAGATAGTATCCAATCCAGAGTATGTTGCAGATCCTAAAAAAGGCTCCATCCATAATAGAGGAGGAGCCGTAGATATTTCGTTAGTAAATGCCGATGGAATAGAGCTTGAAATGGGAACTAAATTTGACTTCTTCGGAATTCAGGCCGGTCATAATTATAAAAAACTGCCTGTTCCTGTAATCGCAAACAGAAAATATCTTAAAAGTGTGATGATTAAAAATGGTTTCAATTCATTTGATTCAGAGTGGTGGCATTATAATTTAAAGACCGGTTTAAAAGATAAAGTCTCCAACCAAACCTGGAAATGCGATTAATTATTCAACACATCTCATATTTTCCATAAAGTAGGTATTGGGTTTATAAACCTTTCCGTTTAATTCAGATGTTAACTCTCTTTTTACAATATAATCCTCTGTTGTAGTCAGGTATTTAATTCGCATAATCGATACAGGAGATTTTTTCAGTTCTTCATAATTATCTTTCATAAACATAAAAATGCCCGTCGTGATACGATTATCAAAACCTTTGTCATCATGAATAAGCGTACCGCAATTTTCTCTGTCAATATGCATTAGGGTAACTATTTTTCCGTTTTCTAATTGCAAAAATATTTTCGAATTCTTATCAAAACAATTCGCTTTTATAAAATCTTTACTTTTCTGGATAAGCTGTAGGTTTAATGTAGGCAAACCATCTGTTTGTGCCAGAGCAAAGAAAACATAATCAAATGTTCCTCCAAAATATTTTTCGCTAATAAGGTAATCATTGGTTACTTTATAACTACCAATAGAGTCATTTACATTGGCACTGTATTCACATGGTTTTTGGGCAAATGCGGTAATCGTTAATAAAAAAAAAGTTAGAGTAATTAGTTGTTTCATTTTTGAGTTATTTTTCTGCAAATTAAAACTATTTTGTTATCATTTTTATCAGTTGTAAAAAAACAATACAAATTTCCTCCATTTTTTATTTTCCATTTTTTTCGAATGTTTTCTACCGTGTCCGGAAAATTTCGTGTAGTGATATTCGCCTGCTGGTTGGCAAGCTCCGTTTTCATCTCGTTTTTACTGTACCCAATCACTTTTTCGATTTCAAAAGTTCGTCCCGGAAAATCGATTAAATTTTCTGATGTATATAAATGCGAGTGTTTATGCAGTTTATTGATGTCGTAAAAAGCACTAACTTCATCAAAACCACCG
>Ga0247803_1001163_pt1 | contig 13861 bp, 7 predicted proteins | sample UWRJL014104B1_FD_180928 | JGI IMG/M metagenome (GOLD analysis project Ga0247803, IMG submission 180928) | Plant litter microbial communities from Arlington Agricultural Research Station in Wisconsin, United States - UWRJ-L014-104B-1 | ecosystem: Environmental > Terrestrial > Plant litter >...
AGCAACAAAAAAGCATTCTGTTATTTCATCTGTCCGCCGTATTCTTCTATGACTGAAGATGCCAGAAAACGTATTCAGGCTTTGGAACAATTTAGCGAACTCGGAAGCGGTTTCAACATCGCCATGAAGGATCTTGAAATTCGTGGTGCCGGAGATTTATTAGGTGGCGAACAAAGCGGTTTCATCAACGAAATTGGTTTTGATACGTACCAAAAAATAATGAACGAAGCCATCGAAGAATTAAAAGAAAATGAATTCAAAGATTTATATCCTGAAGAGAACGATATTGAAACGAAGGAATACGTAAAAGATTTACAAATCGATACCGATTTTGAGTTGTTATTTTCGGACGAATACATCAATAATGTTACCGAACGTCTGAGTTTATACAACGAGTTGGGTTCTGTAAAAAATGAAGAAGAGCTTGTTATCTTTCAAAACAAATTAATTGACCGTTTTGGACCGATGCCGCCGCGCGCGAATGCCTTGATGAATAGCATTCGTATCAAATGGATTGCAACCAATATTGGAATCGAAAAACTGGTAATGAAGAAAGGAAAAATGATTGGCTATTTTGTTTCAGATCAGCAATCTGATTATTATCAGTCGACTAAGTTTAGAAAGGTTTTGCAATTTGTTCAAAAATACAGCAATCTTTGCACAATGAAAGAAAAACAAACGCCTAATGGTTTACGACTTTTATTGACTTTTGAAAATGTAAAATCTACTAAACGAGCTTTGGAATTGATGGAAATGTTGGGGGAATAAAAAAGTTAGCCACAGATTATAAGATTCTCACAGATTATAAAATCCCCTTAATCTTTTAATCTGTGGCAAATGAATTTTTTCAAAATAAATGCCGGATGAAATTTTTCATCCGGCATTTACTTTTAAAAATTAATTCGTGCTAATTCGTGCAATTCGTGGCGAAAAAAATTATATCTTTTTCAATCCCTTTAATTCTGATGCATTTCCTTCTTTAACACTAATAGCAACACCTCCGCCCGGAGCTAAATATTGTTTTAAAATTGTTTTTGAGGTTACAACAACTTTAGTGACAGTATATTTCTGTGGATTTTTATCCCAATTGGCTTCTTTAGCATCTGCATAAATTGTTGCGATGAATTTTTTGCCGGCAGGTAAATAATCAAATGTGATGTTGGCAGTTCTTGGATTTTCGTCTGTGATTCCTCCCACAAACCATGCGTCTTTTCCTTTAGCTTTACGGGCGATTGTGATGTAATCTCCAGGTTCAGCTTCCAGAATATAACTGTTGTCCCAATCGACAGCAACATCTTTAATGAACTGAAAAGCATCTGGAAAACGCTCGTAATTACCCGGAATATCAGCCGCCATTTGCAACGGACTGTACATTGTAATATAATACGCCAATTGTTTTACCAAAGTTGTGTTGACACGCTGCGTACTTCCTGTTCCGTAATACGAAAGATCAGTTTGGAAAATCCCTGGAGTAAAATCCATTGGGCCTCCCATCAATCTTGTAAATGGTAAAATAGTAGTATGATCTGGATTCAATCCTCCCATTGATTCAAACTCCGTTCCTCTGGCTGATTCTTGTGCAATCCAGTTTGGGAAAGTTCGGTGCAAACCTGTTGGACGAACTGCTTCATGACTGTTAATCATGATTTTATAATCGGCGGCACGTTTGGCTACATTGATGTAATGATTCACCATCCATTGCCCGTCATGGTGTTCGCCACGCGGAATAATTTTACCTACATATCCTGTTTTTACTGCGTCGTAACCGTTGTCATTCATAAACTGAAAAGCACGATCTAAACGACGCTCATAATTTGTTGCAGATCCTGAAGTTTCGTGGTGCATGATAATTTTAACTCCCTTTGAAGCCGCATATGCATGAACTGCTTTTACATCAAAATCAGGGTAAGCAGTAACGTAATCAAAAACTTCTTCTTTCCAGTTTCCAATCCAGTCTTCCCATCCAATATTCCAGCCTTCAATAAGAATCGCATCGAAACCATTTTTAGAAGCAAAATCAATATATTCTTTTGCACGTTCTGTTGTAGCTCCGTGTTTTCCATTTGGCGTAAGCTTGGTGAAATCATCTGTTAACTTTACATTATTCTCTTTTCCGAAAGCCCAGGTACTTTTTCCGGCAACGAAATATTCCCACCAAATTCCGATGTATTTTACCGGTTTAATCCAGGACACATCTTTGTAACTTGTCTGTTCATTAAGATTCAGAATTAATTTTGAAGCCAAGATTTCAGTTGCTTTATCGCTAACAACAATAGTTCTCCAAGGCGATTGGGCATCTGTCTGCATATAACCTTTTGCACCCACTGCATCTGGCGCCAAATGACTGCGCATTTTGTTGTTTGCAGCATCAACTTCAAGATACATTGCCGGATAATTGATCAATCCAGCTTCGTGAATGTTGATGTACAAACCGTCATTAGATTTCATCATAGATGGCGTTTGAACAGCAAGTTCTTTTATTGGCCATTGCGAATTGATTTCGATCGTCGCTTTTTTCATCAACGAAGGAATCTCAGAAATTTTTGATGTTGTATAAGCGTATTCGTTGGTGTCATAATCTCCCGGAATCCAGAAAATTTTATGATTTCCAGCCAAATTAAATTCAGAACGTTCTTCTTTAATCACAAAATAACTCAGGTCATTTTGCTTTGGAAATTCATATCTAAAACCTAATCCGTCGTTGAATAAACGGAAACGAATGCGGATGTATCTGTTGTTGTTTTTTGCTTGCGCTAAAGTGACAACCAATTCGTTATAATGATTACGAATCGTTTTTTCTTCTCCTAAAACCGGATTCCAATTTTCATCAACAGAAGATTGTGCTGTATTTGTTATCGTAAAACCATCCAAAAATGAAGGCAAATTTTGAAGTTCTAAACCTAAGGAACTTGGTTTTATAACTGCTTTTTGTTTGTATGATAATTGGTAAGACGGGATTCCGCCTTCTTTTAATTCAAATTTTAAGGAAAGATTTTTGTCTGGCGAATTGATTTCCTGTGCGTGAATCCATAAGGAATTTAGACAGACAAAAAGTAAAAGCGCTAGTTTTTTGCTCAAACGAATTTGAAGCGGCATTTTGTGGGATTGAAAATTCATTGTTATTTAGTTTTTTGCAAATCTAATTTTATTAAAAGGCTTTTATTGCTTTTTTAGAATTAAATATTGGTAAGCCTCCAATTTAATTTGATTCGTTATTTCGAATGATTCGCCTGTAAGCGCGTTTTTCCAGGTAGTGTTGGCAATTCCTGTTGCAGCGCCATAGGTTACCGCATTGTTGCGCAAATTCACTACAACTAAAACTTTTTCGGTGTCAGTTTGCATTATAAAAGCACTCACATCAGTATTACTGTATCCTGTCAATTTTCCTTTTCTTAAAGCATCACTGCTGTTTCTAAAAGCAATTAAATTTTTGTATTCTTTTAGCATTGCGTAATCTGCTGTTGACCAATCGATTGGTGTGCGATCAAAATAATCAATTCTTTTATTGTAACCTACTTCCTGACCGTTGTAAATCATTGGAATTGAGTTCATGGAGAGAGCGACGACAAAAGCGGCAAGTGATCCTTTTTTACCGCCAAATAATTCTATCGGAGTACCGTCAGACAGATTCACATCATGATTGCTTGTATAACGAACAATTCTTCCAGTTGAAGTGGTTCCGTATTCTTTTGTATTTTGTGTCTGCAAGTTTGAGGCAGGTTGTCCATTGGCAACTACTTTTTTTAATGAATCAAAAAAACCAAAACCAAAATTATAATCAAATCCAGCTGTAAAATTCTCGGCACGGGTACCTTCTGCCATCATCAATACATTTTGATTCTTGATCTTTCTAACAGTAGAAACTGCCTGTGTCCAAAAATCGCTTGGTACAAAATCGGCATAATCACATCTAAAACCATCAATATTCGCATTGTATACCCAATAGGACATGGCATCGATCATTGCGGTTTTCATTTGAGCATTATTAAAATTCAATTGGGCAACATCGTTATAATTTGTTCCGGGAGGAATAATAATATTACCGCTTGCATCTTTTTGATACCAGTCTGAATGCTCTGTAATCCATTTGTTATCCCAGGAAGTATGATTGGCCACCCAGTCTAAAATAACAGCCATATTGCGTTTATGAGATTCATTTACTAATGAACGAAGATCTTCTAAAGTTCCAAAATCAGGGTTAACGGCTTTATAATCTTTAACAGAATAAGGAGAACCTAATTTTCCTGATTTTTTTACTTGTCCAACAGGATAAACAGGCATTAAATAGACCACATTTACACCTAATTTTTTTATGGAGTCTAATCTTTTCTCCACGCCTTTTAATGTTCCTTCGCTGCTAAAGGCGCGAATATTTACCTGATAAATAATGGCATCGGTACTTTTAGGCATATTAGCAAATGGTTCGCCGTACTGCTGATAAACTGGATCCGGATCTGGGTTTGGTTTTGGATCGGGATTCGGATTATCCTCAGAAGAACTGCAGGATATAAACGCCAGAGCTAACAATAGTAAAAAAACAATGTTGGTATTCGACTTCATAATTAAGGAATTTAATTTTTTATAAGGCTGAGCTGTAATTTTTGAATTTTAAAGTTTGATAGATAACCTGCCTTTCGCTCAAAAAAGGCAGGTATCACTCAAACTAATCTAGCTTATAATTATATACGTTAGATTATTTTTTTGCAACAGTGAAAGAAGCTGTTGTTGGATATGTACCTTTATCTGTAGCAACTCCTGCTGTTTCATTTACAGTAAATGTAACTTCATATGTGCCTGCTTCTGAAATGTAATAAGCTCCACCGTCATAAGTTGCGACTGTGCCTGATCCATCATTAGGGCCATAATTAATTGTCCATTGATTATTCAATTTGAATTTGATATTTCCAGGGATTAACGCAGCCGTAATTTTCCATGTTTTAGTTTGATGATCATAAGACATAGGAAGCGCATTGTTCCATCCGAAGTTTGCATCTTCGGCTGTTGGTGCATGAGTTGCATCTCCGGCAATTCCCCATTCGTAAGCTGTGGCTGTGTATTTCAAAGTATTAAGATTTACTTTTACCTGGAAAGAACCTTCACCAGGAAGTTGTAAATCGGTTGTACTCATTCTTGCAAGAGAACCTGCTGCAGCGCCGGCGCCGTAAAATTCATCCCAGCCTTTTGCAGTATTTACTTTAAAGCCTGTTCCGTATCCCGGAAGAACGGTTACATAACCTTGATAAATACCTTTTTCAATAGCAGTTAAAATTGTTGCTGTGTTTACGTCCCAGTCTTTACCTTGATAGCTTCCCGGCATATAAATTTCGCCAAAAACAATTGCTTTTTCATAAGGTGTAACTGTAAGGTCAACTGGATTAGAATAGATACTTCTATCCATTACTGCCACAACTCTGGCAGATATTGCACCGGCAACATCGGCTTTAAGCCCTAAGTCGGCAGCAATTTTATTTAACTCTCTTACGGTAAAAGTTTTACTCAAAACGTCATTTCCAGCTTCGACAGCCTGAACATTTACCCAAGCATTTTTGCCTTTAGTGTTTGCGGTTAAATCAAATTGAACCGTGTATAGAACGGGAGCTGCAACGGGAAAAACAACAGCTGGCCAGGAGATAGTTACAGCATCGTTGTCTGCCGTTGCCTCTGTTAGCACAAATGTATTTGCTGAAGAGGTAATTGGTGCCGGAAAGCTAACAGATTGTAAAACTGTCAATGGTGCATCACTGTCACAAGAAGCAGCAAACATTACCATGGTAAGTAATGCTGCTAATTTATTGATATATTTTTTCATAATGTGTACTGTTTTTTAGTAACCTGGATTTTGTTTAAGTGCTGGATTAGCATTTAAAGCTGAAGTTGGGATAGGGAATATTTTTCTATATTCAGGCGAAAGACCTCTGAATTGATTTGGTAATAAAAATTTATCAAAACGAATCATATCTTCTCTGCGGTGTCCTTCCCAGTTTAGTTCACGACCTCTTTCATCATAAATATCATCAAGAGTTGGATTTCCAGCCAGACCAGAAATACCTGCACGTGTTCTAATAGCATCAACAAATGGCTTAGCTGCTCCAGCATTACCCAAGCGAACATTACATTCTGCCATCATTAAAACAAGATCGGCATATCTGTAAATAGGGAAATCATTAGATGCTCCACCGCCACCTCTTGGTGCAACAGGATAAAATTTGATATTACGAACTCCTTCTTGCGCTCCGGCACCCGGATCGTCTAATGAAGTTACATCCAGTGTATAATTGGCTCCTCCTGGTTGTTGTCCTACCAAAAACTGGTTTTTACGTACATCGCCATCTTGATATTTCAAATAAAATTCTTTAGGAACAATCGTCCCGTTCCATCCGTCATAACCAAATAAGGCTCGGCAATGTGCGCCATACAAACTACGTACGGTAAAGATGTTTCTCGAAACCACATCTACAGTTGTATAAATAGATAAAATGGTTTCGTCCTGAGGAAGTACATCTCCAAATAATTCATAATATTTGCTTTTTAAAGGATTAGCAGCATCCTCAGCACCTGAGTGTAGTGAAAAACCACCACCGTCGACAACGTTACACGCTGCGAGGCACTCAGCCCATTTTGGTGTGCCGGTAAGTACACCTGCATTCAAATAAACTTTGGCAAGCAATGTGTATCCTGCCCATTTGTTGAATCGGCCATATAATTCTCCACCTTTACCTGTTGGCAGCAAATCAACATTCGCTTTTAATTCAGAAACGATGAAATCAAATACTACCTGACGATTTGCTTGCGGAATTTTATCTACAGTAATATTATTGTCTGTATAAAAAGGAATGTTCCCAAAATCATCAATCAATAAGTAATAGAAAAAAGCTCTTAATACTTTTGCTTCAGCAATTTTTGAAGCATCAGCACCTGCTAACTCTAATTGATTAACAGCTAAATTGGCATTGAAAACAGATTTATACAACCAGTTCCAGGTATTATTTATCATTGTATCTGTTGGCAGCCAATCGTGTTGATAGGTACGTGCAAAATCAGTACCCCAGTCGCCTGTATTTCTGTGCGGGATAACTTGTTCATCGGCACACATAGAATTCAAATCATACCAGCCTAAATCAGCACCAGCATAACCAACTCCATCCCAGTTACCGCCTATCTGAGCATAAACACTAGCCAAAGCGATATCCGCTCCTTTTGGTGTTCCGTAAAATTCATCTGGCTGGTATTTGTCATACACAGTTTCATCAATATTAGTGCAGCCAACCAGAGCAAAGAAACAAACGCTTCCTGCTATCAATATATTTTTAATTTTCATTTCTTTTACTATTTAAATTTGACAATTACACCAAACGCAACACTTCTTGTACGAGGATAAATACCTCTGTCACCACCAAAATAGGCATTATCAGAGTTGCTTCCGTTTAGGTTAATTTCAGGATCGATACCTGTGTAATCTGTGATAAGAAATAAGTTGTTTCCAGTAAGAGAAAGTCTGATAGACTCCAAAAAGCGGTCTTTAAAAACAAAATTGTATCCGGCAGTAACATTTTCTAAACGAATAAAAGAAGCATCTTCCAGCCATATGTCTGAACCATATGGAGAAGTTCTGATACCTTTATCTAAGGCACTGTCTAATACATTTGATTTACCGATATTCTCTAAATAACTCGAACGCTGATTAACAAGATTGTAAACTTTATTACCTCCTGAGCCTCTTAATAAAAGCGATGCATCAAAGTTTTTATAGCGTAAAGATGGATTGAAAGCAAAAGTATAAGTTGGTAAAGCAGATCCTTTTATTACACGGTCAGGACTTCTGGCACCCTGATCGATAATTCCATCTCCATTTCGATCCACGACAGTTTCAACCCCGGAAGCGTTTACGCCTTCATGTTCTAAAATATTAAATGTACCAATTGGTTGTCCTTTTATCAAATACATGTTAGGCGTCCCTCCGCCCCAGGCTACATAATCAGTATTCAATGCTATACCATTGATACTTCCGCTTAAGTTAAGTACTTCATTGCGCATAAAAGAAACGTTTCCGGCCAATGTAAATGTTGTGTTTTCATTACGAATAACATCATAACCTAAAGAAACTTCTAATCCTTCGTTTCTAATACTACCTACGTTGGCTTTAATATCGCTTTTTGGATAAGGCGGTTGCGGTACTGTGTAATTAAATAAAAGATTGTCAGTTGTAGCAGTATATACGTCAAAGGTACCTCTTAGTCTGCTATCAAGTAAGGCAAAATCAAGACCTAAATTGGTTTGCTTTTTGGTTTCCCATTTCAAATCGGCATTAGGATTTTGACTAATGTTGAAATTGGTAATTTGAGAACCTCCAAAATAGGTAGATCCTGCACCATCAACTAAAGATAGAGAACCCTGTGGACTTAAACCTTGCTGGTTTCCCGTAACACCGTAACCTGCACGCAATTTCAATTCATTTATTAATGTTTGATTGCTCATAAATGATTCTTTAGTAATTTGCCATGCAACAGATGCCGATGGAAAATTACCCCATTTGTTGTTCGCTCCAAAAACAGAAGATCCATCACGTCTGATACTTGCGGTAACTAAATAACGGTCTAATAAAGTATAATTAGCTCTTGCTACAAATGAAGCTAATGTTCGGTCATTTTTATATGATCTTATATCATTATATATTACTTTAGACATGTCGCCGTATTGTAGTGCATTATATGAAGTCACATCACTAATAAACCCTCTGGCTTGCAAAAAATTCCCCTCGTAAGTTTGATTTTGCCATTCGTATAAGGCCAAAGCATTAATACTATGAACACCAAAGGTTTTTTTATACGTTAAACTGATGTCCATTAACTTCTCATTCTGTCTTTCATTTGTGATGTTTCCAAAACCATCTTGTCTAACAGCGCCAGGATCTGTTGATGACACGGGCAAATAAAAACCAGTTGTTTTATTCGTTTTTCTCCAGCTGCCAAACCAACCCGCTTGTAAGCCTTCAGCTAAATCTAAGTCAGCTTTAAGGCTCCCGAATAAGTTATCCCATTGTGAGTCATTAATTGTTTTTTCAGCTACGGCATAAGGATTTATATATTGAAACAAGCCTGGGTCTGTAAAATAAGTTTTTCCATCTGTATCAAAAACAGGGTCAGTTGGGCGCATTAAGTAAGCTTGTGAAATCAAGTTAGAAACCTGTCCTGATCTGCCCACATCTGCAATAGTCCTTGTGCTGGTTTCAACTCCGTTATTTAAATTAAAAGTTAATTTTAATTTATCGTCCAGTCCTTTTTGAGTCGCTTGTACTCTGGCAATATATTTTTTGTTGCTAGAGTTGATAACCACACCATCCTGCGAAATAGCAGTCAAAGAAGCACGGTAATTTAATTTATTTGTGCCTCCTCCAAATGAAAGTGTGTGGGACTGCGTAAAACCAGTTTGGGTTAATACTCCATACCAATCCGTATCAGCGCCATGATTTGAAGAGGCAGGAACACCATTACTTGCTGCTGCCGCTGACCATTCAGCAGCACTTAGCATATTTAATTTTTTCGGAATAAAATCTATAGATGTAGATCCAACATATTCAATAGTAGATTTTCCATTTTTGTTGCTTTTTGTAGTTACAAGAATAACTCCGGCTGCTCCTCTTGATCCGTAAATAGCGGTTGCGGAGGCATCTTTCAGAATGTCAATCGATTCAATTTCAGTTGGAGGAATCGAAGTTAGCAAGTCTAAATTTCCTTGAATTCCATCTACCACAACCAACGGATCACTGCCGCCAATTAATGAACTCACTCCACGTATACGAACACTTGGTCCGGAACCCGGCTCGCTTCCAATCTGGTTAATGTTTACACCCGCAGCTTTACCTGAAATCAATTGCAACGGATTAACAATTGCCCCCTGATTCATATCTTTTGCAGCTATTGAAGAAACCGCTCCGGTAACATCTTTTCTGGCTGTAGTACCATAACCAACCACGACAATCTCTTGTAAGTTTGTAGCATCAGGAAATAATTGAACGTTTATTACTTTTTGATCAGCAGTAAACTTTTTCTCCGTGTATCCTACAAACGTAACTACAATTACTGACTGACTGCTTTCAACAGTAATTTTGAATTTTCCATCAAAGTCGGTAATGATTCCATTTTTAGTTCCCTGTTCAAAAACAGATGCTCCTGGTAAAGGCAAACCATTTTCATCAGTAATAGTACCCATTACTGTTTGCTTTTCAAACTCAATGACATGTGTTTTAATCTCTGGTTTTTTAAGGATAATTTGCGTATCCCTAACTTTAAATTCTGTTTGGGTTCCTTTAAAAATTCTATCTAAAACCACATATATGTTCTGGTCTTTTACAGATATCGAAACTGTTCGGTCTAAGTCGATATCGTTTAATTTGTAAATAAACCTGAAATCTGTTTTTTGTTCTATGGTCTCAATAACCTTCTCGATTGTTGAATTGTTCAGTTCTAGAGTTACTTTTGTCTTTTGGGCATAAGTATTCCCTCTAATACTAAACATGGCGACCAAAATAAGTAGCGTAGTTAGTTTCAATTTTAGGTCATTTTGGAACACTCGGTATAAAAACCCAGTATTCTTTGATTTTTTTTTCATAATTTTGTTAATTGATTGTAGTTAATTCGTTATATTCAATCACTTAGTAAATCGGAAATTGTTCGCAGCTCTTTCCGATTTTTTTATTTTAGTACTTTCTCTTCATTTCTTTTCATTGGTTTTAGTGGTTATTTAATTAGTATTTGATCGTTTTTTATAGTGTAATTAATGCCGTGTATGTCGTTAAAATAGCTCATTACCTTATCGATAGATTCATCGCTAAAACTGGCATTGAATTTTTCGTTTGCCAGTTTTTCATTTTTGTTTATAATGGTCACATTATAGCGTCTTTCTAATTTGGTGATGATATTTTTGAAAGTCATATTTCTAAAAGTAAGTCCGCCATTTACCCATGAAGTATAGATATCGGTAAGAACTGGTTTAGTAAAAATCATGTTATTCTGTTTATTAAAACTTCCTTTGTATCCTGGCTTCAGAACCGTATTTTTACTAGCGTCAAATTCTTCGTGGACATTATACATTCCAACCGATCCTTCAACTAAAACAACATCTGTTGCAGCATCTTCTGGATAATTTGAAACGTTGAAATGAGTTCCTAAAACACGAACATTCAAGTCGTCGGCATTTACTATAAACGGATGTTTTTTGTCTTTAGCGACATCAAAGAAAGCTTCTCCGTCTAAAAACACCTGCCTGTTTTCTCCGGCAATAAATTTTACAGGATATTTTAAAGTAGTTCCGGAGTTTAAATGAACGGTAGTTCCATCAGATAACTGCAATTGAAATCTTTTGCCATATGGAATCTTGATGGTGTTATAAGCGATTTTTTCTAAATCAGAATTATAATCGTAAATGATTTTATCTCCGTTCTGATTCGCAACTATATTTCCATCAGCATCTCTTACCTCGACTTTATTGTTTTCAGAAATAATCTGAATATTTCCATTTTCTAATTGCAATACGATATCCGTGCTTTTAAAATCGAATTTTGGTTCTGTTTTAGTATTGAAAGCTCCTTTTTGATAAGCAAGTCCAATTCCCAATAAAACAACTATCGAAGCGGCAATCGAAATGTATTTTCTGAAATTTGATTTTTTAGGATGTAATTCGATTGTAGTTTCATTTTCTTTTGATGCAGATAAAATGTTCAGGAAAATGTCATCAGCAGTTTGCTGATTCATTTTTGGCATTTCGTCCAAAAGATTTTGAATATCCTCTACAGTTGGAAAATCGTCTGTAAGTTGGTTTTTTTTGTAATAGGCAATTACTTCATTTGTTTCCTCAGGGGTACATTGGTTTAAAACAAACTTTTGTAAAAGACGTTGCATTTCAGAATTTGAATTCATTAAGAATTATTTTTAGGTCCGGGTTTTATATAATACAGTTGAAAAGAAGTGGAGTACTACTCAAACGTTATAATTTTTATAATTTTAACATTCTAATGGAAGGGAAAAACTTGTGAAGTATTGATTTTGTTGAGGTTTTTGATTGAAAAATATTTTTAGTTTTTTGGAGAAATCGCGTATAGAAGTAGCGAACTGTATGATTTAACCGCAAGGTTCGCAATGTGTTTTACGCAAGGCTCGCAAAGTTTTCAAAATATGAAAGCTTCAAAATGAATATATTGCTTTGCGAGCCTTTCGTAAATCCTTGCGCCCTTTGCGGTTAAACAAAAAAAATCACCCGGAAAGAGTGATTTTAATGGTTAAATGTGGTTTTTTGGTTTAGATAATTTCGTCATGAACTTGAAAAAAGACCCGCATCGATTCTAATGCTTTACTCATTTGGTTCCTGACTGTATTGATTGAGATGCCGAGTTCCTGACTGATTTCTTCGTAACTCATGCCTTTTTTTCTTGACATCTTAAAAATTTTCTTTCGTTTTGGAGGCAATTGCTCCATGGCTTCTTTTCGGAGCTTCTTGCAATCAGCTTCGCGAATCGAATAATCACCATAATCATGAGATTTCTGACTTTCATAAAAAATGGCTTCTTTAAGTAATGCATCATTTGCTGCTTTATTCAAAGAATTAAAAGCCTGATTTCTGGCAATTGTAAAAATATAGGCTTTAAAAGATTGTTCCGGATTTAAGTTTTCGCGATGTTGCCAAACTTTCATAAAAACATCCTGAACATTCTCTTCCGCAGCTTCTTTAGATTTTAAAAGGCTAATACTATAACCATAAATATCCTGATGGTATAAATCAAAAAGCTGACGAAATGCTTTTTCGTTGCCATTTTTGAGTTCACTCACCAATAATTTGTCGCTATGGTTCTTCGCTTCTAACATTAATTTAATTAGTCCTTATTTAAATCTAATTATATTATGATACTATCAAAATTGATACTCTAATTTGCTGATGGGTTAGCAAATATATAAAAATATTATTCGCAACAAATTTTATTAAAAAAAACTTAATTCTATATTTTTTAATAAAAATTATGCTGAATACCAGTAAAGTCAATGGTAACTCGCTTTTTATCAGTTCAATATGTTTTTGACTTATATTTTTAAAATTAATTATTCAGATCAATATTTATTGCGAATATTCTTATTTGTATCTGTAGATAATGATGATTTCATAATTAAAGTGCAAAAAAAATCCTTTTACCTTTCTGAGGAAGAAAGATAAAAGGATAGTATAACGAATCGTAATGATTTTGTGATTTAAAAAATTTATTAGTTTTTCAGGTCTTTAATTACTTTAAAAGCAACATCAACCTGATCTTCTCCCACTAAAATGGTGAATTCATTTGAAGTCGAAATTACTTCATTAATAATAATTCCTTCCCATGCCAAACGTTGAAAAATGAAATAGTAAATACCAGGAACAACAATGTTTTCTTTCGGTAATTTTACTGTAATCGAAGCAAGATTATCTAATTTCTGAATTAGTTTTTCGCGCATAAAATGCTTTTCGACCAAATGATTTACACTGCTGCTAACCACAATATTGGTCTCGTTTACACCACGGGATGAGGTGTAAAAAATATCAGATAAAGCATTAATATCAGAAATTAAATCAGCTTGTTTGTTTAAAACCGTTTCAGAAGCTGCAAAGGTGTAATCCGTCAATTCAGAGCGAACTGTGATTTCACCAATATTCTTAATTACTTTATTGATTTTATGGTTCAGTTTAAAATCTAATTCTTCCGTGAGTCGTTTCAGCGACATTACAACAGCACCTTGTTTCACCTCTTTGCCAAATTCACTTTCCAGTTCGGTCATAATGTTCCGTGAAAGCGACGTCAGGTTGATGATTCCAAGCGATAGCGCATTTAATAAAAAAGGTT
>Ga0247803_1001164_pt1 | contig 13856 bp, 12 predicted proteins | sample UWRJL014104B1_FD_180928 | JGI IMG/M metagenome (GOLD analysis project Ga0247803, IMG submission 180928) | Plant litter microbial communities from Arlington Agricultural Research Station in Wisconsin, United States - UWRJ-L014-104B-1 | ecosystem: Environmental > Terrestrial > Plant litter >...
CTGGTCGTCGTCGTTGCCTTCGGCGAGCTCATCCCAGTTGGAAATCTTGTCGTAGAGCCAGTCGGGGATGCGGGTGAGCCACAGATCACGCTCGGCTCCTTTTATGGGCAGCTGAAGCTCACCCGTATCCTCGTAGAAGTCATCGTCCATGTAGCCGCTGCCCGACGGCGTGATGGTGTCGTGGTCCGCTTTGACATCGGGGTCGGGCTTGAAGCCGTTCATGGCGGCGGTTGTGGAAATAACGCGGTGGGGTATTATGTGCTGTTATATGTGGTGTCTTATATCCAGGTAAAAACGGGTGTGGTGTGGTATAAGGTAGCACTGGGTGATGAGGTAGAGGCGGAGGTGATAAAGAAGAGCCGCACGGGAACCTGGGACCTGGAGCTCATGCATTAGCGCGCCAAGCCGAACTGTTTATCGATATCAACGAGGGCAACCGCAACCGCGTCACTCTCGAACATCCAACCATGGTGAAAGTGCTCTCTTGAACCGGCCATACATCTTCCGAGCACCCGGCAGCCTAGATCGTTTCTGAACAGACGCTCGCCTCAGACGTCACTCCATACGCTGCGCGAGCGAATTCGCCGAACGCGCCCACCTGCTGCCTGAAGCTCCCCCGCCTTGCCCGCGGCGAAACCACAGCTGGTCCGCCACGGCCTCTTCAATACCCACCACCCACAATGCCTTCTCCAGAAGTCACGTCTGCGCTTCAAGCTATTGAAGCCGCCTCTAACAACGACAAGCCCTCCCGTTATAACTCGCTTCTTCAACAAATCACCGCTTCGTCGCAGAACCTCGCCGCAGACCTCAATGCCTACGCAACAACATTACTCGACGACAGCCTCGGTGTCGTCGTCCTTCGACCCCTGCTCGCCAACTTCGTCGACCAATTCCGCAAAATCAAGGACCCAGACGTCAAGATCGATGTAGGCGAAAAGGTCATTGAGCTGCTGCAGAGCAAAGGCGTGGGGCAATATGAAGAGCAGGACACGCTGGTCAAGGAGATCCTATCAGATTCGTACGAGGAGAATGAGGACTATAGAAAGTCGGCCCAGATACTAGGGTCCATCAATCTGGAGTCGACCCAGAAGTCGTTGACAAGTGACGACAAGGCGAAGGTGTGGATCCGGATAGTGCGATGCTACCTAGAGGAGGATGACCCAACGAGCGCGTTCACGCATCTGAACAAGGTCAAGAACGTCATCTACAGCGTGCAGGACAAGCAGACGCGCTTGATGTTCCAGCTTAGCCAGGCCCGCATATACGATTCACAGCGAAGCTTCCTGGACGCGGCACAAGCATACTACACGATGAGTCTGGAGAGCATGGTCGATGAGGAGGAGCGGGTGCAGGCTCTCGGCGCGGCCATCATATGTGCTGTGCTCGCACCTGCTGGTCCCCTGCGGTCCAAGATGCTGGCGAAGCTGTACAAAGACGATCGGGCAAGCGGGGTCGAAGACTTTCCCATCTTGGAGAAGATGTTCCTGGACCGTCTGCTGTCACCAGCTGAGATCAAGGCTTTTGCCGAGAAGCTGCAGCCCCATCACCTCGCGAAGACAGCCGATGGCTCGACGGTGCTCGACCAAGCCGTACTGCAGCACAATTTAGTCGGCGCGTCCAAGCTCTACAACAACATCGGGTTCGACCAGCTGGGCGAACTTCTGGGTACCGACGCTGAAAAAGCCGAGGACTACGCGGCGAAGATGTTGGAGCAGGGCCGTCTAGCTGGATACATTGATCAGATCGACCGACTCATCTTCTTCGAGGGTGTGGGCAGCGGCGAGCGCAAGACGGGTCACACGGAGCGCATCGTTGGCAAGGAGCTCCGCAAGTGGGATACGAATGTCCAGGGTCTAGCAGAGGAAGTGGAGAAGGCAACAACGATGATCCAAACCCAGTATCCGGTGAGCCTCACGTTTGTGTACTTCTTGACGCAAGCTAACGTTGTTCAGGAGTTCTATGCCTCTCAAATGGTGCATTGAAGCCCTCTTCGCAACGAAGAATACATTCATGAGCAGCACGGGTCACCACAAGACCCACCGTCCTACTCTGAGCAGGACGAGAGTTGATGCGATCAGCGACCATACCTGATCAGGGACGGCTGTATAGGCACTATGCCAGGGTCGGACGTGCATTTAAAGCATCAGCGCAGCGATACCCATTGCACATCTAAAGATCACGTAGAGAAATGACATGCATCATGCTCGGGCTTCGATAGCCACTCTTCCGTGTTGTTCCACCTGCCGAATCAGGCATGTATTCGACGGGTCAGATCTTTCTACAGTATTGTACACTCTGATTATGATACAAGAAGGCTGTGAAAAGCCGTCCTAAGGTGACCTGAGTCTGTACCACTTTATTGCTTCTTCAACGCCGTCTCATATTCTTCCAAACTCCTCACCTCCACCTCGCTAATCTTCAGCACCGTGTACTTGTGCTTGCTCTGCACATGCCTCGTGTGTCGCTGCCTCCTCTTTGTCTTGCGCATGATGCGCATCGGCTCGCTCTCGACGCCAACCACGCGCGCTCGACATGTGTACATTCTCTCGTCCAAATAAAACACCTGCTTTCCGTGATCCCGCGTGCCTTTCACCAACTCCGGTGCTTTCAACGTGTAATCTCGCGATCCGATGTGCGTGGCGCGGTTCAAGCGTAGAACATCCCCAGGCTTAACATCCGGCATCAAGAACGGAAGGCGTAACGTATCACCCGCGGTGAGGAGGTACGGACGTCCGTGTATGTGGATGCTTAGGTAGTGCGCGGGTTGGGTGTGGAGAAGCGGGAGTAGTTCGCGGATTGAGGGGGTGAGGTGTTGGGCGACGACATCTTCTCGCGCATTTGCGGTTGGCTTGGAGTCGACGGGTGTGAGTGTTGCTCGTGGTCTTGAGGGCGGGGTTTCGAGTTTCTGCTTGAGTTCGGAGGAGATGTGCTGTCCGGATTGGATGAGCGGGTCGGGCACGTTGCCGGCTTCGAGGGTGTGCGAGACGGTGGTTATGTGGGCGCGGAAGGGGAGGATGAACGTTTGTGGGAGTGTTGAGGGGGCTTCGAGGAGCGAGCGGCGAGCTGTGCGGGCGAGGAAGGCCATGGTGGATGGTGCAATGCGTGGGTTCCTTCTCGTCGATGATTCCGCTGGAGATGCGATGAAGTTTGGCAGGTGCAATGGGGTTAGCGCGCAAGCTCGGACCTGCGAAATCGCGAAATCTTGGCGAGGACGAATTTCTATATCGCCGCCAACCTCTCCACATCTTTCGGAGCAACCCTCGACACACCAACGAGGAAAACCGCCAACATGCCTCAAAATGAGTACATGGAACGCTTCCGTAAGCAGCATGGCAAGCGGTATGTCTCTCTTTTCCTGCATACGAATCCCCCCACCTAACACACTCGCAGTCTCGATCACGACGAGCGCAAGCGCAAGCGCGCAGCCCGTGAGGGCCATGCTGCCTCCTACAAGGCGCAGAACTTCCGCGGCCTCCGCGCAAAGCTGTACGCCGAGAAGCGCCGGAAAGAAAAGATCCAGATGAAGAAGCAAATCCGCGCGCACGAAGAACGCAACGTCAAGACGTCCGAACCCGCCGAGCCGTCGACCGAGGCCCTCCCGCAGTACTTGCTCGACAGGAGCAACGAGAAGAACGCGAAGGCCTTGTCGAGTGCGATTAAGCAGAAGCGGAATGAGAAGGCTGCGCGGTTCAGTGTGCCGTTGCCCAAGGTCAAGGGTATCAGCGAGGAGGAGATGTTCTCCGTTATTAAGACGGGAGCGAAGACGAAGAAGAAGAGCTGGAAGCGTATGATTACCAAGCCGACGTTTGTCGGCCCGGGGTTCACGAGGCGGCCTGTCAAGTACGAGCGCTTCATCAGGCCTATGGGTCTGCGGTACAAGAAGGCGAACGTTACGCATCCAGAATTGGCTGTTACGGTGCAACTTCCGATCATCTCGGTCAAGAAGAACCCGCAAAACCCGCTCTACACGCAATTGGGCGTACTTACCAAGGGAACCATCATCGAGGTCAACGTTTCCGAGTTGGGTCTTGTCACAGCTGGTGGCAAGGTGGTGTGGGGTCGCTATGCACAGGTCACGGTATGCTCAATTCCTTTCTAGCTCATCGATCTATACTGACTTTATACTAGAACAACCCCGAAAACGATGGATGTCTGAATGCAGTTTTGCTCGTATAGGGTGGGAATTGGGACTGAAACACTGCATTTTCCTGGCGTTGACGGGCTAGACATGTGCTCTCTGGATAGGGAGCAGAGGAAAAAAACACTCAGTATGAGGACATGATACCAGAATAGCCCGAATCAATTATATTGCGCACTACATACCCCGTACCCCCCTCTTCTCTTCAGCAATGCCAGTCTAGGCATACGCTTTACTACTAGCCCGAGAGGACAAATACTGCGTTGCTATGCAATTTTTACTACAGAGTTGATATACTAGCTTTTTCAGTTGCAAAAAGAATACCCGGACGTATTTACGCGTAACAAATTACACGATGTCGCTATCTCGTTGCACGACTTTTTTTTAATTGTCATCAGGATGCGCAACGCATACCACAAAGTCGAACCCGACGCTCTATCAGAGTCATCCATGCTTGCTGACTCCAGCTACTGGAAGAAGACTCGTAGGTCTTACCCGTCTCTGGACTAGTGTGTTACTCCGTCGCAGTAATCAAGGCACCTTGGAGGTCGACCACTAAATAATTTAGTGATCTGTACTACCGATAGTTGTGTAAAGGTTAGTATCTCGATCGAAGCTTTGCGTGTTTCGTCTTTTTCATCGTCCTTCGATCTGTAGTTCTCGTATAAAAGGATTGCTAAAGACCTAAAAGACTAGTAGCTCTTCCCTTCTCCGGACTAGCTGCCGCATCGTGAATCGTTTAAACGGCTGATTACCCATGAACTTGACCAGAATGAATCAGCACCGCAGCAAACATCCCACGTCTCAACGCCAGCATTCAAGCTGGGTTAAAGAAATTGCACTGTCGACGACACCCTTTCGCAACTCCAACTGCAATGACGCAGCAAGAACCGGAACACTGGCTTGCACGCTACGCAAACAACTATCATACCTGGAGCTCCGTCACGACTCCCAATGGCCAGAAAGCTTTTCAACGGCCCATGGGCCTCGTCGAATACTCGTTCGACACGGATGGCACCGAGTACGGCGGTCGCGCGGATTTGAACACGCTTCTTACACTCGAACTAAGCCACGATCTCCCGTCGAAAGAAGACATTCGAAGAAGGATAACGCTGGCTTGGGCGAGCCTGCGTTTGCAACACCCCATGATCATGAGCCGGTCGGTCGAAGATGCGCAGACAGGGTCTAAACGGCGCTTCATCATCGATGTGCCGGGTAGCAGGGAAGAAGCTGTAAACAAGTTGAGGGCAGAAATTGTGTGGATGGACGACTACTACGAGGAAGTGGATGCCCAGGAATTGTACGAGCATTGTTTCAACGTAGGTCGCATCATCGAGCCGGAAAATTGTCTGTCGAAACTGCATGTCCTACCGCTTACCCGCCTTCCGAACGGCAACTTCGAATTACGCTTTCTGATCGTGATGGCGCATCAGATTGCCGATGGGCTTTCAGGTTATAACTGTTACAGCCACTTCATTCGCATACTCAACATGACGCCGTCGGATGTCGAGCGGGAGATTGACGTCTTCGGACGCAGAGAAGATATTGAGAAACGGCTACCCCCCGCACAGGAAGACTTGTATCCAAAAGTTGAAGGAAACAAGGCTCGAGAGCGCTGGTTCTGGGCTATTGTGAGAGTACTGCGACACGTTCGGAAGACGCTTCCGCCGACATTCGTCAATCCATTGCGGAGAGAGACCAGACTCGCCGAAGCGGTCGCTTACCCACCCGTCTTCGACAAAGTCTTCACATACACCAGGGAAACCAGACCGCCCATGAACTCGGGCCACATCGCAGTCTCCCTCTCCCCCCAAGCCTCAAAGCTTATGATCGATCTCTGCCGATCAATTAAAGTCAGCATCGGCGCTGGATGTTTCGCTCTCGCAGGCCTCTCAATGATGGACATATACGAGAAGCGTTACCCAGATATACCAGATCGCGACAGACTGCCATTCACCGCATCCTTTCCCTTGAACCCGCGCGCCTTCTTCGTTACGCCAACACCAGCGGAATCTTGCATGTTGACGTTCAGTGAGGGCATCGTTATGCCGTTCCTTCCCTCGGAGCTACCAGTTCAAGCCCGCTTCAAGCTCATTGCGAGGCATGCAAACAGAGAATTGAGAATGTACCAGAAGAGACTGCGAGGTGGAACATTGGACCAGCACTCTCCCAATCGCCTCCTCGCAAACGGATACCTTCTCCAAACCGAACGCGTTGACTCAAAATTGCCGCCACACCGACAGACAGGTGTCAACCCGCAAGGCACACTTCCCGCCAGCACAGGCAAATACGGAGCTACATGCGGGGTATCCTCCGTAGGTTCAACAGCGAGCTTCTTCAAAACCGGGACTTACGCTCTCGATGCTGGGAGTGGCTTTGCGGCGGATTTCCGGAATTTGAAGACGGGCGTGAGGGCGAGGGACAACGAGTTCTTAGTTGGTAGTAGCACGGATGAGCATGGGGTTGTCGGGTTTGGCGTCAGTTATGATAGGAGTGCTATTAGTGTGGAGGCGGCGGAGATGTGGGCTGAGACGGTCAAGGGGTTGTTGGAGGGGAAGGAGGTTGCTAGGCTGTAGGGATTAACATATCGGTGTACGTTTGGGAAGTGGTTGAAATATGGTAAATAGCCCGTATGAAAGCAACGTGGAAGATGAGACAAACATGCGTCTTCCTGTGTCCCCAAGCTCGGAATTAAAACTCCGAGGCTGTGTAACGGCTACATACTCGCAAACCAAGCTTTCATGCATCGAGCCCTGCAAAGCCGCAGCATATCTCGACTGACGCACCTCACTTTCGACCCCAAAAAATTCCCATTGCGGTACCAGTTTCACACAGTCCACAAGATATTGATATAAACCTACAGCTCAGCATCCAACCACTTGAAACCCCCATCCGCGACTCCGGCAAACCCAATCCGCTAAATGCACCACGCGATTTTGACGCGGTTCTCTCGGATGAAGAAAACATGCATGGGCCGAGTGCTCTAGCATTACATTTTTCCGCCCGCCAAAAGCCAACTGGGTACATCCACCGCAAGATGGAGGCGTAGTCCTATATGGTCTTGCTACGCAGCGCTGTCCTCTCGTTCTAGGTCACTGTGGATGTCAGTCCAAGCCATGCAGCAGAAGCAGTCAAATAAAGGGATTGCGCAGGAAATTCAGAGTACAAGTTCTCAACATTGTTGTTCAGACAGGGATAACTGTATAAATATGTCTCATCCTTTTGCGGGCGTGAAGGGATTGCAGAGTGGCTTACAGTACGTGTCGGATAGCAAGACTTTCATGATCATGCAGCGAGTCTTTAAACAGCGAAGGGATGGAGATGTGCTAATGAGACTGTCGTAGAAAGTAGATGAGCGGGCGCTGAGCGGCTGGATATGACATCCTCTGGAGAAGTCTTGTCAGTTGGTCATAAGGAGCAGGAACAGCCATACGTGAAGGCCTTGATCTGAGGGCCCACTGGGTCTGGAAATTAGGTTATTGCCGTGATCTCCGAGCTGCACGGGGCACTCCACATATACTCTGAGAGCGCAGGAAGAAAAAAAGGTGAGGGTCTATTCGAAACTGTGGTGTTATCTGAATTTGAGCCTAAATGTGTTACGAGCTCGAGTCCGCCAAATGTCAGTCAAGTGGAATATAAGCAAGATTTGATCTCGGACCAAAACGAAATTGACTCTGGGTAATCTATCGAACCAGACTATTGCACAAGTGTATGTAACATGGGGGTCTTTGGCGAATAAAGAGAAGATGCTTTTTGGCAGTTTATGCCTTCTGGGAAACAATCCCTACACACGTTAGTACCATTACTCAAGTCGCGCACGAAAGACCTACTCTCAACATCGGCGACGCTCTGGTCGAGGATCTGCTTGAGAACCTTGGGGTTGTCCAACTCCTTCTCAATCTTGGTGATGATCGACTCGGCGAGCTCGCGCTGCTGCCTCTGCTTGACCTGTCCCTCGTAGCGGACCCACGAATCCAAAACGGTCTTGGCCTCGTGGGCAATAGCCGTCTTCTGCTCGAGCTCGAACGCCTGGGCCTCGAGTTGGGCGGTTTCCTGCGCAAAGTCAGTCATCGGCCCAGCGGATAACAGTCCGTCGCTTCAAACGTCGCGCCGTACCTTGGAAACAGCGAACAGGGTCTTGGTGATGTCAATGACACCGCCGAGGTCCTGGACGCTCGTGATGCGATCCTTCACAGCCGAGGTATGGTCTGACCGGGCCGCGTTCAAGATGCCGGAGATCTTGTCAATCTGCTGCTGCGCATAGCTGGACCAGGCAGGCCCGGCGTAGTGAGCGACGGCCCAGAAGATGGTCAGCAAGCTGAGGGCGACGATGGACTCCTCGTTGACGACGTAGAGCTCGTTGCTGATGGCAGCCACGCTAAGACCAGCGCCGGCAGAGAGCACAGCGGCCTTGGTGATGGGGCTGTTTCCGGGGACGGGGATTGCCTCGAGCAGCGACTGAGCCTTCTTCTTGGGGTCCTCCTGCGGCACATTGGAGTTGTAGCGGGCCGGGGTGATCTGGGCCGTGATGGCTGGGAGGGTGCGGAAGGGAAGCGTAGGGCGGAGACGGGCGGCGCCTGTTGCGGGTGAGTTTGGGGGCCAATGGCATCACAGCGCCATCGTGGAGCTTCTACATACCGACCGCGCTCCTTGCGAGACGAGAAGCCATTGCTGGAGATGAGAGTGGGGAGGTTGGAGGTGCCGTGTTGGCGTTGACAGCTCTTCCCGCTGCAGATTCAAAGCGCCAAGACCCACTCGCGCCGAGGTTCGGCCGGTGTACGATAACTTTTTTTGAAGCGTGAACTTCGACGACCACGAAAAGCACCAATAATCCACCCACATACGGTATATCGACCCGCGAACGAAATGTCGGGCACGAAATCTGCTGCTGTAGCAGGGAGCAAGAGGAAGAGAGAATCGAGCAAACCCGAGCGTCGGCATACCAAATCAAAGGCCCCACCAGCGACCAGCGAAGAAGGCGACGACCCTCAAGATGAGATTGCACGCCTCGAATCGCAGGTGCTTGAGTCGCGTAAACACTACAACAATATAGCCACCCTTCTCCAGCTTTCAAGGGACCCCGACCACGAGAACGAAACCTCAATTCTCGCCGCCGTCGCATCATGTCGAGTCTTTACCCGATTACTAGCAAGCGGAGACATGGTAAAGGGCAAGGGCACCTCACAATCGGAAGCGTTAATAGTGTCATGGCTGAAGGAGCGGTATCGCGAATACATCACTGTGCTGGTCGACGTCTTCATGCGCAGTGAACACGCTCCAAAGCAGTCCGTGGCACTGACACTGCTCATGCGACTGGTCAAGGAGGAGTCGAAGCAGAAGGACTACAACTGGAGGAAGACCCCGCTCTCCCAAATTGTGGAGACTGTGCTTCGTCTACCATCGGATGATGCGACTCGTGACGAGTTCGCAGACAAGTACTTCACCAAGTTTGACGACATTCGCTTTCATACTTTCCAGACGATACAGTGAGTCCCATGTATTCTTCACAAGTCTATCACACTGACAAAAATAGACAAGTGCTGAAATCGGACCTTGCTGGCCCCGAAAAACAACGAGCCGCTGCCAACAGCCTTTCGCTACTCCTGTCCTTGGAGACTGTACCATCGACGAAAGCCGATATTCAAAACTTCTACACCGAAAACCAAGGAAAGAGCCCTATTCCCTCACTCATCGCATACAAAGAACAAGCACAGGAGGCGTGGTTGACGACCCTGCGCACCGGTATGGACAAGGAGCAGCGGAAGTCTATACTGGGAGTGTTCTCTCACCAAATCGCCCCGTGGTTCCCGCAGCCGGAGATGCTCATGGACTTTCTCACCGACTCGTACAATGTTGGCGGTGCGACATCGCTACTCGCACTATCTGGTCTCTACTACCTGATGTCTGAGAAGAATCTCGACTATCCGTCCTTCTACCAGAAGCTCTATTCTCTGTTGGACGAAACCCTCTTGCATTCGAAACACAGGTCGCGCTTTTTCCGGTTACTCGATACCTTCATGTCGTCTACACATTTGCCCGCAACCCTAGTTGCGAGCTTCATCAAACGTCTCTCACGGTTAGCTCTGCACGCGCCACCAGCAGGTGTCGTTGTCGTGATTCCTTGGGTCTACAACATCTTCAAGCACCATCCAGCCTGCACCTTCATGATGCATCGTGAGGTCAGAGATCCCGACGCCATGAAGCAGCTCGAGGAGGAGGGCATGGATGATCCTTTCGACATGGACGAGCTGGACCCGCTCCTCACCGATGCCATCGAAAGCAGCGTTTGGGAGCTCGAGTCGTTACAGACGCACTATCACCCCAACGTTGCCACGCTGGCAAAGGTCATCTCGGAACAGTTTACAAAGCAGTCCTACAACCTGGAGGACTTCTTGGACCACTCTTATACCGCGGTATGTATCACTTTATCGCGCTTGAGGATGTCGCTAATGAGAACCACAGTTGCTCGACATTGAGCTAGATAGAGATCTAAAGAAGGACCCGGAGGTAGAGTTCGAGATACCCAAGCACATATTCACTTCCGAAGAGGGTCTGAATCCGATGGGCCAGCTTTGGACCCAAGTGGTAGAATCAAGATAGGATGAATCGAGTTTTGAGGCGCTCCCGCTAGCCCTCTACTGCTGATGGCGCCTCCGTTGTGATCCGCGCCTTACCCGCCGTCCTAGTCCGCACGTTCAACTTCCTCGTTACCAGCCGCTTGGTCTCCAATGTTGCGTGTGCCAGTGCTTTAAGTGTTTGCTGTCGTTCTTCATCCAGCGGGTTACATTTAAAGAGCGCAGCGCGTTGTCGTTCCAATCGCGCAAACGATTTGCATGTAGAGGGGGACGGAGAGGTGAGGTAGGCCTCGGGTGGAGAAGGATATGCGGTTGACAAGATGGTTAGCGACAGGAGGATGGTCCTTGTAACACACATGTTTAGGCGTGACACACATGGATTCTAGCCCCGCAATATGAAAGGCATTAAACGTCACCGTGCTGAAGTCTGGGTACAACGCAGTTTGAGACCTTAGCTACGTCTGCTTGTCATATTTACTTCAACACCTTCGGAGCTCCAGAAACGGCATTCGCCAGATATAGGCGGATAACAACTTTGCTAGGCATGGATCTGGGCAGCAGAGGGTCAACGTTGTTGTAGACACATCAGCAACGTCATGCTTTTTTACAGCGCAAGCGACCGGGGTGCATGGTCACTAGACTCCAAATACATCCTCAAGGATCGATCGATTATGCCCCCCAGCTTCGAAGCTTAGAACATCCGTTTCTTAGAAGAAAGGACTACGATTCCGATCCCAAACGTCACCCTGAACTATTACGACAACGACCGCCATCAAAGCATTCCTACTAATGTCCTCAGTGACGTGTGGGGACACTGGTCAATTATGCAGAAAGAGAAGACCGCAAAGTCTACTGCAGACTACCTGCTGCAGATTCGCCAGCTTCAATCCTCGCGCATGCAGAGCGTCAGCGAACAACCACTATATTCAGCATTCCTATTCCCAGGTGCTATGGTGTTCCCTATGATCCCCTCTCTTCGGACGACGAGCTCTAGGCGGATTTAGCAACTAGGTTGAGAGATGTACTCGAGCAAGCACTTTTGCGGTTGCGAAAGCGCATGCCTTCTGCAGAACCCTATATCTTCACTCATGGGGACTGGACTATTGTGAGCATGTACGTCAATGATGGGGATCTTGTGGGTATTCTGATCTGGGAACATAGTGGCTTTTATCCTGTCTGGTGAAAATTCACCTGTGCGGGGATTATTGGCTTGGAACCAGATGACCGGGAATGTAAGGCTTTACTGAAGCAGTATATGCCTTCCTATGAAGCGTATAGAGAATTCTGGTGGAACCTGCATACCCTTTGCACCTATCCTGATCTGGACGAGCGAAGGGAAGCAGTACTCGCTAGACTGCAACGCAACCTGATTACAGAATAAGGACAGAATGATTAGTAGCAAGGGGATCCCCTCGCACGCTCAGAAATCGACTAAAATACGGATCGAAAGTTTCAACAAGGAGCACTGCTTGTACGGAGTCAAGTCGGAAGCAAGACATTTCCATGCACTGGACCTGGCTCACAGTAGACTCACTCCGGACAAAATCATAGTCTGGGAGAATGATGCGCCTTTTATTTGCAATTGTAACTCTTGTCAACCTATTGAGAACAACCTAATCACAACGTGTACGCTAGGAATCGCGTTGCCGTTCAGTGAAGAATACATCGATGTGCCGTCCTTCTCGAAGGACGTACAATGTTTCCCCAGATCCCAAATATATTGTACATGATTTCGCCCTACCTGCGCTGTCTGCAGAGTCGGGCGAGAGGCCGGTCATCTTGTGGGCTAGCGTGGATGCTGCTAGAAATTATGCGCTGCGCCGAAATACGTTTTGGAGAGGAATATTGGCAGAAAGAGTAGTCAGCGCAAATGTAACACGGGCTGCCAGAGGTCAATGTAAGAGGCCCTCTCAAGTCAGGCGTTGGTGCCTCCTGTCGCTTGGACTTCATCTGTATTCGCACCATAGTAAGAACTTGTTTTTTGTTTGTAGACAATAAGCCTCTCATTAAAATATATACTAAAAGTCCAAGAATATGCTCACCCCTTCAACATGCTATATACATTCGTCAATTAAGTTGACATCCAATCCACAAGTCTACCAAATTCTCCCTTACTGGGAGTATGTGCAGCTGATGGGGGTATCAGTCTTGAGAGCCGTGCCGGCAACAGTCGTGCAGTTCTCGTTCCATCCAGGCTTATCAAGGCCCTGAAGCCAAATGCTCCATGCGCCATCGATTGACCCAGGGCACGCCTGAATACCCGCTCCGTCGAACTGGAGCTCGTTGTTGGCACCGAGAGCCCAACCCTTTCTTTCCGAATTCCTGCCAATGGGCTGTGCGCCGGTTGTGTATCCGACGATGCCCTGTCCTACAACGTTTGTTAGCTACAGCGAACGCCGAGAGAGCGTTAAATCCAACTTACCCATTCCCGAGCGGTCGACAAACGCGGTCTGCCAAGGTGCATCCGTGGAGTGTAGGTTGAGCTCCCCATCCAATATGTAAAAGGTCGCAAAGTTGGTCGGGGTGTCGCATGTTGCGTTTTGCGACTTTGCGCCTACGAGTAGGCCTCCTCGTGCAGCTTGGACGGCACTGTTGTGAATAGGGGAGCCGGAGCGAATAGTGATGACGCCGAATTTTTCACCATCCGCAATGGGGGTTCCGATCGTTTGGGGGAGCGCAGAGGCCGTCAGCGCGGCAGCGGAGGCAATGAAGGCGGTGGTGAACAGCATTTTGAGTTTTGTGGTTTGGTTTCGGGTTCTTAAGATTATCGACTAAGGATAGATGGAATTCGTGGTGAGGCGAGGAGTTGAGGAAGTAGTTGATGCTGATGATGGCTAACAGAAACTGCGATGCTGCTTCATTCTTATACGAACCCAAGATACCAAGATGCCTTTACCCCTCGTGCGAGATTACGCCGGCCCAGTTGACCATCACTGAAGCTGGAGTGGAGCATGCGCCTCGGCAATGCAACGATATGAGCTCATTGTACCCGCATGATGTATTTTCGAGATGATCAACGCTACCCTACGCATCGTGCGGCTGAAAAGGCAGCGTTCAACGTCACTACCAGGTGGTAGCGAGGTGGTAGGAGTTTCTTGTACGCAATATTGGAGCGGGGCGACCGTTGATCGACGCGGTGTTGC
>Ga0247803_1001165_pt1 | contig 13855 bp, 9 predicted proteins | sample UWRJL014104B1_FD_180928 | JGI IMG/M metagenome (GOLD analysis project Ga0247803, IMG submission 180928) | Plant litter microbial communities from Arlington Agricultural Research Station in Wisconsin, United States - UWRJ-L014-104B-1 | ecosystem: Environmental > Terrestrial > Plant litter >...
ACAGCAGCGAGCAGTTTAAAGCTGTTTTCGAAACGGAGCACGCCAGTCTGCCGTTCGTGAATGCTTTCAGCAGAACACAAGCTCTTCGCCTTCTCAACGACTTGCCCGACGTTGCAGAGAAACGATCGCGGCTCCTGGTGCCCGTTCTACTTGAGTGGGCATTGGACGAGCGCGTAGCAGACAATGCCGAGATCGAAAATTCCGCAAACGCAGAACACACTGAACAGGGCACTTCCCGCTGGACGCGCAAAGACCAGAAAGCAATGCTCTCTATCTTTTCCAAGTTCAAAAATCCTAGAGTGTTGTTTCGTACGACGGAGGTTTACGACGCCTTTCTCGCTCTGCTCAGTAACGGCGACGTCGAAATTCAAAAATCAGCACTCAAGGCGATTCTCACTTGGAAAGACCACGCCATCACAGAGTACCAAGAGAATTTGTTCCATCTACTTGACGATGCTCGATTTCGAGACGAGATATCTGTATTCTTGGATGTTGGAGCCGACCAAAGCCTCGTCAAGGAAGAGCATCGTGGTCGCCTGCTGCCGGTGGTACTTCGGCTCCTCTACGGCAGGGTCATCAGCGGGAAGCAGGGCTTGGAAACTAAACGAAAAGCCGTCTTTCAAGCCTTGACGCGATTTGAGGATGGTGCTATCCAGCAGTTCCTCGACATCGCGCTTGGTCCCTTGGGTGGTATTAAGATCATTCGGGACGGTATACTCGACGAAGCCGTCCTATGCAAAGAGTTGGTGCTTCCACGCAGGCAGACTGGTATGCTGAACATGCTTGAGGACATGCTAGACACCCTTAAGACCACATTCGTTCCGTTTGTCGGCTCCGTTGTCGACCCGATCCTATATTGCCTCATCAGAGCTTCTCGCAGCTTATCGAACGCTCCCGTACCGCTGAACGTGGAGAAGCAAGGCAATCACGATTTTCAAACCGCCATGTTCAGGACAATCCGCCAACGCGCTCTCCATACTTTGGGCAACCTTTTCGAGAGCTGCCCGGAGTACTCATGGGCGGCTTATTCATCTGCCATTGTCAATGAGCTTGTAAACCCCAGGATTGAACAGTTCCCAGTCGAAACGGCACAATCCATATCCGGTTTACTTCGCCTGTTCTCAGCCTGGTCTAAGTCGCTTCTCACAGCTCCTTTCCTCGTAGAACACAACCCGCAGGTTTTGAGCAAAATCATTGAATGTTTGCGGGTGCCCTCCGCAAAAGACGAAGTAAAGCGTTTCGTGCTCGACAACATCCTACGCCCGCTTATCTCTCTTGTCGCAAACGTCGCCTCGGGATCGACTGACGACAAAATCTTGAGAAACAGGATAGCATCTGACATCATTCAACCCTACTCGAACGCGATCTTGAGCGAGGTTGGTGGACTTCTTCGAAAGAGCCCAAGCAGAGATCTGCTAGACTCTGGAGTGCATACCGTCGCAGAGCTCGCACCGCATGTAGTCGGATCTGCAGAGTCGCGCAACATGATTGAAATCTCAGCATTCCTTCTCAAACAACCCGCTTCTAGGATTAATGCACCCGCCAAAATGGGACTGCTCAAGATCATCCATGAATTCATTCCTCGCTGCGACGACAAGGAATTAGTTGACCTTTTCAACCTCATCTTCGACGCAGTGTGCCCGTTGTTTGCGTTTGTCAAGGACCAAAAGGCGAGGACAATACTTTGCGACATCGTCCAAGATCTCTCAGCTTCCAAACCCGACTTGGAGCCAATTGCGAGGTTTTGTCACGACCTCAACGCCTTTTCTCCTTCTCGGTTAGACGAACCCGATTTCGAGCGCCGTTCTAGAGCTTTCGACACAATCAATGGAGCGAATGCTAAGCCATATTCTCTTGTCCAATGGAAGCCACTAGTCTTCAATATGCTCTTCTTCATCAAGGACAATGAGGAGCTGAGTATCCGGGTCAATGCTTCAATGTCGCTACGGTGCTTTATCCAGAGATCTACTTCAATCGAAGAATGTCAAGGCTTCATATCCACAGCAGTGCTTCCCGGCTTACACAGTGGGATGCGGGAGTCCTCGGAACTGGTGCGAGTCGAATATTTGGCTGTCCTCTCACAGCTAGTGCAAACGTATCACGATTGGGCACCGATCGCCGATCTGCGCGTTCTTCTCTCCGGTGATGAGGAAGCATCGTTCTTTGGCAACGTGTTGCACATTCAGGGCCATCGTCGTCTGCGCGCACTAAGACGGCTTGCCTCTCACACCCCCGAACTACAAAGCGGCAACATCTATCACATTCTGCTACCGCTTCTGGAGCATTTCGTGTTTGATAAGGCCGACGATGAGAGCGCAAACAGTCTAGCAGGTGAAACCGTCAGGACCATATCTACGCTTTGCCAATGGCTCGAGTGGCCACAGTTCCGATCCTTGCTCAAGAAGTATATTGGCTACCTCACGAAAAAGGAGGAAATGCAGAAGACCATGATCAAGCTTATTGCTGGATTGATGGACAGCTTGAATCAAGCCGGACTTGCAAAAGGTTACAATACCTCGCTCGAGGGTAGTAATGATCCTGCGGAGCCTGCCGAATCTGCCAAGCCTGCTGAACTTACTGACGGAGACGTGATGGATGTTGATAAGCCGATCTCCACTCTTACCAGGACGCTTCCGCAGCAAGAGAAACTTACAAAAGATCTCATCAACAACGTTCTTCCCGAACTGAACGAGTTCCTGCGAAAGAAGGATGATTCGAACGTGAGCCTTCGGGTGCCAGTCGCCATCGCCGTAACAAAAGTAGTACTCATCCTGCCGCCTTCGGAGATCGAGACACGGCTTCCTTCCGTCCTTTTGGATATAGCACACATCCTGAGGAGTCGAGCGCAGGACAGCAGAGATATGGCTCGAAATACCCTCGCGGAGATTGCAACCTTCACCGGCCCAGCGTACTTGGGCTTCATTCTGAAAGCGCTGCGAATTGCCCTCCAACGTGGATATCAGCTCCATGTGCTTTCATTCACTCTGCACAACATTCTCGTCAAAATTTCAGACCAGCTGAAGCCAGGAGTGCTGAACTACTGTCTCGCGGACATTGTGGATGTTATCATGGACGATACTTTTGGAATCACCGGCCAGGAGAAAGATGCTGCGGAATACATCAGTGAGATGAAAGAAGTGAAGAGCAGCAAGAGTTTTGATTCCATGGACATCATCGCCCGATGTACTACACCCTCCCACCTAACTGAGCTCGTTCTTCCTGTCAAGGCTCTATTGCAAGAGAAGCTCGGCTCGAGGGCTGTACAAAAGATAGACGAGTTACTACGACGCATAGGCATGGGTGTACTCCAGAACCCTAGGGTCAAGGATCGGGACATCTTGGTCTTTTGCTACGAGTTGATCAAGGAAGCAGACAAAGCGCACAACCCCGAAAAAGTCCAACGGGTGGATCCCAAAAACAGAAAGTTTCTCATCAACCTTCGAGGTGCTGCCAAGTCTGGTGCCCGACATTCCGCCACGTCTTACACCTACAAGATCACGAGGTTTAGCTTGGATATATTGCGTACAGTTCTCAAGAAACATGAGGAGCTTCAGACACCCCAAAACGTGTCTGGTTTCCTTCCTACCGTCGGCGATGCATTGGTTGCAGGTCAAGAAGAGGTGCAGATTGCCGCGGTCCGACTGCTTACCACCATCATCAAAATGCCGATGCGTGAGCTGGACGAGAATTGTCTAGTATACGTAACTGAAGCGGTTGCAGCGATCAAAGGCGCACCGTCTTCTAACGCCGAAATCGCACAGGCTTCGCTCAAGCTAATCTCTGCCATTTTACGGGAGCGGCCGAATGTCGATGTCAAAGAGCGCCACCTCGCACAACTTGTTAAGCGACTCATGTCTGATATAGACGAACCTGATCGCCAGGGCGTCACTTTCGGTTTCCTCAAGGCAATCATGAATCGTAAGATTGTCATGCCGGAGATCTACGAAATTATGGACAGGGTTGCCGCGATGATGGTGACCAACCAGACCAGGTCTCTGCGCGATGTCGCAAGGAGCAGCTACTTCCTTTTCCTCATGGAATACCCTCAGGCGAAGAATCGGTTCAAGAAGCAGTTGGAATTTTTGTTGAAGAATCTTCAGTACGACCACGTGGAAGGGAGGCAGTCGGTCATGGAGGCTCTAAACCTAGTCCTCACTAAGGTCGGCGACAACATCCTCCAAGATGAACTAAGTCTGTTGTTTCTACCCCTGATTTGGACCATGGCCAACGACGACTCAAGCGACTGTCGTACAATGGCCGGTACACTCATCAAGAAAGTGTTTGAACGGGCAGATTCGAAAAACCTCAAAGGTTTTGTGGCCGATCTCCGAGGCTGGTTGGAACAGAACGAAGATACGGGTCTGAAGCGTCTCGGCATACAGTCCTGGGGTCTATATCTCGAGGCTACCGACGCCAAAGCAAAGGAAGTGGGTTTTGTGCTAGAGCAGCTTCAAATCACGATCGAAACATGCCTGGCACGAAGGGATGACGAGGATTGGGAGCTCATCTACTATTCTCTCATGGTTCTATCCAAACTCTGCAAGGCGTCCCCGGAAACTATGCTCTCTTCAACCCGAGAAGAATTGTGGGCTGCGGTCCGGTCCTGCGTTTCCTTCCCGCACGCTTGGGTGAAGCTTACGGCTGCACAGCTTTATGGGATCTGTTTCACCGACTTTGCCAGTACGAATGGAGACGCTGGTCTTGATGCGCTACCTCTTGAAGGATCCCATGGCCTGCAACTCTCGGACAAAGATATGATCAGGCTTACTGATGCATTCCTGAGAAATCTCTTCATACCCAACGTCAGCGAGGATTTATGTATTCAAAGCGTCCGCAATCTAGCCTTCCTGGCACGATGTCTCGCAGCCAATGGTGCGATGTGGGTTTGGCAAAAAACTACTGATGAAGACGACGCAGAAGATGGGGTCATGGAAGAGGACGAGACAAACGGTGACACGAACGGGCACGCTGAAGCTTCAGATGACGAATGGGGTGGTTTTTCTCCTCCGCCTGCAACCCCAGAGCTGAAGAAAGTTGTCACGAAGCAATCGACCGCCATCCACCGGCTCGTGGTCCGCTTGTCTGGAATCATACGCCGTGAGACGAAGATTATGAAGCTCTCCTCTCTATACCCCAAGTCAGCCACAATGACCCTCCTCGAGACCCTTACCAACAGACTCCCTGTTCCTTCGCTATCCTCCTCACTCGAATATCTCCTCACGACGCTGTCCACACTCATCGACCCAACCACAACGATACCACGATCCACCGATCCCGTCTTCAACGACACCTATACCGCGCTCATTGACAAAGCACGCGAAGTGATGAACATCCTACAGAAGCGCATGGGCACGCAGGAGTATCTCCAGGTCATGACGAATGTGCAAAAGGGTGTGAGGGAGCGGAGAGAGGGACGGCGGCAGAAGAGGAAGGTTGAAGCCGTGTCCGCACCCGAGAAATTTGGCAAGGAAAAGAAGAGAAGGAACGAGGTGAAGAAGGTGAAGCGGAAGGAGAAGAGTGCTGAATATCGTGGGAAGAGACGTGGTTGGTGATGATTGGCGTCGCACGCCGGTCAATATGGCGAGCATTGTGATGGCGTTTAGGAAAAGTGTCATCTTGTATGAAGGGCGTATATGGATCTTATAGAAGTAGGGCGAAACGACGATGATACCCCTTTGCATGTACTTGTCTGTGTTACACTCACTACAATTGACACTTCCCACACACATTACGGCGTCAAAAACCCCACAACGCCCACAGAAAAACACACCCAAGCGCATAAATCCACAGTCATCATCCTCACTCTATGCCTCGCATTCCACTCCCTTAACGTATTCGCCGCCGCACCCCCCTGCACCACCTGACCCTTTGCCTGCGCGACACACATCTTGAACAAGCGCTCTATACTACCTGCCACCGCAGGTACAAATGCGAAATGCGCCAATGCTGCTGTTAGACCTGCAGCGTAGTAGGTGCGGCTACCGGTACTTCCGAGCTCGTTGGGATAGAGGTAGAGATTTGCGGCTGCAGAGGTGGTGGTGAGGGTGTTGAAGGTGATGACAGAGTAGACTGCTGCGTGAAAGAAGTTTGTGAACCAGATGGGAATTAGAAGGTCTTTTGCTGCTTCGGTTTTGGTGGTAGAAGGCAGTGAAGAGGCGGTTTCTTTGGCCAAGGCGCGCGTGAGTGCTGAGGTTGTGGGCGCGGGGTGCAGGAAGGCGTCTGTTGTTAGGGCTTCCATGTAGGCGTGTGTTAGGGAGGCTGTGCTGGACATGAGGGGGAGGATATGCAGGGTTGTGCGGAGGTATGGGGCGAGGGCCATCTTTGCTGGTATTCTTGAGGGAGAATTGTGTAAATTTCGATTAATTTTGGGTGTTGGTGGAGAAATACGTGGGGGTGTGGGTGGTGGTTGATGGAATTTGGATAATGTAGAGAAGTGATATACGGGTGGTCTGACGCTTACGGCTGACGTCGGAAGGATGGATGCGCCGTGCTTGTTCGGATCTATCAGATACCCTGGTCAACTACCCACTACGGACATGAAGTGCAACTCATTGCACGAAGATGACAGTCGATTTTGAGTCTGACCATCTCGAATTTGGAGTAGATTTTGTATTGCATTTTTGATTTAAGAAAACTAAAGAACAAATACTTCGCGACATACCAGCTGGCGATCTATGCTCAAAGACTTTAATTATCGAGAACCACCAGAACAAGCTTTGCAGTTTGTACCCCGACCTCAGGATATCAGCGAATTCGGTTTCGTCGACAGTCCGCACAAATTTGAACATGACACCGAGGGCATTGAAGAATGAACCTACTATGCCCCCGCGCGCACATTTCGCAGTGGAATCTCCTATGTCCTATTCCCTCAACCCTGGTCAACCACCCACGATGTGTACACTCGTGATTCTGACGAAGCTCATCCCGCATTACTTCCACCCAGTGGTTGACCTCCACATTCGGCAGTATGCACTCGGCGTTTCGATGTACCACCTCACGAGCGCGGGTAGTCAGTCTCTCCTCGTTCCATTGAGCGCAGGTACAAGTTTTCCAGCGGTTACCGCATATGTAACAGAACTGCGCGCCACATTTACAACTGAGTGGAATGAGTAAGTACCGAACTTTAAGAGATCGAGGACACACTCACGTCATATGATTGCATCCCAAATCGAGTTCGACCATTGAACGACATGCATAGCACCGCTGCCAGCCTTGTTCATGGGCCAAAGACAATGTCGCTTGAAGGTCTGGATCTGCTGGACAGTCGCTTTGGTGGTGATACGCATTTTTGCACTGTGCGCACGTTGTGATTCCACACCTCTGACACTCTGCTCGATCCGCGCGAATGTAGTCAGCCGGTATGAATTTCCCGCAATTAACGTTACTGCAATACGTCCGGTTTGTAGTGGAAAATTCCATTTCGGCATCCCGGAAGGCGTCGAGCTCCTCGCTTTTGAGCCTCGACATAATAAACTTGAGTGGGATTTGTTCGCGACAACACCGAGGAGGAAAAAGCGTCTCGTCCTTTGTAGCTCGTAGAAAGAGGCCTTTCAAGCACTCTTGACAGTACCGGTCCCCGCATGGGACTACTGCAGTAGATGCCATCTTGAAACTCCCATAGCATACAGCGCACTGATGATCTTCAGAGAGCTTTCCAAACGCTTTCGCTTGTCGCTGCGCGTAGGTCATTGAAGGCCCAGCTTCAGATTCGTCATCGGAAAGGTCAAGCCGCGGAGTGATGTGGGCCATCACATCTACGGCAGGCGTCCATGGCACATCAACGATAGTCTCTCCCGTTGGCTCCTCGCTATGAAGTCGCACAGCAAGACGCCTATCCTCTTCAACTTGCTCAGTCGTTCCAACAAGGTCGGCAATTACCTGCGCATCCGTATCAATTGCATGCGCCATACTATGGGCCAATCTCAAATCTCGAAGGAAGCCTAGGTGTGCGGCTATCTCGGCTTGGAAGCTGTCGTGAGCAACCTTGCTATCTGAAGGGTGCCCAATTGGGTGTTTGCCTTTTCCTCTTTGGTCGAAGATGCCGACTTCTTCAAGTTGTAGCGTGAGCGCCGTCATCTCGTCGTCAAGAAGTATCGGTGCTGTGTCCACGGTCATGTTTGCGGTTGGTTTCATGGTTTTGGAAGTCGACATTTGAGGGCGAGGTTGTAAGGATGTTTGTACATTCATTTCAATGCCTTGCATTGGACTGAGCAGGGGTTGGGAATGAGGCCAGGATGTAAGGGGGTATCCCCAACGGCTTGCGGAGACTTCGATCCGACCAATCATCGCAATATCGAAATGTCGAAAATTCCGGTCAGTAAGCTTCCTTTGCAGATGATTCACTGTCTTGATATATGAACGGGTGAAATATAAGTAGAGAGAGTTCCCATGAAGTTGATCATTCGAGTCACGGGTGATTTCATGACGTGATTCGAATCTTCGATTTCATGCAAGGACACGGCTGCTGAGAGATGAGTACGCGCGCGTTGTGCGACGGTCGATGTGTACATTGAGGTAAGAAATGCTACACGAACATTGCGCGATGGAAATAATAGCAAGAGGCTATAGGATTTTGGGAGATTTTCACATCATGGGAGTCATCTGTATTCCGTGCGCAGTTGGGAGGCATCTCTTGATGTGGTGTGAGCAAAGTGATTGCCTTCAAACAATTCCCACTTTTGATATCGGAGAAGCGCTCACGCAAGCTATCCCAGAAGCGAAGACCGAGAACCTGGGAGTAGGTAATTTTGACGACACAGTCTGAATGACGGCAAGCTTACGATGTTGAGAGCGGCTACCGTGGGCAGGAATGGGGTCGGCCAACCACATGGTGACAACCCAAGAAGTGCATGCATCACGCGAGCCGGCCCCTCTCACCATCTTGACTTGAAGTGGCACGCTAAGGTATTCTGGTGGATCTCTGCCGAGCCTAAAGTCCCGAATATTAAGTTTTTACTCAGTGGCATCTTTTAATGTTGCCGCGTCTCGCCGAGCACGCATGATCTGTCCTTCTTTCACAGTGGGAAGGGAAAGCCTCAATTAGCAAGCAAGTCGATGTGATGTTCAACCTGACGGTGAGGAAGTGCTGTATGGGCCCGCAGCGATTTGCTATGCTGAGCTTTGCTAGTTGCAGCGATACCAAAGACGCCTGACTGTCTGGGGAGCTTCCACGGCGAGAGGCGTATATCAGACCCAGATGATCATCAGTATCCCCTTTCTTTCTACTCACCATTACATGCCCTATTTCTTTGATCTCACCGGTACCATTCAGTCAATATAGTTCTTCTCTAAACGTAGTCGTCCATCAAATTGTTCATTCCACATTAGTGCTTAGGGGTATCGAACGGTGCTCTTCTGGCTGCTGAAGGGAACAACTCCCTAACGCTGCTAGATGCATGGGTACTCTTGAAGGAAAAGATCTTCTCGATCCCTGGACCATAGACCCAGCTCCGACTTCCCTCAGGGAAACAAATTGACACTCTTCACACCACCACCGATATCCCATCGTTACGATACATCTAATCTAGTTTTCCACCATTGCATCGCCACCTTTTCGCAGACGGCTTCTGTGGAATACCGAAATATCTGCGAAAATTTTACCGATATTTTTCGAGCGTACCCTTAGGAATATTTCGAGGAATTTTCAATGGGAAGCGTTGTAGCGCGGCACGGCATTTGCGGATCATCCGCAATTAGCAGGCTTTTCGATGCTAGAACACAAGAAAGAGGTCGTTGCGCTATGAGATGGCGATGAGTCGTGAGCTCGCCTGTGATGTTGAATTTTTGTCGGTCCTCGCGGCGTCTGTTCCCTCTCCTTCCTTCGGCGTTTGCCTGGCCCGAAACTTGCTCTCACTTGAATCGCCGTGCCAAAAGTCTCTCGTCCCAATCACTGTGTAGCTTCGGTGTCAAATCTACCTTGAGTGATGCTCCTGCCCATATAACTTCGCAAAACTGCTCATAATGATCTTCTTCTGGGCAGATAGAACCGGTCATTCTGCATTTGAACTGACACCAGTTTTTGGCGCAGGGCTTAATGGATTCGCTCGTATATTGACGCTTTTTCAGGTTGAGGTTAGCGTGCATCTAGCCTTTCACGTTACTTCTGTCTTCGTCCTGACTGAATCGGAATACGAGAGTGGAATATCGATATTCGCCTCTGCTATACTCCTTCAAAAGTCTTAGCGACTCGAGCACCTGCAGCCAATTCTCGTCACGAATCCTGCAACCAACCCCTCGGACCACAGTATCACTATTGAGATGCACGCTGCGCTTACATTAAATTCATATTTCATTTATTGCACGTTCTTTTGATTAAAATTACCCTGCGATCTACATCCCAACAGACGCACGTAAGCGGCCCGCGACAAGGCAGCGCATGCACCGACCATTCTGCCTATTGTTCTTACGCTCAACGTCAAGGTATACAGCTTCGACTCGACGAGGTCGCACGACGGATGGCACGATAGAAGGACGAGGTATTCCGCACCGTAGATATCGTGCTAGGCGCCAACGTGCTGATATATGCGCGCATATGCACGCAGCACGATCCTACGAAGCTAACGAGCGGCCCAATGCTGGCGGCATCCCGTAGCGAGGCCCGTACCGTTCGCAGCCCTGTTGTACCCTGTGTACTCAGCAACAATGTTTGAATAGCTCGTGCAACAGGTCTTAGTACAAGAAGGGGCGCGGATGCTTGGAAGGTGGCACCGCCATCGTGGTCGTGGGGCCTCATCGCTGGTTACCATTGGCACATTCACGTTGAGAGGGTTGAAATACATCCGTCCTCTCGCAGAGCCTTTGTTCCAAAAGCCTACCCTGACTGCGTCAACTCCAAATTTCCCATTCCCCTCTTGTCTTCAGAGCATTACTCCTGCCCTAATCTTTCATCCTCGCCGTTTACCTTTCGTGTTGGTCGCTCACCTCTTGTCCTCGCCTTCACCTTCCACATTCGCCCGTGTGGATCTACGCAACTTGCTCAATCCCGCGAAACGTGCTCATCTCAAAGGCAGCTCACACCACCGACCGAACAAAGAGCAACAGTTTTATTATTTTACTCGCCAGTCGACCCATCGTTCCGAAACGCTTTTGATCACTACTCGTTGGCGTTTTGCGTGTCGACTTTTCGCTACCAACCTCCGAACTTGTGCAGCTGCAGAGTCGAACTCTAGCCTTTGACTTTAGGCTGTTGCGGTCTTCCTGAGATTCTCTCGTGTAGTGGTAAGCTGTATAACGCCTAAGTGCAGCTCCGTAGTTGAGATCTAACTCTTGTCAGAACCTGCGTATTAAGGACATTGTACGCTGCCGCTTTCTCTCCTCATCGCTCCGACACATTTTACTTTTCCACGCAAGCGTCATTCCCAATAACGATCACAACGTCGAATTACGAAGTCGCACATTGCAAAGCTCATCCACAGAAGTGTCAGTGCCTATTGTCTCAAAGCACGAGCCGCCCAATCTTGCACAACGGCGCAGCGTGTACCCCCGATTCAAGATGGATCACAACCACATGGATATGTCTTCCACAGGCATGGCAATGGGCACGCCGACCGCCTCTGGGGCCATGGCCTCGAGTACAGGAATGAGCATGGGAGGCCCGGGAAGCAGTTGTAAGATTAGCGTGAGTGACGAGCTACCGCATCAAATATCCCCAGATCTAACGCAAAAAAACAGATGCTGTGGAACTGGTATACCGTCGACTCATGTAAGTACATCTCGAATTCCTCGAAAGCATCCACTGCAGCATTGCGAAACGACCTTTGCACCAGTCTGCCAAACTCGTCGACAGGGACGTCAGTACGTGATGTCTCAGCCTAGACCTGACAGATGTCTTGCTTTACGACGCACTTTGTACACCAACCTTAGGGGCTGAACAACATTATCTCCGTCCCGAGACTAACAACTCGCAGGCTTCATATCGAAATCATGGCACGTCACCTCCAAAGGCATGTTCGCCGGCTCTTGCATTGGCGTCATCCTCCTCGTCGTCCTCCTCGAGTTCCTTCGCCGCGCTGGTAAAGAATACGATCGCTATATCATCTCCCAACACGCTCGCTCGCTCGTCCCCGGCCCAGCCTCGTCTGCCTCTTCCGACCATGACCACGGTAAGACGGCCGCGACTTCCGCCGCCGCCGCATGTACACCCGTTGCGGCATCGAAATTCCGCCCGAACGTCTTTCAGCAGGCTATCCGTGCATTCCTGCATATGGCTCAGTTTGCTGTTGCGTACTTTATCATGCTACTCGCCATGTACTACAATGGGTACATTATCATTTGCATCTTCATCGGAGCATATATCGGATACTTCGTCTTCGGGTGGGAGAGTTTCAACATTGGAAACAATGGCAAGGACCGCATGGAGGAGAATGTGACGGTGTGTTGTGGGTGATCCTAAGGTTGGGTACAGAGTCGTAGTCTGCAAAGCTCATTTACAGGGGTGTCGGTGCGTAATGTCTTGAACCGAGTCCACACCGTCTCAGTTCTAGGACGCACTTTGCACCCACAAATTAGGTATTCAGGTTGACAAGATGCGGTTGTGTGGTCGAAGAATGGAAGCATGTACGTATTAATAGCTGTGATCAGATTGAGCGTTACATTCACAGTCATAAATTGAGGTGACCATATTGTGAGAAGGGTTATATTCATTCATGTATCAGTGATGACTGGATGTCCCTTGAACCAGCATCCTCATTGCTGCCCACGTGTCCAGAACGCCATTGTGCTTGCCGCTGTGTTGGGGTGTAGAGGCGAGTCGATTATTTGTGCTGTCTTCATGTAAGCCACAGAAAACAAGTCAAGGCTGTCGTCAACGTACAGGGCAGCTGTCGCAGGTGCAAGCAGACCCGCAGTTGCAGGTGCCGGACGAGTTGCAGCCGCAGTTGCCCATGATGACTTGTGTGATGTTCGAAAGAAGAGTTGAAACGTGTTCGAGAGTGTGGTACTGGGTTCGATGGTCTTGATCGTTGGGAATTGGATGGATATCTGTTGATGAAGTCAAGTTCAAGTGGGCGAGCTAGCCTTCCATATATACAAGCTGCGCGACTTGTGCGGTTGCCACCCACGTGCTTCATCATTCCCATGACTAAATCCGCACAAGTCGCTCGGTCGCGCTAGTCTCGAACTAGGGCTTTTGGAAGTTCAGTGAGCTGAATTCGCCCCACTATGACGGCCTCGCTTCCAATGGTTGCTCGTTATTGGATGCGCGTTCATTCTGCGGCGTTTGTGGGGGTACGATCGATCGTGTCATAGGGCGGGTGTAAGTGCTCCGTTCGTCAACGTGCGTTTGCGTTGTTTGTGCGGGGCCACGGATAGGGAAGTCGTTTGTAACAGAGGCTTTGGTGCGGCATGGGGTTGGTGGGAATCCTATTCGTGGATTGCCTTGATGACGGCTTCGGCCCGTTTTGATCGGGCGATGGGACTTACGGATTCAATGTAGCTCGCAAGTTTTCATGTGAAGGCTGAATGCTGGGGGGTCCGTGAAATATGCAAAGCCGATCCAGACGGCCGTCGGTGCATACTGTGTCAAGGTACAGGCGACTTGTTTGACAAAATGCGACGCAATTTGCATCTTGCGGTTACGGGCCAGCACGCGAAGTAAGAGACACCTCGATTAACAACAATAACGACAGTGGTATTGTAGGAAAAATGGGTAATATCTACAATGGAATGTATCACCAAGCCAGAACCGCGGGTTCGCAAAAGTCAAGCAGCATGCTGCTTACAAGAAGTGAAAATCGTATCTCATCTCGAGCGTGTGTGCTGCCTCAGAGAACCGCATTCGCCCTAGCCGCCTCCAAATTTCCAAGTCGATGACTGTGCCTCTTCGAGAGGTTTGTACAAGCGCCGCCGGAGCAGGTCT
>Ga0247803_1001166_pt1 | contig 13841 bp, 10 predicted proteins | sample UWRJL014104B1_FD_180928 | JGI IMG/M metagenome (GOLD analysis project Ga0247803, IMG submission 180928) | Plant litter microbial communities from Arlington Agricultural Research Station in Wisconsin, United States - UWRJ-L014-104B-1 | ecosystem: Environmental > Terrestrial > Plant litter >...
GAAGACGTAGCGGACCTTGTCGTTGTCGACGTACTTCGCCTTGAAGGCCGGCCAGACCTGGGCCTGCCACTGGGCGCAGTGGCTGCAGGTGACCGAGGCGTATTCGATGACGGTGACCTTGGCGCCTTCGGGCGCGCCCAGGGCCATGTCGCCCTCGGCGGCGGCGCCGGTCTTACCGCCGCATGCGGCCAGGGCCATGGTCGCCAGGGCGGCGCCCGTGATGGCGGCGCGACGGCTCATCTGAGCAAAGCCCGGAGCCGAGAATTTGAAGGGCTGATTAGAGCGCATGAGAGCTTCCTAGCGACTTTGAACGTCGATGATCGCGCGATTCCCCCCGGCGGTGCAGGGCTGGGGCGCACAGACCCCATTTTGAGAACAGCTAAGGCGAAGTTTTGTCAACGGCGGGGGGATTTCCATCCGCCTTTCGGACCCCGCCCCTTGGCCTCGTCCGACAGGACCGCGCGGCCCAGACCGGCCAGGGCCGCCTTCAGCGCGTCGGGCGCGCGCTCGACCGACTTGGCCAGTTCGGCCTCGGCCGCGGCGTCCAGCGGATCGAAGCGGCGGCGCGCGCCCTTTGTCGAGGCGGCGGGGATGGGCAGGGGTTTGACCGGCCCCTGGGCGATCCTCAGCTTGTCCACCGCGCCAGGACCTAGGAACAGGTTCACCCGCGACAGGATCTCGGCGGACTGGTGCTGGACCAGCAGGGCGGCGGGCCCCGCGACGCGCAGTTCCAGGGTCCCGCCTGATCCGGCGCGGCCACGGGTCAGTTTCTGCGGCCGTGTGACGCGGGCCAGCTGATCGCCGACGATCTCGCGCCAGCGGGGCTCCAGCGCCCCGGCGCCGCGGCCGAATTTCTCGTCCAGTTCCTTGATGAAGCCGTGCAGCGCCCGACCGGCCGGAGGCGCAGGCCGGGGCGCCGGGCGGGTGCGACGCCGCGCCAGGATTTCACGCGCTTCGCTTTCGGTGGGCAGATCGCGGGCCATTCGGTCAGTGTAGCCTATTTTTTCATCGTCATCCTCGGCCTTGTGCCGAGGATCCATAAGCCCGGTGCAGGCGGGTTCGTCTGGTCTCGACGCTGGAGTCTCTGGATCCTCGGGACAAGCCCGAGGATGACGGAGTAGGGGAGGCGAGCATGTTCTCTCCATCCGACATCGTCGAACTTCGCCGCGCCCTGCTGGACTGGTACGACGCCAGTGCGCGCACCTTGGCCTGGCGCGCGCCGCCGGGGTCGAACACGGCGCCCGATCCCTATCGGGTCTGGCTGTCCGAAGTCATGCTGCAGCAGACCACGACGCCCCACGCCACGCCCTATTTCCTAAGCTTCACTGAGCGTTGGCCGACCGTCGATGATCTGGCGGCCGTGGCGGACGCAGACCTGATGGCCGCCTGGGCGGGGCTGGGATACTACGCCCGCGCCCGCAACCTGCTGGCCTGCGCCAGGGCGGTGGCCAGGGATCACGGCGGCGTCTTTCCCGATACCGAAGAGGGTCTTCTGGCCCTGCCGGGGGTTGGCGCCTATACCGCCGCCGCCGTCGCGGCCATCGCCTTTGACCGGCCCGCCAACGTCGTGGACGGCAATGTCGAGCGGGTCATGTCGCGGCTATTCGCCGTCGAGACGCCTCTGCCCGCCTCCCGGCCCGAACTGAGGACGCTGGCGGGATCTTTGGTCGCGGACGATCGACCGGGGGACTGGGCGCAGGCCATGATGGACCTGGGCGCGACGGTGTGTCGGCCGAAGTCGCCCGCCTGCCTGCTATGCCCGATAAGTCAGTGGTGCGCGGGATACGCATCGGGACAGCCCGACCGCTATCCGCTGAAGATCAAAAAGGCCGAACGGCCGCACCGGCTGGGGATCGCCTATGTGCTGCGCGACGGCCAGGGCCGCGTCGCCCTGGTCCAGCGCCCGGACAAGGGATTGCTCGGCGGCATGCTGGGCCTGCCCACGACCGACTGGTCCGCTGCGTCCGAGGATGCGCCGCCGGTCAAGGCCGCCTGGCGCGATGCAGGGGCCATCGAACACGTCTTCACCCACTTCTCGCTGACCCTGTCGGTGAAGGTGGCGCAAGGCGCGGGCGACTTCGTCTGGACGCCTGAGGCCGAGGCGCTGAAAGCTCTCCCGACCGTATTCAGGAAGGCGCTGCAGAAATCCTCCCCCAACGGGGGAGGGGGACCCCGAAGGGGTGGAGGGGGCTAGCCAAACACGCTGGCATCTGGGTCCGGCCCCTCCGTCACGGCGCAAAGTGGCCGCGCCACCTCCCCCGACGGGGGAGGATTGGGGCCTATCTCGACGTCAGGATCCGCACGTCGCCGGTCTTGCCCCTGGGCATCAGGACGGTGCCCTCGCCGATGCGTTCGAAGATCAGGTCCACGCGTGAGGCGCCGACCGTCAGGTCGCTGACGGTCAGGCGATCAACACCGGCGGGCAGGGTGGGATTGGCGACGGTGACCACGCCCTCCAACGCGTCGACATCCACTCCCAGCGAAGCCTGCAGCATCAAAAAGGCCGAACCGGCGGCCCAGGCCTGAGGCAGGCAGGCGACGGGATAGGCGATCGGCCCCTCGCCGGGCTCGCGTTCGAAGCCGCAGAACAGTTCGGGCAGCCGCATCTGGAAATGGCTGGCGGCGGTGTAGATCTCGCCCAGGATCAGGGCCACCGCGTCGCGCACCCCGTACCTGGCCATGCCCGCGACCGCCAAGGCCGTGTCATGCGGCCAGACCGAGCCGTTGTGGTAGCTCATCGGATTGAACCGCGACTGACCCCTGGCCAGGGTCCGCAGGCCCCAGCCGGAGCGGAACTCGGCCGACAGCATCCGCTTGGTCACCCGCGCCGCACGCTCCGCCGAGGGTAGGCCGGTGAACAGCAGGTGGCCGGCGTTGGATCCGATCGAGCGGCACTGTTCGCCGTCGCCGTCCAGGGCGATGGCGTAAAAGCCCTCGTCCTCCATCCAGAATTTCTGCTCGACCAGGAAGCGGACCTCGTGGGCGCGTTCCTCCCACGCCTGCGCCCGCGAGTCGCCCAGACGGGCGCCCAGATCGGCCATGGCCAGCCAGGCGGCGTAGGCATAGCCCTGGACTTCCAGAAGGGCGATCGGCCCCTTCGGAAAACGTCCGTCGCGGTGGAAGATCGAGTCCTCCGAATCCTTCCAGCCCTGGTTCGACAGGCCGGTCTCGGCGGCGCGGGCGTAGTCGATCAGGCCGTCGCCGTTCGAGTCGCCATAGTCGCGCATCCACTCGGTCGCGGCGATCAGATTGGGCCAGAGCGTGCGGATCAGATCCAGGTCGCCGGTCCGCCGCGCATAGGCGCCGGCCAAGGCCACGAACAGGCAGGTGGTGTCGACCCCGCCGTAATAGAGGCCGAACGGCACCTCGTGCAGGGCGCTCATTTCGCCGCCGCGGGTCTCGTGCATGATCTTGCCGGGCGCGGAATCGTGGAAGGCCGAGACCTCGGTCGCCTGGCGCGAGGCCAGATAGGTCAGGACGCCGCGCGCAAGGGAGGGATCCAGCCACAGCATCTGCCAGGCGCAGATGATGCCGTCGCGCCCGAACGGGGTCGAGAACCAGGGCGTGCCGGCATAGGGATAGGGGCCGGTCGGCAGGTCGGTGGTCAGAAGGGCGATGTCGGCGCGCGACTGGTCCAGCCAGGCGTTGAACATCGGGCTGCGCGGCCCCCTGAGGGAGGCTCCCTGGCGGCGGCGGCGGCGCATGGCCAGCCGCGCCTGCACCGCGCAATGGCGCCAGCGCAGCGGGTCGGGCGTGCAGTCGGCCTCGGCGCCGCATTCGATGTACAGGTCGATCGACTTGGCGGCGGGCAGGCTGAACATGAACTCGGCCCGGCTGGCGCTCAGGCGTGCGGGCGGCTCCGAAAAAGCCAGGCGCGAGACGCGTTCGACATCGTCCAGCCCAGTATAGCGGAAGGTGATGCAGCGGCCGTCATGCGTCGGGGGGTGGATCACGCCACGCTTGTCGCGCCGCGTGCCGCGAACCTGGAATATGTCGGCGAAGTCCGCGCCGAAGTCGAAGGCCACCGGCAGCAGGACCTCTTCGATCCCGTGGTTGGCCAGACGCACGCGTTCGTACATCCGACGGTTCCAGACAAACCGCCTCCGCTCGATATGGATCACGCCCGCCGGGGCCGAGCGGCCGCCCATCGGCGGCAGGGGGCGGTTGGTCGAGTTTGCGGTGAAGAAGACGTTGTCGCGCGACACGCTGGACCCCAGGCGCGACGGCCGCGCCGCCCCGACCGTCAGCACCAGGCGAGACAGCAGTCGTGTGTCATGGTCGAACAGACCGTCGGCGCCGTCCTTAAGGTCGCCCCAGGGATCGGCCACCAGGAAGGTGTCGCCGTCCTTCAGCGCCTGCAGCGTATCGAGACTGCCTGTTTCGGTGGCTTCGGCGGCTGTTGTCTGGACCGAATAGCTGTCGTCCATGCTGTCTCCGCAGGCGGCTGAAAAGCTCTGGAGCCTCTCATCCAAATGCGGCCCTGAGTGGCCGCTCGGCAATTAATGGCCCAGGGCGGCGACGGTTCAGCCCAGAAGCGATATTCAAGCCGTGGCGGCGAAGCTGCGGTCTTCGGTCAGGGGCCGCAGCGGCGTGACCACATCGCTGACCCTGTCCTCGGCGAACGGACGGCGGGCCAGAAGGTCGCCGTAGACGTCCAGGTATCGCCGCGCCATGGCGGTCGCCGAAAAGCGCAGTTCAAACCGCGCACGCACGGCTTCGCGGTCCAGTTGACCGACGCGGTCCGTCGCCGCGATGGCCTGCTCCAGCGTATCGACAAGGAAGCCAGTGGCTCCGTCCTCGATGATCTCGGATGTCGAGCCGCAGCGGAAGGCGACCACGGGCGTGCCGCAGGCCATGGCCTCGATCATCACCAGCCCGAACGGCTCGGGCCAGTCGATGGGAAACAGCAGGGCCTCGGCGCCGCCCAGGAAGTCGGACTTCTGGTGGTCGCCGATCTCGCCGACGAACTCGATCAGCGGATTGCCGTCGATCAGGGGTTTGATCTTTGTTTCGTAATAGACCCGGTCCGCGGCATCGACCTTGGCGGCCATCTTGAGCTTCTTGCCCAGCTTGGTCGCGATCTCGATGGCCCGGTCGGGGCGTTTCTCGGGCGAGATACGGCCCAGGAAGGCCAGATAGCCTTTCGACTTGGGCGCATAGCGATACTGTTCGGCCGGCATGCCGTGATGCACGGTCGCCTTCCAGTTGGCATAGGCCAGGGGGCGGCGCTGATGGTCCGAGATCGACACCAGGCCGAACTGGGTCCAGCGATCATAGACCTCGGGCAGATCTTTCATGTCCAGCCGACCGTGCAGGGTGGTCAGAGTCTTGTCGGCGATCTGTCGGAACAGGGGGAAATGGATCATGTCGGTGTGGAAATGGATCACATCGAACTCGTCGGCGCGCTCATACACCTCCCACAGCATGGTCAGGTGAGCGGCGAGGTCGGATTTCAGCGGGGCGGGGTCCAGGCGGATGGCCTGATCGCGCACCGGGATCAGCCGCGCCCGGGTCCGGGCGTCGGCGCTGGCGAACAGGGTCACGTCATGGCCCAGATCGACCAGGGCGTCCGTCAGATGCGCGACCACCCGTTCGGTGCCGCCATACAGCTTCGGCGGGACGGCCTCGTACAGCGGGGTGACCTGGGCGATCTTCATGATGTGGTGCTCCGACCCATCCATTGGGCCGCAGACATCAATGTTATCGCAGCGCCGAAGTTCCCCGGCGTAACGAAGAATTTCGGCAACGATTGCGGTGTGTTAGCCGCCCGCCTTGTGTCGGGTAGCGGTCACTGCATCCCGGCCCGCACCTCCGCCCTCAGGGCGTCGATGGAGCGCATGCCCGTATCGGTCTTGAATGACCAGTAGGTCCAGCCATTGCAGGCGGGCGCGTTTTCCAGAAGGGCGCCAAGCTTGTGGATCGAGCCGGTGAACTCGCCCGACACCAGAGAGCCGTCGGCCCGCACCCGCGCCTCGCGATCGCCCTTGGGTGAATAGAGCCGGTCGCCCGGCGCCAGCAGCCCGGCCTCGACCAGCGCCCCGAACGGCACCTTCACCTCGGCCCGCTTGGATCCCATGACCTTAAGGTCGTCGGGCGCAGCGGGGATGACGGCCTTGATCCGCTTTTCGGCCACCTTGGCGTATTCGGGATCGCGCTCGATGCCGATCCAGCGCCGGCCGAGCCGCTTGGCCGCAGCCCCGGTGGTGCCGGTGCCGAAGAAGGGGTCCAGGATGATGTCGCCCGGCTTGGTCGCGGCCATGATGACCCGGTAGAGCAGGCTTTCGGGTTTCTGGGTCGGATGGGCCTTCTTGCCGTCCTCGCCCTTGATGCGTTCCTCGCCCGTGCACAGCGCCAGGGTCCAGTCCGACCGCATCTGGGTGTCTTCGTTGAAGGCCTTCAGCGCGTCGTAGTTGAAGGTATAGCGCTTCTGTTCACGGCTCTTGGCGGCCCAGATCAGGGTCTCGTGGGCGTTGGTGAACCGCGTGCCCTTGAAATTCGGCATCGGGTTGGACTTGCGCCAGATGATGTCGTTCAGCACCCAGAAGCCCATGTCCTGGATCGCCGTACCCAGGCGGAAGATGTTGTGATAGCTGCCGATCACCCAGATCGAGCCCTCGTCCTTCAGGACCCGGCGGCATTCCTTCAGCCAGTCGCGGCTGAAGGCGTCATAGGCGGCGAAACTGTCGAACTTGTCCCAGTCGTCGTCGACCGCATCGACCTTGGAGTTGTCGGGACGCAGCAGGTCGCCGCCCAGCTGAAGATTATAGGGGGGGTCGGCGAAGACCATGTCGACGGACTTGTCAGGCAGACCGCGCAGGACCTCCAGGCAGTCGCCACGATGCAGAATGTCGGTCTTGATCTCGGTCACGCGTAACAGCCCCGGGGAGTGGAGCGGCCATGGTGAATCCTTACGGTTAAGGCAGTGTTGATTCCGGCTCAGTCCTCGGTTCTCCCCCGACAGGAGAGGGATGAGCGGTGGTGCAATCCTTGAAATCCCTCGCTATGACGCTTCGATGATCGCACGCCTTCGCCCCGTCCCATTCGACCTCGGTCCCGTCCACTTCGTCGGCATAGGCGGGATCGGCATGAGCGGCATCGCCGAGATCATGCTCAAGATCGGCTATTCGGTTCAGGGGTCCGACGCCAAGGCCAGCGCCAATACCGAACGGCTGGAAAAGCTGGGCGCCCGGATCTTCATCGGCCACGACGCCGCCCACGTCAGCGAGGGCGTCTCGGCGGTGGTCTATTCGACGGCGGTCAAGGCGACCAATCCGGAGATGATGGCGGCCCGCGAACGCCGCATCCCCATCGTCCGTAGGGCCGAGATGCTGGCCGAGCTGATGCGGCTGCAGTTCTCGATCGGCGTCGGCGGCACCCACGGCAAGACCACGACGACATCGATGGTCGCCGCCCTGCTGGACGCCGCCGGGCTGGACCCGACGGTGGTCAACGGCGGCATCATCAACGCCTATGGCACCAACGCCAAGGTCGGCGACGGCGACTGGATCGTGGTCGAGGCCGATGAGTCCGACGGCAGCTTCCTGCGCCTGAAATGCACCGTGGCCATCATCACCAATATCGACCCGGAACACCTGGATCACTACGGCGATTTCGACGCGGTGAAACAGGCCTTCTGCGACTTCATCGAGGACATCCCCTTCTATGGCTTCGGCGTAGTCTGCCTGGATCACCCCGAGGTGCAGAAACTGGCCGCCCGCATCGATAACCGCCGTCTGGTCACCTATGGGCTGAACCCCCAGGCCATGGTCCGGGCCGAAAATGTCGACATGGGTGCCGACGGCTGCCGCTTCGACGTGGTCATCCAGAACGGCGAGGAGACCCGGATCGAGGGTCTGCACCTGCCCATGGCCGGATGGCACAATGTCTCCAATGCCCTGGCGGCCATCGCCGTGGCGCGCGAACTGGATGTCTCGGACGAGGCGATCAAGGCCGGTCTGGCCGGATTCGGCGGGGTCAAGCGTCGTTTCACCACCACGGGTGTCGTGGGCGGGGTCCGTATCGTCGACGACTATGGCCACCACCCGGTCGAGATCGCCGCCGTCCTGAAGGCCGCGCGTCAGGTGGTCCAGAACGCCGACAACCCGGGGCGCGTCATCGCTGTGGTCCAGCCGCACCGCTACACCCGCCTGCGCGACCTGATGGAGGACTTCTCCACCTGCTTCTCCGACGCCGACAGCGTTCTGGTCGCCGATGTCTATCCGGCGGGCGAACAGCCGATCGAGGGCGTCGACAAGCACGCCCTGGTCGAGGGCGTCCGTCGCTATGGCCACCGCCAGGTCGCGGCCCTGGAAAACGCCGCCGTCCTGCCACGCCTGATCAAGGATGAAGCGCGACCGGGCGATCTGGTCGTCCTGCTGGGCGCCGGCGACATCACCAGCTGGGCCTACGCCCTGCCGGGGCAGCTGGAGGCCTTGGGGTGATACCTGTTCCTTTCGTCATTCCGGGCGAAGGCGAGCGCAGCGAGCCGCAGACCCGGAGCCCGGTGGCGCGCGATAGTGCGAACCTGTCGCGGACGCTTACGCTGAACCGTTTCGCCTTCGCTTCGCTGCGGCGGCGCCTCGTTCCGGGTGTGCGCTGCGCTTCGCCCGGAATGACGAAGGAATTTTGACATATGGCCTGGCGTGACACCCTGCCTTCCGTGCGCGGTAAACTGCTGCGCGACGAGCCCTTGGCGCCCTTCACCTGGTTTCGCGTCGGGGGCGCGGCAGAGGTGCTGTTCATTCCTGCGGACGCCGATGATCTGGCCGATTTTCTGAAGGCCCTGGACCCCAGCGTGCCCGTCATGGTGCTGGGTGTCGGCTCCAACGTCATCGTGCGCGACGGCGGGGTCGAAGGTGTGGTGATCCGTCTGGCCGGGCGTCCCTTCGCCGGGGTCACGACTGAGGGCGACACGATCACCGCCGGCGCCGGCGCGCTGGACGCCATGGTCGCCAAGGCCTCGGCCAAGGCCGGGCTGGCGGGGCTGGAGTTCTATGCCGGCATTCCGGGCACGATTGGCGGCGCCCTGACCATGAATGCCGGCTGCTATGGGTCCGAGACGAAGGATGTGCTGGTTTCGGCCTGGGGGCTGACGCGGGCAGGCGAGCGGGTCGACTACGCCTTGGCCGACTTCGGCTATACCTATCGGCACAGTGAGGCGCCCGCAGACATCATCTGGATCGAGGCCGTTTATCGCGGGACGCCGGATGCGCCCGACGCCGTCGCCGCTCGCATCAGTGAGATCACCTCGCGACGCGAGACCACCCAGCCGATCCGTGAAAAGACCGGCGGATCGACCTTCAAGAACCCGCCCGGCCATTCGTCATGGAAGCTGGTGGACGAAGCGGGCTGGCGCGGCAAACCTTTTGGAGGCGCAAAATTCTCTGAGCTGCACTCCAACTTCATGATCAATTTCAACGAGGCGACCGCAGCGGATATCGAAGGTCTCGGAGAAGCCGTGCGCGCCGACGTTCAAAGTAAACGCGGTGTAAACCTTGAATGGGAGATCAAGAGGATAGGACGTCCCAAATAATCCGCTCATCCCCGCGAAGGCGGGGACCCAGTGCTTTTATGAGGCGGCGTGCGTGGGATGACCGGCGTGCGCAATCGGTGGCGCCGATCGCCCAAAAATCTGGGTCCCCGCCTTCGCGGGGATGAGCGGGTAGTGAGATGTCGAAGACCCTGAAAGACCTGCATGTCGCCGTCCTGATGGGCGGTCTGTCGTCCGAACGGGAGGTGTCGCTATCCTCCGGAAAAGGCTGCGCCGATGCGCTGGAGGCCCAAGGGGTCAGGGTCAGCCGGATCGACGCCGGGCGCGACCTGGCCCAGGTGCTGGCCGACCTGAAACCCGACGTGGTGTTCAATGCCCTGCATGGCGACTGGGGCGAGGACGGCTGCGTTCAGGGCGTGCTGGAAACGCTGAAAATCCCCTACACCCACTCCGGGGTCCTGGCTTCGGCCCTGTCGATGGACAAGGACAAGTCCAAGGCGGTGCTGAAGGCGGCGGGCGTCATCGTCCCCGGCGGCGGCCTGTTCGACCGGTTCGAGGTGGCGCGCGGCCATGTCATCGCGCCCCCCTATGTCATCAAGCCCAACGCCGAGGGCTCGTCCGTCGGCGTCTATGTGGTGCGCGAGGGCGACGCCCCGATCGCGGCGACCGGCGAAGACAGCTGGACCTATGGCGAGACCGTGATGGTCGAGCCCTTCATTCCGGGCAAGGAACTGTGCGTCGCTGTCCTGGGCGAGGCGTCGGGCCCGCGCGCCCTGACCGTCACCGACATCACCCCGACCAAGGGTTTCTATGACTACGAGGCCAAGTATGCGCCGGGCGGTTCGGTCCACGTCCTGCCGGCGGTGCTGCCCGACCATGTGTTCGAGGCGGCGCTGCGCCAGTCGGAGCTGGCCCATGTCGCTATGGGCTGTCGCGGCGCGTCCAGAAGCGACTTCCGTTATGACGATGTTAAGGACGAATTGGTCTTTCTGGAGATCAATACCCAGCCCGGCATGACGCCGACCTCTCTGGTGCCAGAGCAGGCCGCCTACGTCGGGATGTCGTATCAAGATCTTGTTCGGTGGATTGTGGAGGACGCCTCATGCCCGCGGTAGTGCGCGGCGGTCGGCGACAGAGTTCGGCGTCGGCGCCCAAGCGGGGATCCGCGCCCCGCGGGGGTCGCAACGGGCCTCGCAACGGTTCGGGCCGCAACAACTCGGGCCTGCCCGGCAAGTTCGCGGCCGTGGGCAAGCTCGACCTGTCGCCTCGCGCTGTCGTCATCTGCATCCTGGCCGGGGTCGGCGTCCTGGGGGCCGTGCTGGCCACGGGCGCGCGGGCCGAGCGGATCAGCGCGTCGGTCAGCCAGGGCATGGATTCCATCACCACCGGCATGGGCCTGTCGCTGCGTCGGGTGCAGATCACCGGTGCCTCGGAAGAAGCCAATCCCGCCATTCGCCGCGCCCTGGACCTGCGCGCCGGCCAGTCGATCATCAGCCTTGACCTCGACGCCCTGCGCGAGCGGGTCCAGGCCGTGGGCTGGGTCAAGGAGGCGCGCGTGGTGCGCCTGCTGCCCGACACCCTGAGGGTCGAAGTGGTCGAGCACCAGCGCCTGGCCGTCTGGCAGGCCGACGGCGTCGTCCAGGTCATCGACAACGAAGGCCGCGCCATCACCGGCGCCGATCCTGGCCGTTATCCCCAGCTTCCGCTCGTCGTCGGCCGGGGCGCCGATACGGCCGCCGCCGCCCTGATGCCGCTGTTGATTGAGCGCCCGCGCCTTATGGGTCGGATCGACGCCATGATCCGGGTGGACGAGCGTCGCTGGAACCTCAGCCTCAAGGACGGCAGCGTGATCCAGCTGCCCGCCGTCGGCCAGGAATCCGCCCTGATCCGCCTGGACGCCATGGACCAGCGCGACCGCCTGCTGGACCTGGGCTTCTCGCGCATCGACCTCAGGACGCCCGGCGACGTGGCCATCCGGGCCGAGGCCGCGCCGGCCCGAACAGGCGCGGACGCCTGATATGATCAAGATAACCGGACAGTACCGATGAGCGTTCGCCGCAACGATCCCTCGACCGAGGCCGGCAAGGCCGCGCGCACCGAGGTCACCGCCGCCCTCGACCTGGGCCAGTCCAAGGTCTCGTGCTTCATCATGAAGTCGGACGGCGCGCGCCGGGTCGATTCCACCATCCGCGTCGCCGGCGCCAGCCACGTCCAGTCCAAGGGCGTGAAGGGCGGGGTCATCATCAATATGGACGAGGCGGCTCAGGCCATCGGCCACGCTGTCGAACGCGCCGAGCGTACGGCGGGCGCGCCCGTCTCCGGCGTCATCGTCACCACCGCCATCGGCCAGATGGCCAGCCACCGCGTCCAGGCCCGCGTCTCGCTCGGCGCCAATCCCGTCAGCGACGGCGACCTGGCGCGCGCCATCGGCATGGCCCTGGCCCAGATCCGCCTGCCCAACCGTCGCCCGATCCACGTCCTGCCCATCGCCTGGTCGGTGGACGGCGCGCGGGGCGTGCATGATCCCCGCTCGATGCGCGGCGGCTCCCTGGGGCTGGACCTGCTGGTCGTGTCCATGGCCGAGAGCGCCTTCGCCTCGCTGAGCCACTGTCTGGAACTGGCCCACCTGGACCTGCAGGGCGTGGCGGCGGCGGCCTATGTTTCGTCCCTGGCCGCGCTGGAAGAGGACGAGATGGACCTGGGCTGCATCTGTATCGACATGGGCGGCGGCTCGACCAGCGCCGCGGTGTGGAGCGGACGCTCGCTGATGCATATCGAAAGCCTGAATGTCGGCGGCGATCACGTCACCGCCGACATCGCGCGCGGCCTGTCGACCTCCAAGGCCGGGGCCGAGCGTCTGAAGACCCTGCACGGTTCGGCCATGGCTTCGGCCAACGAGGATCGCGAGATGCTGGAGGCCCCGCATCGCGGCGAGGACCCGTCCGCTGGCTCAGTCGTGGTGCCGCGCGCCATGCTTAAGACCGTCATCGCCCCGCGCGTCGAGGAAACCCTGGAACTGCTGCGCGACCGGCTGAAGGCCGCCGGGATGCTGGAGCCGGGCGCCGGCGTGGTCCTGACGGGCGGCGCCAGCCAGTTGAACGGCGTCACCCAACTGGCCGTGCGGGTGTTCGACCGTCCCGTGCGCCTGGGCAAGCCGCAGCGTGCGCCCCACCTGGCCGACGCCGCCTCGGGCCCGGCCTTCTGTTCGTCGGCGGGTGTTCTGCTGCGCGCCGCCTATGGTCCGCGCGAAGCCGTCTCGGCCCGCAAGTTGATGCAGCGCCCCATCACCGCCGCCGATGCGCCCAAGGTCCACCGGGGCAATGTCGTGGCCCGCGCCGCCGGGTGGCTGCGCGACAACCTGTGAAAAACACCCGGTTCTTGAATCTGAGGTTGGCCTGATCGGCCTCGCACTGAATCTATGCGGGAAAACAGACAGATTTTTCCAGTGAAGGTTAAGACTTTCGCTCGACAGCATCCCGACTCACCTTAGTCGGTAACCTTCCCTTAACGGTGATGGGCGTTTCCTTAACGCGCCCGTTAACCAGTGTGATTCGGCGGGGAATTCACACTGGCCGTCAGGGGGCAGGGTCGGAAAAAAGGTCGGTTGATATGTCTCTCTCGCTGGTGCGTCCAAGTGCTACGGAACTGAAGCCCCGGATCGTCGTCTTCGGCGTCGGCGGCGCAGGCGGCAACGCCGTCAACAACATGATCGACGCCGGCCTTGAAGGGGTCGAGTTCGTCGTCGCCAACACCGACGCCCAACACCTCAGCTTCGCCAAGACCGACCGCCGCATCCAACTGGGCGAGACGATCACCCAGGGCCTGGGCGCCGGCGCCCACCCCGAAGTCGGCATGAACGCCGCCGAGGAATCCGCCGACGAGATCCACGCGCACCTCGAAGGCGCGCACATGGTCTTCATCACCTGCGGCATGGGCGGCGGCACCGGCACCGGCGCGGCCCCCGTCATCGCCAAGTGCGCGCGCGACCGCGGCATCCTGACCGTCGGCGTCGTGACCAAGCCCTTCACCTTCGAAGGCCGTCACCGCATGCGTCTGGCCGATGCGGGCATCGCCGAGCTGCAACGCTACGTCGACACCCTGATCGTCATCCCGAACCAGAACCTGTTCCGCGTCGCCAATGAGCGGACCACCTTCGCCGACGCCTTCGGCATGGCCGACCAGGTCCTGCACTCGGGCGTCCGTTCGATCACCGACCTGATGATCCTGCCGGGCCTGATCAACCTCGACTTCGCCGACGTCCGCGCCGTCATGTCCGAAATGGGCAAGGCGATGATGGGCACGGGCGAGGCGACCGGCGACGACCGCGCCCTGCTGGCCGCGCAGAACGCCA
>Ga0247803_1001168_pt1 | contig 13826 bp, 13 predicted proteins | sample UWRJL014104B1_FD_180928 | JGI IMG/M metagenome (GOLD analysis project Ga0247803, IMG submission 180928) | Plant litter microbial communities from Arlington Agricultural Research Station in Wisconsin, United States - UWRJ-L014-104B-1 | ecosystem: Environmental > Terrestrial > Plant litter >...
TTTTTCGGCACCTTTGCTCAGGCTCATGGCAAGCGACCCGCCCCGCCCGTTACTGTCGCCCGTAAGTATTGTCTTTCCCATAAGCGTATCTTTTAAGATAGATGGCGGCTCTACAATAACCAGCCCGCCCACGGCATCGCCGCTGTATTGCAGCCCTGCCGCCCCCTTTATTACCGATACTTTCCCGGCTGCGTTTACGTCGAGGTTAGGGGCATGCTCGGTACCCCACTGCTGGTCTTCGAGGCGCACACCGTTTGTAAATATGGGTACGCGGCTGCTGTGCAGGCCGTTAACTACTGGTTTTACTATGGTGCTGCCCGTCTTTAACGAACTTACACCCGCTATTTCCCTCAGGGCGTCGCCCAGTGTGGCGCTGCTGTATTTTTCGAGGGTTTCGGTCTTAAGCCTTTGGGACGATGTAACGTTATCCGCAACTATAGCTTCGGTAAGCACCACTTCTTCAAGCTGGGTAACTTTTGGCTTCAGCTTTATGTTCAGCACCGCGTTGCCGCTGATGTTTATTATAGTGTCAAGGGCATAGAAGCCTATGTAGGTTGCTATGACCCGCTGGTTACCGGCAGGAATATTGGGTAGCAGGTAACTGCCGTCCGGAAGGCTCTCGGCGTGCAGGTCATCTATATGTACGTGGGTGCCTTCAAGCGGACGGTTTTGGCTGTCAGTAACGTTCCCGCTAAGGGAGTTTTGGCTGTACGCAAAGCCGTTTGCAGCCACAAGGGCCACAAGGGTATAAAAAATACGCATGGGTAAAGTATGGACTTAGATAAATTAGCCCCAAAATGGATTTATGCTGTAAATGCATACCAGCACACAACCGCGTGCGGCCATGTGTTTTCGGGGAAATAAAAAATAATTGAACCTAAGCCAATGCGGGAGGTGCGCGTAGCGCGAAGAGGCTGCCGGTAAATCCGGTAGCGGTAACCGTATTTTGTGTTAAAAACGGTATGGCAGTAAAAGGAAAATCGAGCCTTAGGCAAAACTGCTGCGGCGCGGTAAAGCAGTCGAAGTGAAAATCGCAAACAGAGCAATTATCGGTTTTGTCAACCGAAGTTACATCGGCCTTGTGCTTAGTGGTTTCGGTTTTATGGCTATCGCTTATGTGCGTATGCGAAAAGGCATGAAAAGACTGGTAGGCTATGGCAAACTGCACAATAGCCATCAGGGCCAGGTTAAATAAGGCAAACTTTCTTTTCATCGGTGCAAAAGTAGCAACAAATATATTGCCGTAAAGTTAAAAGTTTAAAAAATTTAATTTTATTTAGAATGAATATAAATAAAACAATACATTTGTGTCAGTGCCAATAGTGATATGTTATGAAGGATATACAGCAGCTGTACTATAATACATTTGGGGTTTCTTTTTACTGGATAAAAGAAGGCAAGCCGCTGAGCAGGCGCATACAGGTGGTGTTTAAAGATACCGGAATGTATCTTACTGCAGAGCAGGTTGTTGAATTTGCGGACATTATTAAAAACTGCGGTGGAGGCAACTGCGCCTCATGCAGCATGAGTAAGTGCTGCCGTAAGTTTTTGCTAAAAACCCCTGTGCCCGAAATAGACCTCGCGGTAGACTATAACGAATTTCTCCAAATTAAAGACCTGATAGACGGTACACTCTTTAAGATTGATTTGTTTAATTACCTTAGTAAGGAGTGCTTAAATTAGCTTTTTTATAATTACTAAAATCAGTACATTATTTGTCTTTTTGCAGAAGCTCAAACCCTATATAATGGAAAAAAATTATGGCTGCCAGTAAGAAAATATTTTTAAGCCTTATTGCCTGTATACTCCTGTTTATTGGTATAAACACATTTTACCAGTCTAAAAAGGAATATAACTCGCACTATCACTTTGTGATAACCAAAATAGATATAACGCCTACTAAGAGTTTGGAATTTTATGATGTTACAGCAAAGTACGGTTGTGGAATTTTCATCCTTTCCATACACACAACATAAAAGTTAATGACCTGCTGTATAAGCCTATCCACTCTGAATCTGTCTATATATACAGAAAGGATGCGTCAGGGAAATACAGCGATTTAGTTGAGAAGCTCGATTCAAATGGTATTTTTCCTTCTAACTGGTTTTAAAATACTCTTATATATTTATCGCTCTAAACCAGGTGCGCCCTTAGCTCATGCCTATATTGCGAGGCGCTCTTGCCCGTAATCTCTTTAAACGATTTATTAAAGTGGCTAAAGTTGTTGAACCCGCTCTCATAGCACACCTCGCTTATGGGTATGGGTTTCTCTGCCAGTAGCTTACAGGCATGTACCACCCTATATTCGTTTACAAACTGCACAAAGGTTTTGCGGGTCATCTTTTTAAAGTATCGGCAAAAAGACGGTACCGTCATTGTAGCTATTTCGGCCATTTCCTCAAGGGCTATAGGCTCCTGGAAATTATCCTTTATATAGTTGAAAACCATATTAATACGGTCGTTATCCTGCATTTGCGTTTCGAGCGCAAAGCCTTCGGCATTCAGCACTTTATAATCTTCGGCCTGCTCCAGGTCGTGCAGTACGCTTATCAGGCCCAGCAGCCGCTCAAAGGGGTGCTGCCCGGCCATGGCCTCCATACGCTCGCCTACCAGGTAGCGGGTATCGGCGCCAAAGGCAATGCCGCCCTTTGCCTTTTCAAACAACGCGTTTATATTTTTAGTTTCGGGCAGGCCTAAAAACGCATCGCCCAGAAAATCAGGCTTCATTTGTATTACCGTTTCATTCTTATTGCCCGTGGTATCGTCGGTAAAGCCGCAGTGCGGCAGGTTGCTGCCTATAAGTATCAGGTCGCCCTCAGTATAATACGATACGTGGCTGCCTATCTGCCGCTTGCCCGAACCGCCGTTTACAAACACCAGTTCTACTTCAGGGTGGTAGTGCCATACGTGCGACTTTAGATTTGTGTTTTTTGGGTAATGCGTATAGGTAAATGAACTGCCGAAAGACGGCTCAATAACTTCAAATGACGGGCGCAAAGTTTTCATAAAATGCTGCGATTTTCATTGCAAAGATAGGCGCAATAACTCAATATTCACTCATTTTAACCAAAAAACGTTTTCGTAAGGTTAATATAGCATATAAATATGAAAATATTGATGTAACTATTTCTATATAACAGATGTAATTTAGCACCATAAGAAATAAATGAATAACCAAAAAGGTTTAAGAGTATGAAAAATCTAATGAAATTCGCAGCAGCCCTAGTAATGTTTGCCTCAGTTGCAACTTACGCTAACGACAATGACTTTAATGTAACAGTTAAAGAAGGCGCAGGTAAGGCCATCAGCTTTACGATGAACGACACTAAAGATGTACATGTTTCGCTATTTGCCCAGGATGGTACCGGCATTTTTGAGGAAGCAATTAAAAATAAAGAAGGCAAAGTTAGCAGGACGTATGACCTTAACGCACTGCCTGCAGGAACGTACTTTCTTGAAACTGAAACCACTACTAAAGTAGCCCGTTACCAGATAGCTGTTGAAGGCGCTAAAGCTGTAGTAAGCGAAGACGTTACCGAGATTAACAAACCGGTAGTACTTACCAAAGACGGAATTGTAACGGTAAGCATACTAAACAATGCTACACCGGTTAAAATAAAACTATACGACGATAACAACGAAGAGGTTTATAATGAGACGTTTGACGGCGCAACCGTAACAAAACGTTTTGATATGAGCAGGAGCATCGCGAAAAATTTCACGCTGGTTATGATCTACAACGACAGGCAATTCGTTGAGACCGTGGCCACGAGATAAATGAGGTTTGGTTATACTGAAAAGCTCCCGCTTCGGCGGGAGCTTTTTTCATTTGTATAGGTGCTACTTTCATGTTATATATTGCCCGATATCTTGTCCATAACCCAGCTGGTGTGTGAGCCCGTTTGCCCGGTAGAGGGATGCTGCCCTTTGCCGTTCAGATGGTTACACATATTTTCTACGTGGTACAGCTGTATGTTTTCGGGGTGGGGAATGATGGCTTCTTTCCTACCGTCTTCGTTATTTAGCACTAACGGCACTTCATCAAAAACGGCGAACGTAATGGTGCCTTTGCTGCCATAAATAGTTACGGTATCTTCATATTTATCGGCGCCAAAATTCCACGTGCCGGTACCGGTAACGCCGCCCTCGTGCAGCCAGCTCGCAGCCAGGGCATCCTTAGCGCTATAAAGCCCCTGCTGGTTGAGGCTCACGCCATTAACCGTGCTTACATTGCCAAAATAGTATATAAAAAGGTCGAGCCCGTGGCTTGCCAAGTCGTCAAAATATCCCCCTGTGGCTATAGCCCCATCGGTACGCCAGTTGTATGCGCCGCTCAAATCTACCGGCGAGGGCGACTTAGTTAAGTGCCAGTGGATGTGCCGCACGGTGCCTATTTTGCCCAAATCTATCCATTCTTTAACCTTTAAAAAGCGGGGCAGCGAGCGTCTGTAATAGGCTACAAACAACGGAACTCCTTTATCTTCAAAGGCTTGCTTTATGTCTGCGCATTCCTGCCAGGTGGGTGCCATGGGCTTTTCTATGCAGCAAGGCTTTCCGGCAGCGGCCACTTTAAGGGCATATTCTTTATGGCTGTCGGGCGGGGTGGCTATATATACAGCATCAATTTCGGGGTCGTTAATCAGGGCATCGGCATCGGTATACCACTTTTCTACGTTGTGGCGCAGGGCATAATCTTCGGCCTTTGCCGCATCACGGCGCATAACTGCCTTAATTTCAAAGCCTTCTGTTTTTTGATAGGCGGGGCCGCTCTTGCGTTCGGTTACGTCGCCGCAGCCTATTATGCCCCAGCGGATGGTTTTTGTGTGGTTGTCCATACAGTTTCTTCGGGTTTAAAAACCGAATGTACATATTTTTTGTAAAATAGCCTTCCGGGTATTTTACCCAACTTAAAACCACCCCGGTTTTACCAAAAAACTACTATTTTGTGATATTTTTACATTGCTGATTTACAGTATTTTACATTTTTTTATTACACAATCGGTATGTTTTTTTTGAAAACATGTGTAATAGTTCCATCTGATTATCAGGTGGTTAAAAGTTATATTACACAACTGGTTCCTCTTTATAGACTAAAATTGTGTAAAATCGCCGCTGAACGGATGCCTTCAGTACATCATGCCGGAAATTTTATTATGAATCCGCAAAAGTGCGCTTACGCATTTTTTACATTCAGCCACATGCACTGATTACACTAATTTTAAACTTCCGAAATTTTTGAAAATTGGTGAAATCGTGCCTTACTATTTTTACGCTAAAATTGGCTAAAATTGTTACTGAACGTGTGCCTTCAGTACAGGGTTAAGGGAAATTTTGTATGGAGGTTACCCCTTTTAAAACAACCAATATTTTATTACCTTAGTTGTACCGAAATAGAAAAATTACAAATTTCTGCAAGTACTCTTTTTACCTGCCACATATGCCACCGCAAACCCAACCCTTTTTTAAGCTCTCGCTCGCGCAATGGTCGCTACATAAAACCATCCTCGAACACAAAACGCTCGCCATTTATGATTTTGCATTGGCGGCAAAACAACTGGGCTTTGACGCGGTAGAATATGTAAGCCGGTTTTACCCGGCTGGAGAAAATAGCATAAGCACATGGATGCGTCAGTTTACAACCGAACTCGCAATACGCAGCAGCGACAACGGCATTACCAACCTGCTGATAATGGTAGACGGCGAGGGCGGGCTTGCGGCGGCACACAAAGCCGAACGCGATACCGCCGTGGCAAACCATGCCAAATGGGTAACTGCCGCCGCGGCGCTGGGCTGCCACAGCATACGGGTAAACCTTTCCGGTGCGGAGGATTATAGTGTTTGGAAAAATACCGCCCCCGAAGGCCTTGCCGCCCTGTGTGCTTATGCTGCCCCATTCGGCATTACTATACTGGTAGAAAACCACGGCGGGCTGAGCAGCGATTCGGGTAAGTTGGTTGAGGTAATCAGGAATGTCAACAGGGATAACTGCGGTACGCTGCCCGACTTTGGCAACTTTTGCATACACCGTGGCGGAGACGGCAAGTGGCCTAACGAGTGCATCGAGGCTTATGACCGCTACACAGGCGTGGCCGAAATGATGCCCTTTGCGAAAGGTGTTAGTGCCAAGAGTTACGATTTTGATACTCTGGGTAACGAAACCACTATTGATTACCTTAAAATGCTTAACATTATAAAGCAGCACGGCTATACGGGCCACATAGGCATTGAATATGAGGGCCAGCGGCTAAGTGAGGAGGCCGGGATTTTAAAGACGCGGGAGTTGCTGTTAACGGTGGCGGACATGCTGCGGTAAGTTTTATTAGGTTTTTATTTACAATATATGTAATCTTAAAATTTCTAAATATTAATTAAAAAGAAATTATATATTTGTAACAACCAATAAAGCAATATGTTACATTGAAGCAATAGCTTTTAAAACGTAGAGCGTAACCTTAAAATGGCCACATTTGTAAGTGTTGCCATGTAAAAAATCAACCAATGAAAAAAACAGTATTATTTATCGTGCTTTTGTTTCAGGTTAGTGTTGCTATAGGGCAAACAGACTGGGGTCCCTGGGCACAAAACCCTTGTTATAAAGGCTTGTTTTTCAGGTGTAAAGTAAAGGATTATAATGATTCGGCGAAACAGTATACCTGGGATGTTGAGATAAAAAGTAATTACGGTACAAAAGTTTCGGTAAATTTTGATATAGCTAATTCTTCGATAGATGGCAGGATAACAATAGAACCGGGCAAGACAGATAAATCATGGACGCTGAACCCCTCGAACACGTCGTTGTATATTGAGTTTTCAAAAGTCTGTTTTCATCATCCAGATGGTTTCGATCAATGTAGTGAGTATGACCAAAAAGGCTATGCCAGTTTTGCCGATTGCGATTTGGGTACGCCAAAGTACCATGTTTATAACGGGGTTAATGCTAATAATAACGCGACTAACGCAACTGCAAACACCCAAAACACCACAACTACCCAGCAAAATAGCCAGGCCGAATACGACCGCAGCAAAGCAGAAATGGACGCAAAGCTGGCGCAGGCAAATGCCGAGATACAGCGGCAAAACCAGGAAAACGCTAACAAGCTCCGGATATATAACGCCGCCGTACAGGCAGGTGTTGCAGCGCATAATAGCCAATTATACCGAAGCTAAAAGGCAGTTTACCATTGCCATAAACAACGCAAGCCCGCAGGACAGGAGCAAAGCGCAGGAATATTATAACGCGTCGGTTAATGCCGAAAAAGGGCAGGCCAAGATACAGGCCATTAGCGACCTTACTACAACAACAATCAATGCCCTTGACCAGTACCAAAAAGCAAAGGAAGAGCAGCGAAGGGTAAAGGCTGAGGAGGAGCGGCTTGCGCAGGAGCAACTGCAACGTGAGAGGGAGCAGCAGGCAATTATTACCGGGCAAATGGAAGCGCAATGGCAAAGGGCGCATGACTATGCAAATTTAGGTACAAATGAAGGCTACCAAACCGCAATTAATATGCAGTTGCCTTATGCAAGGGCGGGTAAGCTTGACGGTTGGGAATATAACAGCCTTGGGCTATGGTACTGGAAACTGGAGGATTACATCAATGCGATGGAATGGTATAGAAAGGGCGATTCTATGGGAAATCCGGATGCATGCGCCAATATTGGTGTATTATATTATCACGGCACAGGCGCGGAACAAAACAAGGGATTGGCCCTTGCCTATTTTCAAAAAGCCTGTACCGCCGGGTTGGAAAGAGCCTGTAAAAATTTTAAAAATGTCAGGGAAGAGTTAGAAGCCGCAAGTGAAAATAGTGGAGGGGCAACCTTTGATGAAACGTATTATGTAGCAGAAACTTATTATACTGAAAAAAACTATCAGGATGCCCTTAAATATTATACGCGTGCCTATGAAACAGATGCACGCTGGGATGCCGCATTAAAAATTGCGGATATGTATGTAAACGAAAACCAGTTAAACGACTGGGCACCGGGCGCTAAGTGGTATGCGGCTGCTGTAAATTTAATGGAAAATGACCCGAAGGAAAAAAATGGCATAGGCACACGCAATGCTTTTGATGATAAATATACCGATGCCCTGTTTAGCTATGCTAGTACGGTTAAGAATGTAAACGGAAAATTAGCTATCGAACTTTATTTAAAAGCAGTGAGGGAGGGCTTTACCGGCGCATATACGCAGATTGGCTTGCTGTATGATTTGGGTAAAGGCGGTATAGAAAAGGACTGGCAGCAAGCAGCAACCTATTATCAAAAAGATGCTGCGAAAAACGCTGCAAAAGCGATGCACCTTTTGGGGCTGCTTTATGAAACAGGCGGGCCTAACCTGGAAAAAGACAAGAGCGAATCAAAAAAATGGCATAAAATGGCCTGCAAAGCCGATAAAAAATATTGCGATTAAATGCCTTCGCAGAGGTTACTTTGTAACGAATTAAAAAAGTTTACGTCTTATAGCAAGTAGCCAAATTCCGGATCCCACATCGGTTTGCGTGAAGCTCGAACTTTAAACTTTAAACCTGAAACAAAACAACCGTTAACAATGAGATACGTAATTGCGTTGTTTTTCCCGTGGCTGTCGCTGTTTTTGCAGGGCAAGATACTAAGCGGCATCATCTGCCTTATTTTACAGATAACGATTATAGGGTGGATACCCGCCTTTATATGGGCCGTAACCGCGCTAAACCGCATGTATGCCGACCGGCGCACTAATAAGATCATAAGGGAAATGAGGAGGGCTTAGTAAGTGTTCAGTGGCCAGTCGCAGTTAGCAGTAGCTTCACTCTTCATAGCCAGCGACTGAAACTGAGACTGTAAACTAATTTATGAGTGAAGATGCTGCCTACTGCGACTGTAAACTGCGACTGTAAACCTAATCAATTACAACACCGTTCTCGTTAAGCGGGTGGATGCTTACAACCCTGTCGCTCAGGTACCAGCGCCCACGGAACACTATGGCATTAGGCACTACAAACGCATACTGCTTGCCGGCCGAAGTAAAGTAAAGCGAAATTATTTTGTTGTATATAGTACCCGCTTTTTTGCCGGCCTTTTTAATTTCGATATCATTTTCTACCGTTTCGCATTTGCTAAAAACAATGTCTTTTGGATTAATGCCAAATTCTTTTATCGCCCTGGGGAACAGCGCGTAGCCAAACCGTGCGCCCTCAGCACCCTTAGGGTAAACCTGTTTTGTAACTTCCTTAGGGAACTGCTTTTTGACATCGACCGACTGGAAGAAGGCTTCCTGCACTTCCTTTTTAGGGTACAGGTTCATAAACACTTTTTCCTTTTTGGTAAGGCAGGCGGCAAAAGCCTTTCGGGCAAGTTCTTCGGGCGTTTTTTGCGCACTGCACACAACTGATAAAAAACAGCATAACATGATATAGAGCGCTTTCATACAGCAAATAATTTTTCGAGTGTTTAAAATTAAAACGCCCGCCTTACTAAAACATTGTAATGCAAGTTAACAAAAATTCCTGTAAGCGGTGCCCACAGGAATTTAGTAACTTTTATTTTTAAGGATTGCATTATTACGCTGTGCCTGCCACTGCTTAAAAAGCTGTGGTTATCTGTACTGATAGCCCGGTACTTTCGGGCACAAAGCGGCACACGCCGCCCACACAAACAAGGCCACCGCGCTGGCGGCCGTAGTTAGCGGCTATACGGGTAGCGCCTATGCGGTATGCCCCGCCCGCGTTGTAGTAATGCGTGCGGCTACCGGCACTGTCGTTTCCATAATTGTAAATATCCCATACGTAAAAAGAGTATTTATCGTCTATGTTAAGCTCAAGTGTAGCCCCGGCCCAGTTTTTTTTATCGGCGTCGGCCCACATGTGTTCGCCTTCAAGGCGTATGCTGCGGTTAGGCGCAAAATTATAAGTAGCCTCGCCTGTAACAATATTGGCATTAACCTTATCGCCGCCTTCTATCCAGGCTTTGTTATAATACTGCTTTATGTAGTACATGGCGGTGTGCCAGTTTTCGCTAAACTGCTTGCGTATTTCTATATTATAGTCGCTAAAATATTTTTCGCCTACGCCCAAAAATTTGGTTTCATAGTAGGCCGGGCTCAGCCTGTAGGTGCCGGGCAGGTTGTACCAGCTGCTCAGGTTTACAGCCAGCTTGGTGCCATACTTGCCGCCTATAAGTGTTTCTTTTGCAAAATCATAAAACAGGTCTATCTGCCCGCCGGTTTCGCCGGCTTTCATAATTTCGGTGGTAGTGTAGTCTACCTTGGTTTGCGCCTGGTATACATAAATGTTAGCCAGGTTGCTGTGGTGCTGCTTGGTAAGCGCGGGGGTAAAGTTGAGCACCCTGTCGTTATAGTTAAGGCTTGATGAGCTTATATCATAATTTACCGGCTCGCGCTCGCTAAGGAACTTAAAGTTTTCGGTACGGCGCAGCGTGGCATCTATACCCAGGCCTTCTTTGCTGTAGCCAAAGTTAAGCAGCACGGCGTTGCCCGGTTTTACAAAATTATAGTCAATAAGGTTTTGCACATCGAGCACGCCGTCTTTTTCTTTATAATCATACTCACCGCTCAGGTAAAAGGCGTTGTGTATAAAGTTAAAGCGCGCGCCCACGGCATTGGTAAGCGCGTTAAAACCGGCATTATCTACCGGCAGGGCTTCATACCGCCCCACATAGCTTGCGCCAAAAGACAGGTCTGACTGCTCAAAGCCCAAAAGTTTGTTCAGTAAAAAATCGGCATCAAAGCCATAAATATCGCCCCGGGCTACGTTAAAGCCAGTACGCTGGCGGCCATATAGCGCGGTTAGTTTAGTATTATCGGTAAGGCGGTACAGCACGCGGCCACCCCTAAGTGCGGTGTTTATGCCCAGCGCGCGGTCTTCCCAGGCGCGCAGCAGCATACCGCTGCCAAACTGCTCATAAAAGTAACCTCCGGTAATTTCGAGTTTGCCGGTTTTGTAAGCCGCATACCAGGTGCCCACATCAGTGCCGTCAAAACCGGGGTTGTAGTTAAGCAGCGCACCGGGTGCATACGATTCGGCCTGCACTCCCGCGGTAAAGCCCTTATACTGGTAGTTAACCAGCAGGTAATTGTTAGAGCGCAGGGGCTTGCCGTTTATGGGCGAAGCATCCTGGTTTATGCCGGTACCCTTATCGTTAAGGTACCACTGGGAGTTACTTTCAAAGCCTCCGTATACACGCCCGTAATCTTTTTCAGCAGGTATACTGTCATTTTCCTGGGCAAAAGCTGGGGTAAAAGATAAAAACGGCAGCAGCCAAAATAGTTTTTTCATTACATTAAAGCTGCTTCAGTTTTTCATATAGTTCATTTTCAGCACCCTGGCTATAGCCGTTGTGCACATATACCACTTTTTTATTTTTTACCACCACGGTATAGGGTGGGTTAGCTACCGCCAGCGCGCGCTTAAGGTCCTGGTTGCCGTCAAGCAGTACCTCATAAGGCCATTTTTTGCCGTTAAGCAGCGGTTTTACCCTTTTCTGGGTGCGGCTGTCGTCTATGCTTATTGCCACAACTTCCATGTTAAGCTCTTTGCTCCATTCGGCATAATGCTCGTTTATGGCATCAAGCTCGTTAATGCACGGCACACACCAGGTTGCCCAAAAGCAAAATACATACAGCCTGTCTTTTTCGGCAAAGTCATTCTTTACGTTAAGGCTTTTATTGTTAACAGATTGTATGGTTACATTGGGCATTTCTTTTTGTGCGGAGGCAGCAGCTGCCACAAGTAAAAAAAGCAGTACAAGTTTTTTCATTGAATTGTATATTATGTGTAAAAATTGTTGCGTGGCAATATTAAAAAAAATTAAAGTATAAGCCCAGTAAATAGTGAAAAATATAATCCTATGGAGTATATAGGTTTTATGGATATCACAATAATACTGCATATATCATATTTTTTAAACATAATTCGTGCCAAAACGTTAATAATGTAGTTACGGTAAAACATTTTTGGTTATTTATTTTTTGGTAACATTTTTTTTACATAATTTTCACTGCTGGTTATAAAAAACTAAACATAAAAACTATTACTGCTACATGAAAAAAACATTACTATTAGGCTTGTTTCTTGCCGCGTGCTTCACCGCACAAGCGCAGCTGCCAAACGGCAGCCAGGCCCCTGATTTTACCACTACCGACCTTAACGGTAATACACACAGCCTTTATGCTGATTACCTTAACCAGGGCAAAACGGTAATAATAGACTTTTCTGCAACCTGGTGCGGCCCGTGCTGGGGCTACCACAATTCCCACGCCCTTGAGGAGCTTTATGATTCTTATGGCTATGGTGCCTCTGAAGAGGTTGTTGTACTATTTATAGAGGCAGACCCGGGTACATCGGTACAAAGCCTTTACGGTACTAATATTCCCAGCGACGAGCGCCCTACACAGGGCAACTGGGTAGCAAACACCCCTTATCCAATAATAGATGATGGAAATGGGTCTATATCAAATTCTTATGATGTGCCTTATTTTCCTACAATATACAGGATATGCCCTGAGGGAACCATAAAATTAATGAACCCTGAAGGTGTGGGGGCACCATCGTTCAATACACTTAAAAGCGTTATTACGGCTGATTGTCAAACACTTGAAGGGGTATTAAACCATCCTAAAATTACAGCCCCTACACTAAGGCTTTGTGAGGACACAGGAATTTTGAAGGCCAGAATGAAAAACTATGGTTCTAACACAATCCAAAACGCTACAATAGTACTGGAGCAGGCTGGCCAGGTAATTGCCACTAAACAGTATACCGGTAACCTTAACCAGTTCTCTACCGCTAATATTAACTTTGATGCTGCTACTTTTGACGCTTCGCAGGATTATAGCGTAAAAGCTACCGTAGTTAACGGTGCCGCCGCTTTTAGCCCGGAGATGTCTGAACAGGCTTTTGATGTTAGCATAGCGCAGCTAACAGGCAACAACATATCGATACAGGTATATACTGACAGCTACCCGGGCGAAATATCATGGACATTACGTAACAGCAGTAATACAATTGTGGCATCAGGTGGCCCTTACCAGGGCAATGGGCAAAACGCCGGCGGTCCTGATGCTAACCTGATAAAAATTACCAACCTTACTTTGCCTGAAGGTACTATTGATTGCTACAAGCTTATCATGAGCGACGAATATGGCGACGGATGGGCCCTTAACAGTAACGCGCAGCCTTTTACAGGTATAAGGATTTATAATGGTGTAGGCGCGCTTGTAGACGAATTTACCGGCGACGTTAGCTTTAGCACACAGGAACTTGCCGGTGCATTTAAAACTACGGGCCTGCTGGGCACTGCAGCACCATCGCTTAGTAAATTTGCACTGTACCCTAACCCTACAACAGGCGTGCTTAACTTTAGCACTACAGAGCCTGTTAGCATAACAGTTACTGACCTTACCGGAAAAGTAGTATTTACTGCCGCTAATCAGGAAAACGGCAACAGTATTAACCTAAGCAGCCTGCAAAAAGGTATGTACATAGCCCAGGTTAAAGGGGCTACTACACAAACCGTACAAAAAATTGTTATAGAATAACCGGTATACCGGGTTAACAAATAAATTACTACAAAAAAGCTATCGGATGCGGCGCGCCACATCCGGTAGCATTTTTACTTAAAAACAAATTGCACTAAATTACGATTACCATGAAAAAAATTATCCTATTAGCAGTACTTGCCCTTAGCTTCTTTGCACAGGCACAACAAATTAAAGTAGTAAGGCCGGGTGGGGGCGAATTAATAGACGGCAGTACCTTTACAACAAACATCCTGTCTGACGACATATCTGCATCAAACAGAATGCGTTTTAAAATAACGAACCTTACCGA
>Ga0247803_1001171_pt1 | contig 13822 bp, 21 predicted proteins | sample UWRJL014104B1_FD_180928 | JGI IMG/M metagenome (GOLD analysis project Ga0247803, IMG submission 180928) | Plant litter microbial communities from Arlington Agricultural Research Station in Wisconsin, United States - UWRJ-L014-104B-1 | ecosystem: Environmental > Terrestrial > Plant litter >...
CGATCAACACGTGAACGTCAGTCGTGCCGTTGTTTGCCCGTGGCATTCGAACCACGCTTTCGTGCAAGGCTATGATTCTCCTGTTCTAGCGACGCGCGCTAATTGGCAATCGTCTACATGGGCATGCAGTAATGCGTTGGAAAGAAAAAGAAAACTTCCCGGACAAGGGGTCATACCGGCGTCGTGCGTCGTTCTTTACGAGTGTCGCCTCCATCGGCACGCGTCAAGAGCCACTTCCACCACCATGCGGCCCCTATTGTCAGCAGCACTTGTATCCACTCTCGCACCGAAGAATGAAACCCCTTTCCCGCAACCGCAGCCGCTCTCGTGCGTTGTTCGCTGTTCGCAACGCACCGCCGCCAATCTCCCCCGCAAACCCAACGTTTTTGCCAATGCTGACGCCCACGCAGCCAAACGGGGGCCAAATGAAGATCTCACCACTTCGGCCCGCAGAAGTGCCCGTCAGCCCCCAAAGCCAATTCCAACATCAGTCGTCGTCTTTCCCAGTTCTGTATGTACTGCCCAGCCGGACCCGACTTGGGAGGTTGCGGCTGTGGTACCACAGACAGAACCTCCAGTATCGTTGGCTATTGCTCGAGGCGATTCTGTCCAGGCGCGTCGAGTTTTAGGCCGAAACTGAGCCGGGAATTGCGGAAGTAGACATCGTAAAATTCGGAGAAGCGAGGGTCGTTGGCCGCGTCGCGTGATGAAAGTGGTGCAAGGGCCGCCTTGGACACAGGAGGGAGAGGTGACTCCTTGCTTGAGGCCAGGACGACCGAATTGCGCTTCTCGTTTTCGGGCATAGAAAAGTTGCGCTCGTGTTTTGGGGTGGCCGCGCTATTCCTGTAGACGTTACTGGAGCTGCTCGTGTCGCGCTGATGGACGGGCTGGTAGGTCTGTGGGAGAAGTCTGGTGGGCGGAGGTGGTTGTCCAGCAAGTGTATTCTCTTTGGGAAAGTCAGGATTGCTCAAGGTTGTATGTTGTTGATTGATAGGTTCTAGACGAACCAAGGGGATCTACCTACGCAACTGCTCCGGCTCGCGATAAGCTGTGAATCGAGACTGATCACATTCACCAGCTCTCTCCGGCATACTGGGCATGTACGATAAAGGGGGGTGGCGAGGAGACGACGGTCCACTGCGGTTTGGCGAATGCAGCGGAGAAGAATCGTTTACCGAGGCAGCGTGTGACTTGTGGGTGCGTGCCGACTGGACTGATACACGAAGGCCGTTCTTCAATGGCACCTGTGGCGGAACCGGAGCATAGTACTCCGACTTGTAGCTATGTCTGACGCTTTCACCGTCCTCAGATCCACTGAACCTTGCAAACTGCGAGTGGCGGGCAAGACCCGGCGGAGGAGGAGCGTCCAAACCCATGTTCACCGCAGCGTTATGGTTGAGCCTTCCGCTGAGTTCAGCTTTCGACGGGCGCAGCTTGATCGTTGATGGAGATGGCCTTCGCGGTGGGGTGGACAGCATGTCGGAATCGTGCTTGCGGTCCTGTGTATAAGCAAGCGGAAGGCTTGTGACGCTGCTGGCCGTCGAAATAGATGCGATCTTCGGGGAGTTCAAGCCGCCCACTAGAGTGCTGGAACTCATCATGGCTGAGGCGGGTGATCCGGCTCTTGAGGTCGGGGCCGATTGTGGAATGCCGGCAAAGTATCCAGCCTCGATGGCACGAATACCGAACAAGTCGCCCTCGTGCTTCTCGCGGTGGTTCAAATCCATCTGCTCCTCTCTCGGCGCAGGCTCATCATCCTTTTGCTCGGTGAATTTCTTTAACCTTCAGTCTTGTCAGTGTCATTGCAACATACGGTATGAAGTAGACTCACTTTCTACGATCGAAAAACACCTTCACGAGGCCGGCGGCAAATGTCAAGGCGATAAGCGAGCCAAAGACAGTCCTGACTTGTTCAGTGTCGTTGCATGAATCGGATGCACACCAAAGTCACTTACGCGTATTTGTAGGCCAAGCCGAGGTTCCCGAGCCAGTTCTCCATCATGATTAATCGGGTTTGGAAAGGCGATAGCCTGCAACGCTGACTGGAGGCAAAAGGCACCTGGCCCCGAAGGTGCACAACGTTGTGTTATATGAACAACAAGAAGTCGAATGAAAGACACTGAAGCGAAACGTGAAACGTCGAAAGCGTCAAACGGAGGCAGTGGTCTGTCTAGGTGGGCAGGAGCAGGCGCTCAACAGAGTGATGGAAGCGGAAGAGCAGTTCAAGACTATCCAGATTGGTGGAACGATTTTGGAAGCGAGTTATGGCGCGTGCATCAAGATATGTCGGTGAAGGAGATCCCTGATGAACCGAAGATTAGAGACGGGTTGGATGGATTAACCACCGATGAGTCTTGAGAGCAGAACAAGTAGCGAGTGTGGAAAACGAAAGGACGCGTTGTTACAACACTGGGAAATAAGATCTCCTAAGAGCAACAGCACACGGAAGGGAGAAGTGAACACAAGGTAATGTGAAGGGGCATCGCCTTGTAAAGAAGCAGGGCATCGGCCTGGCGCGCAGGCGGTCTCTGGCCAGGCATGACCGGACAGGCCGTCTTGATACCAGGGTTAACTTTCGGCAAGTACCTTATTTTTGGAGTCTCAAGCGGATCGAAAGGCTGGTGCTCGATTCGCAACGCGATGAATCCTCAAGAGGCCAATCAGGCATGGTGCCATAGCATACATGTCCCATTGTGGAAGACTGTGTCGGTAAGGCTAGCCAAGTTCGGCTTGCGGGTGTTTGATATCTCATTGGTTTCAACGCTTCGTTGCTTGGACACGCTAGCCTTGCGCTCCACCTAAACAATGTTTACGAGACGAAACGCGACCTTGACGACTGTGCATTAAACGTTCTCAAGGTACGAGACTATTCTGCACGATACTCAAGGCGAGATCGGCAATCGGTAAGGGCGGTCATGGATGCCGTAGATCCAAAAAGCTTGCGGTGACTCGTCAAGCCCTAGTGGCGTGGCCCCCTGGACCTTTGACGCAGGAACAGAGGAACAGGTCAAGCGCTTTGTACCCATTGCCACATCCCCCCCTCGGGACCCCTTGGCAGGAGCCATTGTACAGCATCATCAGCGGAGTGGTGGCGCTTTGCATGCCGGTGTCTTTGTAGGGTCGGGATGGTCCCTTCCACCCTGCACCATACCCACAAAGCCGGTCTTTATATCGAGCGCGGCGGCGACCCATCGCTCCTTGTTGCCATTCGAAGCCGTGACTCGTCAAAGCACTGCTCATTCTAGACTGACTAAGTGCTGTGCCACTGTAAATTGCACGTCATGAAACGCGAGGCGACACTGCTGCTGCAGGTGACAGCCGCGACAGGTGCAATGAACGATTTGCGTAGGGGGCTTGTCGCTCATGCATGTCTGGGTTTCTGTAGGCGCTGCGCGATCCAGCAACAGAATGTGCGCCGGACAGCAAGTGGAGTGCCAGAAGGAGCGAGGATATATGCGTTCGCTTAGGCGCTTCTTTATTGGAACGCGGAGGACGTAAAGTTGGCTTTCCTCGCCTCGTAGCGAGCCCCACAATCCCTGGTCTCGTTCTGAAACATGAAATGAGTTTGTTTGAATGTTTGCTCGCGGCTGGCGCCTGGGTTGGCTCATTGGAAGCGCGGTCGCAATAGCGTGTGCAGCTCCTCGGAGCTGACTCGAGTGGGAATTTTGGCCACGGTTCGTACCGGACGCAAAGCGACGGATATGCGCGTCTACCCTGTCGATAGAACACCATCACAACTGGGAAGCTGTCGGAGGCGACCGATTGAAATTGGGACGGTTGACGCCCAATGATGGATGGACACAACTCGGAGAGAAGGCACCTCCAGGCGAATGTGCTGATTCGGCCAAGCCGTGACCGATTGAGACAGGCGGGCTGGCGCCGACGACCACCTGAGTGGAGGTGGTGAAGGTGGTGAAGGTGTTTGAGAGAACGCGCGCGTTCAAAAGCACACGTGAGACCCTCGGCCACTGCTTCGCCAGTTGTGTCGTCATTGGCTGCCCCACCACGTACTTCTGCTTTTGCCTCTGTATCAACTTACCCCACCACTACACCACTGTATCTGAGACACCTCTCGGAGCCTCGACACCTGAAACTTCGCCATGGCCCCAGAGAACAAGTCAGAGGTGATCAAAGTGGAGCCATTGGTCAGCCCTTCCATCTCCATCGAACCAATCGAACCTAACACCACCCAAGAGCAACAATGACGCAAAATGGGCAAGACTCACCAAGTACCCTACCCTAACTTCTCACCCCCATCTCCTCGGCTAGTCTAACAGCCTATAAAGAATAACCTACACCGACCCCGAAGGTTCCCAACGAGAATGGGAGTCCGCAGAACGCCTCACCCGCCCCTCCGACTCCGACATCGACGGCGTCGGCGTTGTAGCCATCCTCCAGGACCCCTCAACGCCAAATCAGCCTCCACGAATCCTGTTACAGAAGCAATGGCGCCCGCCTGTTAACGCCACTGTGATCGAAGTCCCCGCCGGTCTCATTGATCCCAACGAGACGGCCGAGGTCTGCGCTGTGAGAGAGCTTAAAGAGGAAACCGGGTATGTGGGCGAGGTGCTTGGTGACGGCTTCGGCGTTAGCCCTGTAATGTTCAACGGTATGATATCCGCTGGCTACTTTGACTTTTGACGCTGGAAGAGCCGTGCTGAGTATCACTAGATCCCGGCTTCTGCAACACCAATTTGAGGATGATACATGTTACGGTGGATCTTTCACGACCGGAGAATCAGAATCCCCAGCCGTCGCTTGAGGATAACGAATTCATTGAGACCTTTTCTCTTCCGCTGGGAGATCTTTGGGACGAGTGCAAGAGACTGGAGAAGGAAGGTTATGCTATTGACGCGAGGGTGGGTACGTTGGCTGAGGGCGTAGAATTTGCTAAGCGCTGGAAATTATAATGGCGGAAGCTGTATCGAGGGGGCTACAGGGAGGACCGAAGAAGAGGGGAATACTCGTAAATTCTCTTTCGCTGCAGGTATGGCTACCTGCATCGTGACATTAAGCTCTACTTTCAGAGGAATCCATCACGTTATGAACATGATTACCTTTTAGCAGAATTGAATGAACTCACTGAAGGTTTCTTTTAGCAGGCCTTCGATGAGCACTTGATCGGCTTTGGCTATAGTAGAGCGACCCCACCTGAGAACCAAGAAATACTACTAGGAAAGAGCTCACACTGATCGAAGAATCCAGCGTCGAATTCACCAAGCCCCGGTCAATTCTCAGTTGTAGCAGACAGCGCTGACCTATGTCGACATCACTTGACCCATCATACACCAAGCCTCATCCTCCCAGCTCCGCCAACTAAACTAAACGACTAAAGTGGCCATAACTACACTAGGGCCAGGAAGCACAACAGGACGGGGGCCCTTAAACCACCTCCGCACTCTCTCCCGCAGCCGTGACTGTAGAAAGTGTAACAGTGCTCTTCGAAGACGAATATCTCAGCCACGACAGTTGAAGTCCCAGAGGTCATCGAGGTTCTACCCCGGGCGTCTGTGAAACTGGTGGAGTTTGCGAGGCAGTGGGCATACCGGTCATCTCAGGACCCTCCCCAGAACGTGTTGGTGTTGGCGACGACGTGGACGTTGAGCCAGATGAGGTCGAGCTAATGATGGTATATACGTAATCTACGAGCAGGTTATGAGAATCGAGAGGACGTCAAAGTGTTACGGAGTTTCTAGACCACTCTGAATTCCTGGCCGAGCTGCGCATTACTGGCCGGTGCCTCTGATAAGTAAAACATATTCCAGCCCAAAAAGTAGGACCTAGGATGGTGTTTGGAATCACAATCTGGAAGCTTAGGGCCTCGACGGAATCATTCCGGGTAAAAAAACCTGAAGAAAAACTGGCGGAGTTGGGACGGCAATTGCTGCAGGTCACAGCTACCGGCCTTACACATGCATCGGTAGGCCATGCCTGCACACAGGCAGAAGCCAACGCGCAACCCCACCCTCATTACGAAGGGCCCTTCAATGCGAAGACGCAAAACTGAGGTGTGAATGAGGAGGCCATGTCGCTAGTGATTGTTCACAAAAAGCGCAATGACGTGACCACAAGGAAGCCGCACCCGATGAATGTATACCACCTCACTATTCCAGACCAAGGCAAACGTAAGTCAGAATCTCAAAGCAGTACCCAATAAATTGCATATGCGTATCGAATATACACAGAAAGAAGATTTAAACTCCGTCATCAGTCATCTGAGACAAATGTCTGACACAATAAGCAGCGGTGAGAAACAGTGATTATAACCGGTAAGAAATACAACGCTGATGGTGCCGAAGCGAGAAGGTGGAAAGCTAAGAAAGGATGACGGACGAGAAGAGCTACGCTCAACGGGGCAAAGAAGAGGACATATACCGAATAGATACATACGAATGGTAAAACAAGGAAAAAGAACGAAAGAGAAGATGCGTAGGAAGGTACGATCGAGAGAGCTGAAAGAAATAAATAATGAAAGGAAAGAAACGGAGCCATCAACCGAGGTATACAGCTCGGAAGCTAACTTGCTAGAACAAGCAAAGAGCCAAAACCAAAAGGTGGGCGACATCCTCTGTTCAGAAGATCTCCAACCCCTCAAAATCGACACACAAATTACGTGGGCTAAGATTTCCACCTCCATGCCTCCTCTCATACATGCTACTCCCAAAATTTGCCGGCCTACTGGCATAAACCCCAACCCGAACAGCCTTATCCTCAACCCCCCAGAAGAACCACGTAACCTCCCTCAGCTTCTTCCATCCACTAACCTCGTCCTCATACCACACCCACAGCGCATACCCAATCCGTTCGATCTTGACACGGAGATCAGAGCGCCGCGCATGGTGCTGCGGGAGTGAAGTAAGGGCCCAGTCTGCGCCGTCTGATGTCGCGACGACCGAGGTGGCATGGCATGCGCCGTTGCAAAACTCCAGACCGACCTTGACCCATTTCGGGGCCGGCGCAGGAGCCATATATGGAGGTGGAGCTTCGCGCTCTCTCTGCGTCTGTGTAACGAGACTGGCCTGCTGCCCCGCACTCTGCATGTTCGGTGTTTGGGCCGCGGCCGCACTCGAATTCGTGGCTACAGCCGTGCTAGCACTGAGGCCCATCGGTGGGGATTGCGATGCGGAGGACGTTCCCTCGTCTGATATCTCGGGCGTAATCGTTGTCGCGACCGCGACTCGACCTGGTGGCGCCCCGCTGAATATGACCAGTCCACCCTGATCCCACTCCAGCTCCCAATCCGCGGATACGGTGACTTCGGCTGCTATGAACGGATTACGCAGGGCCGTGTAGAGGATCGGGGCGGTCGAGGTGTCTCGCGACGGCGGCTTTCTCCACAAATCGGTGTTTGGCGGGGCGGGAAGGCTAAACGACCCCATAAACTCTGGTAGTACCGCATCGTGGGGGCAGTTCAAGGCCGTGAAACAGGAACTATCTGGAGGCATTGTCTTTTGTATCGGAGATCGAGCGAGAGGAGGTCGTGCTGGTCTAACGAATGCGCCGGTCCGTCAGCGAAGACGGTCTTGGTGTCGAGTCGGCGACCGCTCGCAGCACGGTATATGTGTAGCGTGTAGTTCCGGCAGCGTGTGCGCTGTCCCCGCCAAAGATGCCGAATGGTGGTAGTGTCTGGTCTGTACGACGTATCAGGTCCGAATGTCATTCGCTTCGTTGGTAGAGTCGCGGGCAAGGATCGCGCATGTAAGCTGCTGACACGCGCAGCAAATCTCCACTCCACCAGATCTGGCAAAACGATCGTGGAGTCCCGCTTGCGTCTAATCGAGCCTAATCCCCGTCAGATCATACAGGGCTGCAATGTGAGTGTGTGTGTGTGTGTGTGTGTGTGTGTGTGTTCCGCCTGTCACACCCTCAACGCGGTCGTACGCGGGCTACATGGCGCGCGGAGCAGTGGCTTACCGGACGTGATCTATGCGGTCTCAATAGGAGGGGCGGCCTGGACAAGGGCGTGTCTATTGTGCTTCGCAAGACAGCACCTGTCATGCGAAAGCAGGTTGCGATTACCGACCTGATATAAAGATTCTTCAAGCCGAAAATCCGTGGTTTGACGCTTGGCTCGCTCCAACCAAGCTGAACCTCGCCTGCCACCGCGCAGCACCGGGAGGCCATGGCCTGGCATGCGTCGCCGTCATGGCACGGAAGCATCGAGTCCTTGGTATCGTGCGGCCGTCATCCTAGAGCCCTTCAGATGGCAAGACAGCATTTGTCAGTGTCGACGGTATGCGGCCGACACGCCCAGCAAGGCGAAGGGAGGTGCAGCAGACAAAGTACTGCCGTCCGCCGCTGCGGATACGTGGCAGGCCATCGCGAGCGTCGATAACGCCCCTTCATCTGGACGGCATGCTCGACGAGACGCAGCCTGGAATTTTTCAGGCCTGGTGCAGAGGTCGGTCGAATTGGTGTTGGGTAATCTTCATGCTGTGCATCCGGGGAGCGGTTGTGGCCAAAAGATCTCTTGACGTGGCAAGCAAGGCCGAAAAAGTGAATGTCTTGCAGCAGCAAGGGGTGGCTATGCAACCTATTGTTCATCATGCATCTGCCCCACCATTGGAGGGCATTCCCGCCGTCGTGCCAATCACCGGATTACGTGTTGTCCGAAGACGGCAGACAACCCCACGCCACTGCGAGAATCGTGCCAACAACGAGTGAGGTGTATATCGAGGTGATGCGTACGTCTGATAGCAATGCATACACCAATTGAATTTGTGGGCCCAATGTTATCAAAAATGTCGTATCGGGCACTACTCCCCGGGAAAAGAAGGAGAAGAGCGCTTCTGTGCGACCGCTCAATCCAGTTAGCAAATAAGGTTTCGTGAGCAGCGTACAACGGACCGCAATTGGGCTGCGTTGTTGTCGTCCATTCGGGATTGATGCAGGACTCCGTTGTACATGTACGCGGCGTTCAAGCAGCTACAAGCTGTGCTGGCCGAGCAAACCCTTGCGGATTTGCGAGTATAGACTTAGATACTCGAGCGAATCTCCGCCGAAGGGGCACCGCGGGAAGATACCTGGTCAGATGGTCGCAATGGTGCGACGGAGACCCAAGTAAATTATTCTCGAGGAAATGTCGCTGCATAATCCTCCATACCATCGTTACCTGGCCTGGATGGGCACATGGTGCGTAGTATGAGGCGATGACCTAATATCGAGTTGTGCCTGTTTCCACCGCGGCGATGTTGCAGCTTCTAGGACAAGAAGGTCGCTCGCAAGGGCGGTCTGTGGTACGAAAAAGCCGGCTCCAAAATTATGCATCGGAAATTGGTACGGGTGGCTGCTGATTTCGATCACAACCTACTCAACGTTACAAGATTTCGACATACTGGCGAGATCTCTAGAACATGGCACGACAAGCCCAACTCTACGGTTGCTGGAATCGGTTTGCCCGACCATCGGTTCCCATCACGACTGCTCGCTAGCAAGTTGAACGTGCCTGACGCCGGCCCGCCAGCAAATCATCGAAGACGAGCCCAGCTGCGCGCTCACTAGCATAATGTGTTTCTCGTAGACCAGCCCACCGTTCCACGTGGCTCCTCGTTCCCGACGCTTTCGCCACAGGCATTTAGGGTAGCGGATATGGTGTTGACACGATTAGTCAGGCTACTTGAGACTGCAGCTATGTGCACTAAATCCGATGGTTCGGATCTGCTCGCACGAGGCGCCTGGTATCAAACGTTGGGACGCAGCTTCCCGGACGGTCACACAAAAGGCGACTAGAAGGCAACGATGGTCTTGCAGCATCGGAAACTAAGGCGACTGAAGGCTTGCCGCGGAGCTGTCTCGACGTGTCGAACCAATTGCCTAGAAGCTTGCCGCTCTACAATGGGTTTGGCATATCTCCCATCGTACGGCAAAGAAGCTTCGGTATATCTGACTGGCTCCTATCGTGTGGTCAGTCGAAGGAAGCGCTTGCTCGACCTTGCGTTCAACATCGGAGCGGGTGTCGCATCGGTGTATGCTGTGAGAGGCTGGTCCCGCGTAGCTTCAGTGTTTAGAAGTATACTTGTTGCTCTGCTTCAGAAACGATATCCCCGAGATGCCCTGGGCGCGAAGGCTGAGCGGAATCGTGAAACTAGTGATGGATGATAAGTCTGATTTTGTAACGTTGAGCTGGAGCCTGAGTGTAGCGGTACCGACGTGGATCGAGGAGAAGGACTTGATAGCGACAGTGCCAGTCTTCCTCTTTTTCCGAGACCGCACTCGAACCGATTGAACCACGTTGACTGGATTGAGAAGAATGTTGCTAATCCTACAGCGAATCTCTTGCAGCCGTTTGTTGCCCCGCCAGTCTGTGTTATGATACTACCTCGGCTTCGTGTAATGACCTACACGTTGATAGCATTTCCCCCAATTGCCTTGGGGAGCAGCCGCTGGAGGCGATATTGTCGAAGCGAGCTTTACTTGAAACAGTGATCGCTCAGATCATATGTCTGCTGGGCCCTGAAGTACAAGGTAGAATCAGGATATCTCGCACTGCTCGCCTGTGGTTATTCGTTCTGGTGGCCTGGAAAATTCATATTAGTGGAGACCGAGACACTGTCAGCCTAGGGCGTGCAAGTATCTGAAGTAACGCATGTGCGAGCAACTGAGAATGCGTAGCGGACACATGGAGGCAATGGTACGCACGCGCAGACATGGATGAGTGCCGGACTTCGCGTAAGGAACAACGCTATTTACTGAGATGACAAGTAGGTAAAGACGGACCGCGTAACAGCAGGCAGAACACCGGATGAGCCGTGACGTTGAATAAATTGAATGGATAAGAGCGTGAGGGATGCAACTGATCCCTGCTCTACTGCAATGCATCTTGTAGACACACTTGCAGGCACGCTGCGGCGCCTTGTCAAGAAGACTTTATGCTTCTAGTTCTGGAAGCGCTAGAAATCCGGGTTGCATTTTGATGGCCGTGCCGCCCTTCCACCCGTTCCACCCGGGCGAGCACTGTTGCACGCCCTCCACATCAGTTCGCTATAGTAATGCATCTTTGCTGGCGCGATACGGATCCAAACAGCCTCCAAATGCGTCATGTCGCCGCAGCAGTCGGATCATGGGCGAGAATGCAGAACAAGGAAGAAGCTTGTAGTGGACGGACCTCGTGGACCCAATACATGGCCAACTTGGACACCTGCCATATTCAGAGAGGCTGCAAGTTCACGGCGGGTTTGGAGCACATGGAGTCTACAAAGTCTATGCCCCACGCGAAGATAGAATCATGTCGTACAACACGCATGGTTCTCAACGGGCAGGGTATATCGATGAGGCGGTCGAGTAACAATGCGAGTCAGGTAGCGTACAATACCGTAGCCAGACGTCCTCACGTTGGCAAGAAAGTGGGCGACATTCGCGGTTTAACCACATGACGCAAGCCCGGTTCGCGAGCGAAGGAAGTGTTTGCCGAATATTGGATTTCCACCAGGAACAGTGGTTCGGAGGAGGGCAAATGCCGAGGACATGGAGCTTCATTGGCTGGCTGTTTCTGAGAAAACCCGGATTGGGACCAATTAATTCCCGAGAAGCACGGATGTGCGCTTTCAATCAAAATGGAAGAATTGGGAAGTGGCTCCCGAGGTGTCTAACGACGAAGGCGGCAAACTTACCGACGTCTTCCCCGCCCGCACATGGTCCGTCATGCTTTGCGGTAGATATTGATTTGACGACGCAGTTGGGCGGATGTCGCGCAGAGATTGAACCCTTGGTCGCGCAATAACTCTGGAAATGAGGTCTCTGGCCGGTACTTCAACTTGGCCAGATTGGCCGCAAAGTGCGGAGCAGCGTTGGGGAGGACCGCCTTTTGGTACGAGTCCCAGGTCTGCAGCTCGATGACCAAGTAGCCGCCTGTGGCGAGCGAGGCGTTGCACCTTTGAAAAAAGGTTGCCACACCCGCGTCGAGATGCTCCAGGTGGATCCACTTGATGACATTTAAGGCCAGGATGAAATCATAAGGGCCAGCGATAGCCGGGTCCGTCGATACGACCCAGTCGGCAGCGATAAAGTTCACGCGAGGGCAGCTAGATGGAGAAGGCGCCGAAGCCGGGATGTGAGGGTTGCGGAGCACGGCGGACATGGGGAAGTAGTCGACGATGGGTTCGCCGGCGGCGCTGGACGGACGCATGCGCGAGGAGCGCAGTGCGAGCAGATGCTGGGCCTTGATTACCAGGTCGGGGTCGATGTCGACGCCCACGACTTGACGGGCGCCGAAGTCGATGGCTTTTGGTGGATGATATTAGCAAGGTCGGGGCATAGTCGGTTGGAGTATTGGCCAGGGAGCACCCCGCTCACCTACCCAGCTGGGTTCCAACGGAGCCGTCGTTGCAGCCAACATCCAGGCAGCGTTTGCCCTGGAAGGAAAAGCCGAGGGCGGCGATCAAGGTCAAACGCACATCACGGACGTGGATTGCTGGTGGAGAACCGGGAGTGCGGTTTGGTCCGAGGTAATCTGCGTGGGCACGGTGAGCACGGTGGACACGGTGGGCACGGTGGGCACGGTGAGCAGCAGGCGTGATTGCAGATAGTGATGCAGGAATGAGCCGGAGTGCAACGTACGCGAGTAGTTGCCCCAATTGGTCGACTTGGACGCCATGGCAGGCGAGGCGAGGCGAGGCGAGGCGATCGTCGGAGGTTTTAGGATTGCCGCGAGTGGGCGGGCGGCGAAGTCGATGGCGGTGGAAGAGGAGGACGAGGTGGAGGAGGCGGAGGAGCAGAGGTGGAGGCGTGCCGTGGCTGTGATTCGCGGCGAGGGCGGTGTGGGCACAGTGGTGGCTCGCGTAAACGGCAGGCGCTCTCGTTGGCACCTGCCTCGCCCCGCATACCGCGATGTTTATTGTACAGTACAGGACAGGACAGGACAGGACAGGACAGCAGAGTACGGGAGGTACCGTGCAGTATACAGTCGTTTGCCAGTTGCATCGCCGGCCACTGTTGTGCTGTTGTTGTTGTTGTTGTTGTTGTTGTTGTTGTTGTTGTTCTTGTCGCCGCCGCCGCCGCCATCGCTCACGTGTCCCAGAGCGTCGAAGACCACGGGCGGCGCCAGCGCGTACCTGCACCTGCAACCGTCTTGAAGGCCGGTTTGGAGTGGAATTTGCACCCGTTGCACCCTATCGAGACGGCGAATTATCCCGTGCCTCGTCGGCAGCAGCCACGGCTAGCTAGTGTGTGACTGCGGGCTGCAGCGCAGCAGGGATGGGCCACGCCCACGATGCCCCCCGCCATGGTCGCACACACGCAGCGCCGGGTTGTCTGTCTGCAACATGATAGCATCTGGTGCCCGGCTGAAAGCGGCAAGAACCACCGGCTAGCCCAGCCTCGACGTTGCACCTCTGCGCACCTCTACGCACCTCTACGCACCTCTGCACACGCAGGGCACGCCTGCGCCGAAGACCATGGCGACTGCTGCTTCATCCTTTGCCATCTGCCCTGCGCGCGGGAATGACGAAGCGGCTCCTCGGCGGGAGGCTCCGCGGGAGGGGGGAGAACGCGAGGGAGAGAAAGAGAGAGAGAGAGAGAGAGAGAGAGAGAGAGACAGAGAGGTACAGAGACAGAGGCAGAGGCAGAGGCAGAGACATGGAGGTGAGGACGGGAAGGATGACTAGAGCCACGTCCAGCATACCAAGCCACACGCATTGCCGTGGATGTGTCTGTCGCTGGCATCCTCACCCACATCCTCACCACCGCCCGTCATCCAGGGTCGCGCCGTTGAGACTTCGTTGCGGTAACCACTAGCCCGGTGCGTGGACATCTGGGCGCAGGGAGTGCCTCCCCCCTGCTCCCCTCCCCTCCCCCCCGGACGGCAAACGGCCACCCCATGCCACAG
>Ga0247803_1001174_pt1 | contig 13816 bp, 13 predicted proteins | sample UWRJL014104B1_FD_180928 | JGI IMG/M metagenome (GOLD analysis project Ga0247803, IMG submission 180928) | Plant litter microbial communities from Arlington Agricultural Research Station in Wisconsin, United States - UWRJ-L014-104B-1 | ecosystem: Environmental > Terrestrial > Plant litter >...
TTGATTTCTCTTTCCTTAGGAAGAATGAGTAAGCAGCTAAAATTTTATAGGTATTTTCTGTAAAATGTAACGAATATTTAACGGCACTGTCTTTGTAGTTGTAGTTACTTTGTAATAAATTAATCATCAATAATCAAAAAGTAACACCATGAAGAAATTAATGTTAATCGCCTTTTTAGGCATTACCCAGTTTATAAGTGCACAGGTAACAAAAAACCTTGGCGACTTTAATACAGTACGCGTGTTTGACAGGATAAGCGTTACTTTAGTTAAGTCAACAGAAAATAAAATTGTAATTAATGGCTCAAGGGCAGGGGATGTAGAGGTGGTAACAAAGAACAGCGACCTTAAGGTACGCATGAAGCTAAGTAAGCTGCTTAATGGAGAAAATATTGAAGCAACCATATATTACAGCAACCAGATAAATACCGTTGAGGCCAGCGAAGGCTCGTTTGTAGGCTCACAGGATACGTTTAAGGCTACTGCATTTGAACTTAACGCTAAAGAAGGCGCTACCATTAAACTAAACCTTGATGTAGCAAAGCTAAAGACGAAAGCAAACTCCGGGGGTATACTTGAAATTACCGGTAAGGCTACAAACCACGACCTGGCAATTACATCGGGCGGGATATTTAAAGGGAAAGAACTCTCTACCACGCAAACATCGGTAAGCGTAAGCGCGGGCGGCGAGGCAGCAGTATATGCCAGCGAATTTGTAGATGCAAAAACCAAGGCCGGCGGCGATATTAATGTATATGGCGACCCGAAACAGGTAAACCAAAAAACCTTTGCAGGCGGCACCATCAATATAAAAAGCTAAAACTTTTTAACGCAATATAGTTACCCCATGATAATTTATTTCTTATGGGGTAATTTTTTTTAAGCCAACTGTAACATTATGTATACAAGCCTGTCTTTATATGAAACCGATTATATAATTTAATAAGAAACGATATGAAAACACTTTTAGCACTTGCCGCATTAGCCACCTTTAACCTGGCTGCTGCCCAAAAAACTTCTGTACTTAAAGACTTTAACAGCCTTACCGTAGGTGCCGACCTTAACGTAACTCTTATAAAATCTAACGAAAACAAGCTTGTAACATCCGGGGAAGATGAAGAACTTCAGGTACAAAATACCGGTAGCGGCCTGGTACTGGGCGGCGAAGCGGGCACTATTACCTTATATTATAAAGGCACGCTGGAAAGCATCGTGGCCGGGGCAGACGCTGTAATTACGGCTACAGATGAAATTAAGTCGGGTACCTTAAGCCTAACAGCCGGATCTGACGCGCGGGTTATGCTTGCGGTAAATGTAAAAAACCTTACTACCGCAGCAGGTTCTGATGCTCAGGTAACCGTTAGCGGCAAAGCAGTTAACCATACTGCTACCTATGCTTCAGACGCACAGCTTAATGCTAAAAACCTTTCTACTGAAAATACAAATGTGGTAATGTCGTCAGACGCTTCGGGCGATATTACCGCTAAAGGCAATGTAACCGCCACGGTATCTTCAGACGGGTCGTTAAAAATATATGGCAACCCAAAAAATGTAAGCCAGGTAACCGGCAGCGACGCACAGGTTGTTGTGGTTAAATAACCATATTCATTAAAAAAAGGCAATTTAAATGCCTTTTTTTAAGTTTAGATATAAAATAGTATCTTGCATTAATTAAAAGTATTTAATGATACAGGATATTTTCAGTGCCATTCCCATAGGTTTCATACTAAGCATAATGCCGGGTGCCGTTTTTTTTGTACTCCTTGAAACCAGTGTAATAAAAGGTTTTAAAGCCGCTATAGCTTTTGACCTTGGCGCAATTTTATCGGATATAATATTTATACTCATAGCCTATTTCAGCAGCTATAAGCTGCTCGAAAAAGTAAAAGACGAGCCCGCCCTGTTTATATTCGGCGGGCTTATTTTATTGGTTTACGGCAGTATTTCGCTTTTTCAGGCAAAAAAAACATCCCGGAAAGATATTATAAGCAATGCCGGTAAAGACATTGTGCGCAAAACCTACCTGAGCCTGTTTATAAAAGGTTTCCTGCTTAATTTTATTAACATTGGGGTGTTAGGCTTCTGGCTTACCGTTATTATCGCCTGGGGGCCTAAATTAGATTTAAACGCATACCGCATGTTTGTATTCTTCCTGTCGATAATACTTACTTATTTTGCTATCGATTTAGGAAAGATAGCACTTGCCAAGCAGCTGCGCACCAGCCTTACCACACGTAACATCATGAAAATGAAACAGGGCATTAGCATTGTACTTATGGTTTTTGGGCTGGCACTTATTGTTCAGGGATGGTTTCCGGGGGAGGTAGAAAAAGCGATTGATGAGGTGCAGCATCAGGAAAGCCGCTGAGCTACTTAGCACTGAGCTGCTAAGCTAAGAAGCTCAGCGGCTTTAAACAAAAAAAGGTTTCCTATAATAAGGAAACCTTTTTTGTTGTGAGGCATCTAGCGGATTCGAACCGCTGTAGCAGGTTTTGCAGACCTGTGCCTAGCCACTCGGCCAAGATGCCCGGTATTTATTCGGATGGCAAATGTAAGGAAAAATTTAAATTTTCTATTGAAAGATTTAAAAATTTAAAAGATTTAAGATTCTAACCCTACGTCACCTAATGTTTCAATCTTTAAATAATTCAATCTTTCAATTTAATTACGCCCTAAACTCCTCCACCTCAATAATTACAGCTTCTACATCGCCGCCTATGGGTGGGTTAAGCTTAGAAACCTGCAGCAGGATACGGCTTACTTGCGGCAATTCATCAAACACACGTTTTATAATGCGTTGCGCTACGTGCTCCAGCAGGTTAGAACGTATGGCCATTTCTTTAACCACTATACGGTTAAGGTGCACATAGTCAACAGTATCAGCCAGGTTGTCGCTAAGCATGCTTTTGCGAAGGTCGGTTTTAATTTCAAGGTCTACGCGGTAGTCGCTGCCTATTTTACTTTCTTCAACCAGGCAGCCGTGGTACGAAAAGGTGCGTATGTTTTTAAGTTTTATGGAACTCATAGTAGTCAAAAGTTTTTAAGGTTGAAAGTCATAAAGTAGCAAAGTTACTCAGTTACGAGTAGCGAAGAGATAATGAGTCAAAGTTTTTTCACCTAAGGTTAATGTGTGTTGTATTGATATTTTAATAGTTTTGCAGTTCTTAAAAAACCATATACCAATTAATTAAACCCACCTAACCACCCACCATTTTACCATGAAAAAAACTATTCTACTATTAGCCATTATGTTAAGCATTGGCGTAAATGCGCAAACCACTTTCGATAAAGGAAATTTTGTAAACAAACAAAACGTTACCGTAGAATGCCTTATTAAAAATTACGACTGGGCATCAATCCCCAAGGAAATAGAATATAAAATTAACGAAAGTGATGAGGCTTCAACAATGCCAGCCGCACAGCTTAATTCGTTTTATATTTATGGCACATCGCATAATTATAAAACCTTTGATGTGCCTATTATAGGCATACAAAAAGGAGATGTATTTGTAAAGTCTGGCCCGCAATTATTAAAAGTTTTGGTTGAGGGGAAAGCATCATTATTAAAAAGTAACGATGGTATTTATATTTTAGCCCTTGAAGGAGAAATGCTTAAACCACTAATCTATAAAAAGTATATAAACGGGGATGCTTTTGAAGAAAATGTTGCATTCCGTTTAGAACTCTATAATACGCTTAAATGCGAAACCCTTAAAATCGAAGATTTTAAGAAATTGAGATATACTGATAAGCAATTGATTGCTGTGGTGAATGAGTATTACAAATGCCAGGGTGGGGAATCTCGGACATTTCAAAGGGAAGAAGAACTTGAAATTAGTATTAAAGCTATAGCCGGTGCAAATTTTTATAAGACTAATGTTGAGTTAGATCTTAATGTTAGATATTATATAGATGAAGAACAATATTATCGTGAATCAAAATCAGTTAGTGCACAAAGCAACGCACAAAATAATTTTGTCGCAGGTTTTGAAGCAGAGGTAAGGCTTCCTTACAACCATAAAAAATGGGCAGTGTTTATTGTTCCTACTTACAATACACAAAATAAGGTCTCGAAGGATATAGCAGTTGACACATCTTTTGAGGGTGTTGACTGGTTGGGAAGACCGATAGGAACACTTAAAATTAAAGGCAATGTATTGCTCAACAGTATTTCATATATAGAGGTGCCTATAGGGCTCAGGCATTATTTTATCATAAGTGAAAATTCATCGTTAAACATAAGCGCGGCTTATGGTGTATCAATAAATGTAGGCGCAAAGCCAAACTTCACATTCAGAAATAAGAGTAACATTACGAGTCTGTATGTATCACAAGGTACTCAGCAGGCAAGGGGATTTTCCTTATTAAGGATAGGAACCGGCTATACATTTAAAGACAGATATAGCGTAAGTATTAATTACTATGCCGGCAAAGTATTAAAGAGTAACGATACAAACGGCGCTGTATCAATACTTTTAGGCTATAAGATTTTTTAGTAAGCTTCATTTTAAGCACCTTCTTTACAACTTTACAAACTTTAGACTTTAAGACTATTTAATTACCTTTGCCACACTTATACAAAAAACTATGTCTACCGAAGATAGATCACTCAATTTTATAGAGCAAATAATAGAAGATGACCTGGCAAAAGGCTTCCCTCAGGATAAACTGCGCTTCCGTTTCCCACCGGAGCCTAACGGTTACCTGCATGTGGGCCATGCCAGTTCCATCTGCCTTAACTTTGGCCTAGGCCTTAAATACAACGCCCCTGTTAACCTGCGTTTTGACGATACTAACCCTGCTAAAGAAGAGCAGGAATATGTAGATGCCATAAAACGCGACGTACAATGGCTTGGTTATAAATGGGATAAAGAGCTGTATGCGTCAGACTATTTCCAGGAGCTGTATGACTGGGCTGTAGTGTTTATAAAAAAGGGAGTAGCCTATGTAGACAGCCAGGGCAGCGATGAGATTGCAAAGCAAAAAGGCACGCCTACCCAACCGGGAACAGCCAGCCCGTATCGCAATCGTTCGGTAGAAGAAAACCTTGAATTGTTCGAAAAAATGAGGGCAGGGGAGTTCCCTAACGGGGCGCACATCCTTCGTGCCAGGATAGATATGGCCAGCAGCAACATGCTGATGCGCGACCCTATTATGTACCGCATTTTGCACGAGCACCACCACCGTACCGCCGATGCCTGGTGCATATACCCCATGTACGACTGGGCACATGGCGAAAGCGACTACCTTGAGCAGGTAAGCCACTCGCTGTGTACGCTTGAATTCCTTATGCACAGGGAACTTTATGACTGGTTCCTTGACCAGATATACGACGACAGTAAAACACGCCCTAAACAGCGCGAATTTGCACGACGCAACTTAAGCCACACCGTGGTAAGCAAGCGTAAGCTATTGCAGCTGGTACAGGAAAAACACGTTACCGGTTGGGATGACCCGAGGATGAGTACTATAAGCGGCATGAGGCGCAGGGGTTATACTCCCGCTGCAATTCGCAATTTTGCCGATACCATAGGTATTGCTAAGCGTACCAACCTGGTAGATGTTAGCGTGCTTGAATTTTGCGTTCGTGAAGATTTAAATAAGATAGCGCCACGCGTAATGGCTGTGCTCGACCCGGTTAAACTTATCATTACTAACTATCCGGAAGGGCAGGAGGAATGGCTTGAGGCCGAAAACAACCCCGAAGATGAAAGTGCCGGTACACGCGAAGTACCATTTAGCCGGGAGCTTTTTATAGAGCGCGAAGACTTTATGGAGAATGCTAACAACAAGTACTTCCGACTTACGCTGGGTAAAGAAGTTAGGCTAAAAAATGCCTACATCATTAAAGGGGAAAGCGTGGTAAAAGATGCCGAAGGCAACATAACCGAAATTCGTGCTACGTATGATACGGATAGTAAAAGTGGCAGCGGCAGCGAGGCCAGCCTGCGCAAGATAAAAGGAACCATACACTGGGTATCGGTACCGCATGCGGTTACCGCCGAAGTGCGTATTTATGACAGGCTGTTTACACACGAAAATCCCGATGGGGATAAAGAAGTTGATTTTAAAACCTACATCAACCCTAACTCGCTTGAAGTTATTACAGGTTATGTAGAGCCGTCGCTTAAAAGTGCGGTAGACGGCGAGCATTACCAGTTTCAGCGCCTTGGCTATTTTTGTGTAGACAGGGATACAAATGCAGAGAAAATAGTATTCAACAAAACCGTAGGCCTAAGGGATACCTGGGTGAAGGTAGAGAGTAAAGAGTAGTTTTGAATCTGCTGAGTTTGTGAGGCACTTAGCTGCTGAATGCAATATATAACCGGAAGTAGACGCTTCCGGTTTTTTTATGCGCTTTATTTTTCAGGTCTTGAGTACCTAAGAAAACTCCGCACCTAAGCGACGCTTTCATAATTTTTCTATCATTTATAAAATCGATTTAAATGTAGAAATCAATAATTTAAAATTATTGAAACAGGCGTGCATATCTGGCGTTTAAGGGTGTTTTTAAATTTTATGGTAGTAGTTGTTGCCGCCCCTGCAAAATTTACGGGAGAAAGGCTGTAAATAATTTTTTGTAATATTTAGCTTTCAATTAACTACATCTTAACACCCGTCAAATGTTAAAATGCATTATCTTTATAACAAGTTACTAAAAGAAGAATTTTAACCATTAAAAAAAATAACTATGGCTGGTAAAACAGGAACAATTGTAGCCGTACTTGCAGGTGCGGCCATCGGAGCAGCTCTGGGTGTACTTTTCGCCCCCGAAGAAGGAAAAAAAACAAGGCAGAAAATTAAAGACGGTGCTGCAACTAAAGCTGAAGACCTGAAAGAAAAGGTAGGCGAGTTTACCGAAACGGTAAAAAGCAAATTTGGCTATGCAAAACAGGATATTGAGGCAGGCCTTGAAACCCTTGTTGCTAATGTTGAAAACAAAGCAGACGAAGTTATATCTACACTTGAAAGAAAGTTAGAAGAACTTAAAAGTAAAGCAAAAGAAACCACGCCTTCGGCTAACTAAGGCTTAAACCATAAACTGTGCTATGGCATTTGAAGAAATAAAGGAAAACGCGGAAGAGTTAAAAAATGAAGCCAAAAGGCTTATAGATGCCAATGTAGACTACTATAAGCTATGGGGCTTTAAGATAGCCATGCAATCCGCCGCTATGATGCTCAAGCTTTTTTTACTGGCAACCATGCTGGTAATTGTAACACTTTTTTTCTCAATTGCCCTGGCACTTGCTTTTGGTTATTGGTTTGATAATATGGCTTATGGCTTTTTAACCGTAGGGCTTATTTACCTGATACTTGCTATAGTAATATTTAAAGTTCAGGACAAAATTGTAGAAGGCCCGCTTATTGCAACCTTTTCTAAACTGTTTTTTAAAAAATACGAATAGCTATGCCAGTTACTAAAGTATACCGCACATTTGATGAAATAAACCTGGACCTTAAAATCCTGAAGATAGAGCGCGACCTGGCCTACCTGAGGTTTAAAAAAGATTTTGAAGAAACTAAGGAAAGCTTTAAGCCTGAAAACCTGATAGGCGAAACCCCCCTTAAAGTAATAAATATGTTAGGCGCTTTTTCAGGGCCGCTTAAAAGTGCGGCACTTACCTGGATATTTAAAAAATTATTTTAAATACTCTTTATTACATAAAATAAGCAAGGCTACCGTGAGGCAGCCTTTTCTATTATTTGCGGTTAACTTTTCTTTTAGCCATTTGCTCCTTACGGTAGGCCATAAGTTCTTCTTTATCGAGAAATGAATCTTTGTTTGTGTCAATAGCAATAAAATTTTCCTTTAGTTTACCTTTTTTTGACTGCTCTACTTCGGCCGGGCTTAACTTGCCATCTTTATCAGCATCCAGCTTGTTGAACATTTCCTGCGGATCGCGCTGCCCGCCTTTTTTGCGGTCCTGCAGTTGTTGCGCTTCCTGCGCATAAGCCCCTGTTGTAGTAAGTATGGCACCCAGCACCATTACTTTAAAAAGTTTCTTTATCATAATTATACGTTTTAAGTCTTTATAAGACTGTTGGTTTTTATTATGGTTTAATATCCTGTAAATAAAAGTAATAAAAAAAAGCTGCCAATTGGCAGCCTTCATAATTTTTATGCTTCTTCAGTACCTTCAGATGAGGGCAGCTGCGGCAATTGCTTACTTGCTGTAGCGTCTGCTTTTTTCTTGGTAGCGTGTTTCATCGTTTCGCCCACCTGGTTGCTGGCGGCAAAAGAAACAATCATGTTGTTAAGCATGTCGGTAGCGGCCTGCGGCGAGTTGGGCAGCAGTATCAGGTTACTGTTGGTTTCACTGCCTATAGACTGTAGCGTATCATAGTGCTGTGTTACTACAATAAGCGCCGATGCTTCCTGGCTATTAATACCCACTTTATTAAGCACATCTACACTTTCTACAAGCCCGCGCGCTATTTCACGGCGCTGGTCGGCAATACCCTGTCCTTGTAATCGCTTGCTTTCTGCCTCTGCTTTAGCTTTAGCTACTATGCGTATGCGCTGTGCTTCGGCTTCATATTCGGCGGCGCTCTTTTCACGGTCGGCCGCGTTAATACGGTTCATGGCGTGCTTAACCTGCGGATCGGGGTCGATATCCGTTATCAGGGCATTTATAATGTCATAGCCATATGTTGCCATAGCTTCATTTAGTTCGCGCTTTACAGCTACTGCTATATCGTCTTTACGCTCAAAAACGTCGTCCAGCTTAAGCTTAGGTACTTCGGCACGCACTACGTCAAATACGTATGATGTTATCTGGTCGTGCGGGTATTGCAGCTTATAAAATGCTTCATACGCTTTGTCCTGAATTACCACAAACTGCACCGAAACCTTCATTTTTACAAACACGTTCTCTTTGGTCTTGGTTTCGATAATAACATCAAGCTGCTGTATTTTCAGGTTAAGGCGGCCTGCAATTTTATCAATGATAGGCAATTTTAGCTGTAGACCCGCGTGGCGGATGCCCGTAAATTTACCAAAGCGTTCTACGATAACAACGGTTTGCTGCTTAACGGTAAAGAAGGAAGAAAAGAAAATAATTAGCCCGAAAAAGAGGACTACAACGAGAAATACTGTTCCCATGTTTATATTGGTTTAAATTGTTTAAAAAGTAAAGTTACGATTTATATACCGCACTTTATAAGTAGTTTAAAATAAGTAAATGTTACAAATTTTCGAGGATAATAAAAAAGCTCCCGGTTATGGGAGCTTCGTGTTATAATGTTTCAGCGGCTTTAGTAATACGCTTTATGGTTTCATCTTTACCTATCAGTTCGATAATATCAAACAGGTGAGGGCCTTTTAAATCGCCTACAAGTGCTAATCGCAGCGGCGGCATCACTTTACCCATTCCAAGTCCTTTTTGCTCAATCCAGGCTTTTACAACGCTTTCTGTGTTTGCAGCACTAAAATCTAAAGTATTTTGCAGTACACCGGCCAGCTCTTTTAATATTTCGCTGGTTTCGGGTTTCCATTGTTTGGCTACGGCTTTCTCGTCATACGTTGCCGGCGTAATAAAAAAGTAATCGCTCAGGTTCCACAGTTCGCTGGCAAACGTTGCGCGCTCCTTAACCAGGCCTACAATGCGGATAACCGTTTCAATAGGGGTGTTGATGCCTTTTTCAAGAAGTACCTGCGACAGTTGTTTTGCCAGTTTCGCATTATCTTCCCTTTGGAAATACTGGTGGTTAAACCACTTGTTCTTCTCCGGGTCAAATTTAGCACCTGCCTTATGCACCCTTTCCAGGTCAAACAATAGCACCAGTTCATCAAGCGTAAACAACTCCTGGTCGGTACCGGGGTTCCAGCCCAAAAGCGCAAGGAAGTTAACCACGGCTTCCGGCAAAAAGCCCTGCTCACGGTAGCCCATTGATGATGTACCATCAGCGTTTTTCCATTCCAGAGGGAATACCGGGAAACCCAGCTTATCGCCATCGCGCTTGCTCAGCTTACCGTTTCCTACAGGTTTTAGTATAAGCGGGAGGTGGGCAAACTGCGGCGCTTCCCAGCCAAAGGCTTTGTATAAAAGTTCGTGCAGCGGCATGCTTGGTAGCCACTCTTCCCCACGGATAACGTGGCTGGTTTCCATAAGGTGGTCGTCTACAATATTGGCTAGGTGGTAGGTAGGCATGCCATCGCTTTTGTATAACACCTTATCGTCAAGCAAATTAGTTTCAAACTTTATATCCCCACGTATCATGTCTTTTAAATGCAGCGTTTCATCCACCGGGGTTTTAAAACGCACTACATAATGTTCGCCATTGGCAATGCGCTGATGGACTTCTTCGGGCGAAAGATTTAATGAAGTATCTAATGTTCCACGGTTGGCATGGTTGTATATAAAGGTTTTGCCTTCGGCTTCATCGGCTTTACGCAGTTCGTCAAGCGTCTCGGGTGTATCAAAAGCATAGTAGGCCCAGCCGCTGTCTATAAGCTGCTGTGCATAATCTTTGTATATGGCTTTACGCTCGCTTTGGCGGTACGGGCCAAATTTTTCGTTCTTGCCCACGCCTTCGTCAAACGGTATGCCCAGCCAGTTAAGCGCCTCAACAATATATTCTTCGGCGCCCGGCACAAAGCGGTTCTGGTCGGTATCTTCTACGCGCAGGTAAAAGGTGCCGCCGTGTTTTTTGGCAAACAAGTAATTAAATAGTGCTGTGCGCACGCCACCTATGTGCAGCGGGCCAGTGGGGCTGGGTGCGAATCGCACGCGTACCGGTTTTGACATTTTTCCTGATTTTAAAGCGCAAAGATAGTTTAATCTGTGGATTTGTCGATTTGTGGATGCGTTGATTTGAAAAGCTCCAAATTGACAAATCGACGCATTACACAGCTATATTAAGAGTGAAGCTCCGAATTAACGAATAAACAAATCCACAAATTAACTATAAAGCATCATAAGATTTTGTATTTTTATCGGTTATAAACAATTACCTGTATTTTATAAACATTTTGGAAGCAAAAAACATCATATACGCCAAGCTCGAAGCCTTTATTAAAAAGTATTATACCAACGAAGTTATTCGTGGAACACTATTTTTTACAGGCCTGGGGTTACTGTACTTTATAATCACGTTCCTTATCGAATACTTTTTGTGGCTGCCTGAAAAAGGCCGCACAGCGCTCTTCTATATTTTTATTTTGGTAGAGGCGATGCTGCTGGCGCGGTTTATATTGTTCCCGCTGTTTAAATTGTTCAAGCTTCAAAAAGGATTGGACTATAAGCATGCGTCGGCCATCATCGGCAGCCACTTTAGCGAGGTGAGCGATAAGCTTACAAATTTCCTTCAGCTAAGCGATGCGCCGCAGCAAAGCGAACTGCTATTGGCCTCGATAGAACAGAAGGCAAACAGCCTGCAGCCGGTACCGTTTACCAATGCCGTGAATTTTAAAAAGAACATGAAGTATGTTCCCTATGCGGCTATACCGGTGCTGCTTATTTTGGTATTCCTTATCAGTGGCAATACATCGGTTATAACCAACAGCTTTAGCCGTGTGGTAAATTACAACACCCACTACGCACCGCCGGCACCGTTTGAATTTGTGCTGCTTAATAAATCGCTTACCGCGCAGCAGGATACTGATTTTGTTTTGCAAGTTAAAACTCAGGGTAGTGTAGTACCGGAGAATGCCATGATAACCATAGGCGACGAAACCTATTACCTGGAGAGCGAAAAACCGGGTGAGTTTACCTACCGTTTTGATAAGCCCACAAAAAATATAGAATTTCAGCTTACGGCTAATGATGTTACTTCACAGCCGTATGAGCTGGATGTAGTTGCTGTGCCTACCATTGCCAACTTTGAAATGGTATTACAGTTCCCATCGTATTTAGGCAAAAAAGCAGAGGTTGTAAAAGGCAGCGGCAACGCCGTAGTGCCTGAGGGGACTAAAGTTACCTGGAAGATAAACGCGCTTGCCACTACAAATATTACTTGGGTGGGGGAGAGTGGCACTACGGCGTTCAGCAACAGCGAAAACAGCTACAGCTTATCTAAAAATATCCTGCAAAGCACAGAATATCAAATTCTTACTTCAAATACTAAGGTAAAAAATCACGAAAAACTGCAATACCAGATAACAACCATCAAAGACCAGTACCCAAGCATCACCGTACAGGCGGCTCCTGATAGTTTGAAGTTGAAAAATGATATTATACTTGGCCAACTGAGTGATGACAACGGGCTCACTAAGCTACAGGTAGTATACTACCCGCAGGACAATCCCGATGCCGCCAAACGTGGAACACTGCCCGTTAAGCAGCAAACGGTAGACCGCTTTTACTATACGTTTCCACAAGGGTTAAAGGTTCAGGATGGCGTAAACTACGAGTACTACTTTGAGGTTTTTGACAATGATGCTGTGCACGGGTTTAAGAGTACTAAGTCGTCGGTATTCTCGCATAGAGAGTTGACGCAGGATGAGCAGCAGGATAAAGCGCTCCAGGAGCAGAACAGCAGCATTAGTGGATTGGAGAAATCCATAAAAAACCAGGATAAGCAGGATGCCGAGCTGGACAAGCTAAAGCAGATGGGCAAGGAAAAATCGAACATGGATTTTAAAGACCAGAAGAAAGTACAGGATTTTATCAATAAGCAACAACAGCTGGAAGACCAGAAAAAAGAGCTCAATAAAAAGCTTCAGGAGAACCTTGAGCAGTTCCTTCCGGAGAAGAAGGATGAGTTTAAAGAGGAACTCATGAAGCGCCTTGAGAAGAACGAGAAAGAATCGGAGAAAAATAAAAAGCTGCTTGATGAGCTAAAAGAACTTACCAATAAGCTAAAAGAAGAAGAACTGTTTGATAAGGTAGACCAGCTAAAAAACCAAAGCAAGAGCCAAAACAAAAGCCTGGAACAGCTGGTAGAACTCACTAAGCGTTTTTATGTAGAAAAGAAAGCCGAGCAGGTAGCTGAGAAGTTGGACAAGCTGGGCGAAAAACAGGATAAGTTGGCCGACAGTAAAGACAACGATGCTAAAAAGCAGGACGAGATTAACAAGGAGTTTGACAAGCTTCAGGAAGAAATGCGCGAGCTTGATAAGCAGAACCAAGAGCTAAAAAAACCTATGGAGGTTCCGGTTGACGAGAAAGAAGAGAAGAACATAGAGGAGGATATGCAGGATGCCAAGGAGGAACTGCAAAAAGAGGGCAGCGACCAAAAGAGCAAGCAAAGTAAAGCCAAGCCAAAACAGAAGAATGCTGCCAGCAAGATGAAGCAAATGGGGCAGAAGATGCAAAGTGCTATGCAAGGCGGAGAATCGGAGCAGCTGGAGGAGGATGTAAAAATGCTGCGCCAGATACTCGATAACCTCCTTGCGTATTCGTTTTCTCAGGAGGATAATATGGAGCAGTTTAAAAACGCCAATGGCCGCACGGCTAACTTTGCCAAGCACCTTAAAAAACAACAGGATCTTAAGATACAGTTTAACCACGTTGACGACAGTATTTTTGCCATGTCGCTGCGCAACCCTAAGATAACCGAGGAAATAACTAAAGAGGTGGGCAATGTGCATTATTATGTAGACAAAGCCCTTGAAGACCTTGCCGAGAACATAGTGCCGCGCGGCGTTTCTAACCAGCAGTATGCTATTACATCAGCTAATAAACTGGCTGATTTTTTGAGTGATGCACTTAATAACATGCAGATGGAAATGAGCGGTACCGGTATGGGCAAGGGTAAAGGCAAAGGCAAATCCGGGCAGGACGTGCAGCTTAGCGACATCATTAAAAAGCAGGAGGGTTTAGCTAAGAAGATGCAGGAAGGTAATTCGCCTGGCCAGGGCAAGGCGAAAAGGAAG
>Ga0247803_1001175_pt1 | contig 13802 bp, 7 predicted proteins | sample UWRJL014104B1_FD_180928 | JGI IMG/M metagenome (GOLD analysis project Ga0247803, IMG submission 180928) | Plant litter microbial communities from Arlington Agricultural Research Station in Wisconsin, United States - UWRJ-L014-104B-1 | ecosystem: Environmental > Terrestrial > Plant litter >...
GCCAATCAGGCATAGATATGCCTACCGGGCACTTATTTGATTATTCAGTGCAACCTAATCATCATTTTAAACATCTTCCTTTCAAAAGCCGTCAGGATTTTTTTAAATTTCCATTTGATTACAAACCACCTAACGATCATTTATGCGTAACCGTTACGTTTTTACCTTTTTTCTGCTTTTCATTTTCTCGCTAAATGTGGTTGCACAAACCGGGAAATCTCCTTCCGGTTTGAAAGGTATTGTCAAAACAAAAGGAGGACAACCACTTCCGTTCGCTGCCATTGCGGTAAAGGGAACAGAAATAGGTACCATTTCCAATGAAGAAGGGAAGTATCAGCTGGACCTGAAGCCGGGATATTACGAAATCGTATTCCAATATCTGGGTTTTAAAACCGGAATGAAAGCTTTCACTATTGAAAACAAACTGGAAACCTTTGACGTAACCATGGAGGAGCAGGCACTCAATCTGGGCGAAGTACGCATTGGCAGCAAGGACGAAGATCCGGCTTACACGATCATGCGACGCGCAATTGCAAAAAGCCGCTATCATTTCCTCCAGGTCGAAAGCTACACAGCAAAAGCATACAGTAAATCGTCGTTTGTGATCACAGATTTACCAATGGAATTTCTTTACAAAAAGGAATTAAAAGAAATGGAAAAGGAATCAAATTTCAAAAAAGGCGTTCCGATTTTGAATGAAAGCGTGTCGGAAGTCACATTCAGGCAACCTAATTCTTACAAGCAAAAGGTCATCGCGGCAAGAAATAGTCAGGATAAAAATTTTGCCAATGCCAATGCTTATTTCCTGACGAGTTTTTACCAGCCAGAAGTGGTCAGGGCAGTGTCCCCACTTTCTCCCCGCGCTTTTACTTATTACAAATTTGAGTACCTGGGTGCATTTCGCGAAAACGGTATTGAAGTCAACAAAATAAAGGTCATTCCAAGATCATACGGAGAAGGCGTTTACAGAGGCATTATTCACATTATTGACGGTGAATGGAGTATTTATAGTCTGGATCTGGAAACGGTGAATACTGGATTCAACATCAGTATCAAACAAGTTTACAGTCCGGTGCAAAATGTCTGGATGCCCATCAACCAGCAGTTTCATGTGCAGGGCGGGATTTACGGGATCAAAGGAAAAGGAGATCTGGTGATTTCGCAGACATTTTCATCCTTAAAAGTAAATCCGGCCTTTCAGCCGGACATTGTTGTGGTGGATGGAAAAAAAGACAAAGACGATGCCAAACGCGTAAAACTTTCCAATCGTGAAATTAAAAGTCAGAAACTGGAAGAGGTTGTCAGCAAGCAAAAGGAATTTTCGGCAAAGAATCTCAGGAAAATGATGAAGGAATATGAGAAACAGGATTTGAAAGCCAAAGAAGAAAAAGGCGAAGATGTTGATCTCAATTTTACAAGAAACGATTCGACGCAGGTGGACTCAATGGCCAGCAGGAGAACAATGGCTTTCTGGGATTCGATCCGCACTGTTCCGCTGACAACGGCTGAGGTAAAGAGCTACACCAGACTGGACAGTATCATTGTGGTGACGCAGGGCACAAAGCAGCAGCGCGACAGTTTGAAAGTATCCAAATCAGACAGCACGAAAAGAAACAACAACAACAACAACGGCGGCGGCGGACTTGATTTTGTGGGTGATTTATTGACAGGTTATACCTTTGGATTTGGCAAGAAAAGTCCGTGGCGACTGGAATACGTAAGTCCGATCTGGGGCACCCAGGTGAACACAGTTGAAGGACTTGTATTGAATGGGGGCGGATTTAAATTGAAATACAAAAAAGGAGCATCTCCAAAGAAAAGTCAGGAGACAATTGAACTTTCTACGGCGAACGGTGTGAAACGTTATTCGGTCAGGAAACAAAGCGAATGGTCGTTTAACGGACTCACACGCTATTCTTTTGCAAGAAATAAATTGATGGCGACAGGTGGAATTGATTATGCATGGAAACGCAATACGATTAATTTTTCGGGTGGACAAACGGTATCTCAGTTTACAAACGAGTACCCGATGAATCCGATTCTGAATAGTTTGACCACTTTGTTATTAGAAAGAAATTTTATCAAGATTTACCAGAAAAACTTTGCACGGGTCGATTTTAAAACCAATCAGGCCAATGAACATTTTGAGCTGAAAGCAAGCATTGAATATGCAGACCGGAGTGCGCTGCAAAATGTCGGAAATACAAATCCGTATCGCTGGATTGATTGGAAAAAACGTGCATTTACATCCAATATTCCATTTAATGAAGAGTTGACAGATGAATCTGGAACTGCTTCGTTTGAGATGCAGCCGCATCAGGCATTAACGGTTGGCATAGCCGCATCGTACAAGCCGTGGCAGAAGTACAAGACGAAAAAAGGGAAGACGTCTTTTTATGATGATGATTCTCCGAAGCTGTCAGTGAGTTACCGCAAAGGTATAAACGAAGCTTTTGGCAGTGATGTGGATTTTGATTTCTTCCAGGTTGGGATTACCCATGGATTTGAAACCGGAGTTCGCAGTAAACTTAGCTACAAAGTGGCAGCCGGTGCATTTTTGAATGACAAAGCGGTTCAGTTTCCGGATTATCAGCACTTCGCAGGAAACAGGTTTTTCTTCCAGTACGGCGATCCTGTGGGTACTTTTCGAATGTTGGATTATTACCGTTACAGCACATCCAAAAGATTTGTGGAGGCGCACGTGCTGAGCGAGTTGCGTAAATTTTTACTGACCCAGATAACCTGGTTCAGGATTATGGGGATCAAAGAAAACTTCTTTGCAAATTACCTGGCAACGCCTGACTCAAACAATTATGGAGAACTGGGATACGCGCTGGATGTAGGAATCCGCTTTCCCTTCAGAATTGAAGTCGCAAATAGCTTTGAGGGTTTTAAATACAAACACACCGTTTTCCGGATTGGCACGACGATGAACTTCTCACTGGGGAAGAAGTAGTGACAATTAGAAATTAAGAATTAAGAGTTAAGAAATAACCTTTTAACGTCGCGTTGTACGTTAAGAGGTACTTTTAATTCTTCATTCTTAATTTTTAATTCTTACAATTGGGATTTTAGTATTTGGCAGTTTTGTATAAAATTCAAAGACATTAAACCTTCTGCAAATACATTGTTTTTAATACCAGCACGCTTCTTTCTACTTTGCCTTCAATTTCTTCTGCATCGCCGGTTAACCGGATATTTTTTACCAGTGTTCCTCTTTTGAGCGTAGAAGAGCTCCCTTTTACTTTCAAATCCTTTATAATTTTTACTGAATCTCCTTCTGCAAGTAGCGTACCATTGCTATCTTTTACTTCCATTATTCACTTTTATTTATATGGTAAATTCTAATTCTACCGTAAAGATAGGGAAATGCATTGAGCTTGAAGTTTAGTAATCAAAATGCTACCTTTGCCTCATTAGAATCTCTTTGTAAAATATCGAATCATTATTACAGAAAGTGTCTCCGCTTCTGTACATCCTTCGTAATCGACCTGATTAAGAAGGGAATAATCATGTATTTTATATTTTATAAAGCAAGAAATGGATCAAAAAACTAAAATAGCCGTAATTGGTGGTGGCGGAAGAACTGGAAATTATCTGGTTAGCCAGTTACTTAATCAGGGGTTTTTCGTTAAACTTCTCCTCCGAAATCCCGAAAAAATTCAAAAAAGTTTCTCTTCAGACAACCCTTTGATCGAAATTGTTAAAGGCGATGTGCTGGATTTTAAAGTTGTAAAATACCTAATCGAAAATTGTGATGCGGTAATCAGTACCGTCGGCCAGAGAAAAGGCGAACCGCTTGTAGCAAGCCGGGCAACGACCAACATCTTGAAGGCAATAACTGAAAATATGGCGCCTGGGCTCGGCAAACAGCGATATATTCTCGTCGCTGGCCTGAACGTGGATACACCTTTTGATAAGAAGGGCGCGGATACATTGGCGGCAACGGAATGGATGAAAGCGAATTTTCCCGAGATTCATAAAGACCGGCAAAAGGCATATGCCATTTTGACAAAAAGTGATGCAGAGTGGACTTTGGTAAGAGTGCCCTTCATTGAGTTTACTGAGGCAAGAAAACCGATTCAGATCAGTTTGGAAGACGCTGCCGGTACGAAAATCGGTGCTGCTGATATTGCTGGCTTTCTGATTGACCAGATAAAGGATCAAAATTATATTAGAAAAGCGCCATTTATTTCGAACATCGGGTAGTAAAAGAACTTGCCAGGTTCAAAGCCTGGCAAGTCAAATCCATTTATAAAATGATTTTATCCGGCGTGGGATACTCAATCAGTTTAGAGAAATCGATTTTCCAGAAATCCAGATCCAAAAGGCGATTTTTGTCATCATGCGTTAATGTAATAACGACTGGGGTTTCATCAGAATCGATGTATTCGACTTTTATCAAATCGCCAGCGTAAGCGTTCACATCACCACCAAGACTGATACTGCCCATTTTTCCGTCTTCATACTCATCTACCAATTCATCTACGGGAAAGTGTTCCGGGTTGAGATTGACCTGGGTGAGAAGAAACGCGATCAAGTCTTTTTCATTCTGCCGGATGACTCTTTTTTCTCTCATTTTATTCAACAGGATAATTAAACAACTTCTTTTTCATTGCTGCGCCATTGCTCAGCTTTTCTTCCAACGAACCAGAATGAAAGTGCAAGTATCGCAAAGAAAATTCCTTTATTGGTCCGATCCCAGAAATATTCAAAGTATCGTGTGTAAATATTCAGAAGGAAAAATACGAGTCCCATATCGCGTAACGTATCATTGCTGGTCTGCAATGCGTAAGCGATCATTCCTCCCAGAACGATGGTAAAACCAAGCGCCCAATACCAGAAATGACCCTGTTTAACCACTTTCCACGCTTCCAGATCATCATAATTGCCGAAAATGGACAATGTCCAGGCTGCAAGCAGGAACAAAAACAGACCAATATTGTAAGTGGAATGGGCGAAGAAATTCAAAGACTTTACTTTCTGAGGTATTACAGAGGCAGCCCAAAGTAAAAGTCCGAAAACGGTCATTCGTAAAGGGTAATTCATTCCTGCAAAACGAAAACTGCCGCCTGACCAAAAATGCGTTTGTGCGCCCCACCATCCAGCCAGAGAGATTAACATCACGATCCATAAAAGCTTTGATTCTATGAAAACCGCAACGCTTCCGTAAGAAACCGCCGCAATCAATAAAGGCAGCGCATAATTTCCTTCGAAGTTGGCGAAACTGCGTGTCCAGTAGGTAATTGCAATACCTATCGTGAGAACAATCGTAAGGTTGTAAGTTTCGTTACTCGCCTGGGAATCGGGGAATTTGATTTTTCTTCTTCTTGCTAGAACCACAAATAAAATGGCCAGTAAAGTAAAGCCAATCCCAAAAATGGTTTCAGAAAGTCCCCATTTTTTTCTTAGTAATTCAATCCATTTTTCATCAATCACCAATGCTCCAAATGCCAGAAGCCCGCATGATATCGCTGAAATAAGCGAATAGATGGCCACAGCATCGATATTTGAATTGCGCACTTTATAGCTTTTTCGTAACTGATCAGCCAGTTCGGGAGTTATTTTACTGCTGGTTTCCCAAAACCGAATGGCCTTACTGACCACCTCCGCGTCTTTTTTTTCTAATTCCATTTAGTTTGATGAGTTGATGATAGCTTTATTTTCGATAACCACATTGCCATGAATAATCTCAGACAAGAATGATAAACTACCGGAATAATTCAGACGAATTTCATGCCGACAGGTTTCGATATCATGAAAAAAGTCCGGATTTAAATCCGGACTTTTAAAATTAATCTTTTAATTTCTCTATTTCTTCAAACCCGACAAAAACTCCACAACATCCCGGATTTCTCTTTTTGACATGATGTGTCCCATTGGAGGCATGCTTGAAGGTACATTGTCGCGTTTTGCAATCCGGGCGACTGCAATTTTAAGCGGTTCTGCTTCTGAGGTTTTTAACACAAGTTCATGGTCATTTTCAGAAGTAAGAATTCCTGCTGCTGTCTGCCCGTCTTTCAAAGTCAAAACCACCATTCCAAATCCCGGAGAAATACGCGCGCTTGGTTCTACCAAAGCCTGTAAAATCTGTTCCCGGCTAAGAATATTTCCTATGTTGGAAAGATTAGGTCCAACCTCTCCGCCTTGTCCGCCAACAGAATGGCATCTGACACATTCAGCCTGCGAACTGGTCATGAAGTAGCGGCGCCCTACCTGCGCATTTCCACCAAAAAGTGCATCCTGATAATCAGCGACTGTTTCTCCGTTAGAGCGGAAGGGAGCCATTTTGGCAATCAATGTGCTTGATTTGGTCGAGTCCACGGCTTCTCCAAGATCCAGCGTCAGACTTTGAGGAAGTTGTTTTGAAGACATTTTGGAAATCAAATCACCAAAAATGGTTTCTGTTTTTTCAACAGGCAAACTTCCCAAAACGCGCAACATCTGCTGTTGTTCCTTTACACTTCCTTTTTCAAAAATCGTTTTGGAAATATCAGTCAATGCCTCTTTCGACATCGTTACATTTCCTACCATTCCAAGTGCCGCCGTACGTACATCTGCATCAGAATCTGCCATACCTTTTTTCATGATTGATTCCATGTCGTTGTATTTCAGCTCGTTCAGTGCAGTCAGCATAGCTGTACGAACTTTGGGATCTTTATGATCATAATATATCTTGGAAAGTGCAGCATTGTTATCTGACACACCCAGATTAGTCAGCATTTGTGCAGTTGCCACCAATATCGCAGCATCGTCATCAGCAAGCAAATCTGTGATGATTGGCTGGATTTTACCTTTTACAATAGCAGGATTTCTTTCAACAACACCTCTGTAACGTCCGTCAACACGGTCCATAACAGATGGACTTGCCCAGGTTCCCAATGCGGCCAATGCTTCTGCACGAACACTTTTTTCAACGTCTTTTCTTTTTGCAAAAGCAACCAGGTTATCAAGCTGCTGATCCGTTCCAACTCTTAAAGCTGCGTTAATAGCGCGTCTCAACAGAGGTTCTGATGTGAATCTGGTTTCAGTCAAAGTCGCTGCCAGTGCAGGCAATGCAGCGGGAATCGATAAGTCGTCATTAATTCCTCTCGCCGCTTCTGTCGCGATGTATTGGTCTTTGTCTTGTAAAAACAGACTGATTTTTTCATTTTTCATTCTGCGTAAAACCAGAACGGCAGCGATACGAAGCGATTTGTTTGAATTATTTGCAAGCGCAACAACAGGTTCTGCTTCTCCGATTCTGGACAAGGCCAACACAGCCGCATGTCTCAGATAAACGTCTGAATCATTATTGGTTTTAATCATTTCCAATAACGGAGCAACAGCAGATTTGTCCTTAATCCGTCCCAAAGCCTGAGCGCCGAAAAACTGAACGCGTGGATTTTTGCTTGAAAGCATTGGGATCAGCATCGGACCAGCCTCTGCCACTTTTTCATCTCCTAAAACCTTCGCTGCCTGCGCCGTAATTTCTTCATCAGAATCTTTTAACAGAGCTAATAAAGCATTGCTGTACGCTTTATCCTGTCTGGTTAATTGGCCCATTCCCCAAATCGCATGAACCCTTGCCAGTTGGTTGTCGGTTTGCGCAATGGCTTTACTGAACACAGCTGCACCTTTTGCACCTCTTGTGGCCAGCTCAAACTGTGATTTTAACCGGATACGCATATCCGGATTTGAAAGCAATGCCAGCAACATATCGTCCGTCTGAGCAGTGTAATTCAGCTGCATCAAGGTTTTGGTTTTTGCTCTTAATTCTTTCAGATCATTTTTCTCATCCGTAACATCCAGTTTCCAAACCCTGCCATAATTTTTAGTGTCCCAGCCGTTTATCCAGTCGGCCACATACAATGCGCCGTCCGGTCCGAAGCGGATACCTGTTGGTAAAATTCCGTTTAAAATATTTTTCTCGCCATCCAATACAAACGATGCACCTTTTGCTTTCAGGCCAAAAGCCCAGATTGGTGAACGTGCCGGATTTCCCACAAATTCAACCAGGAAAAATTTGTTTTTCCATGCAGATCCAAGCGCTGTTCCCGGATTGTATTGCATCCCTGTCGGGCCATTGTGAAAATTCTGGATAGGAGGGATGATGTAAGCAGCCTGTCCTTCCCAGCGTGGCACGTAAAGTTTTTCATCCATCCACACTTTGTAGCTGTTGTTTTTCGGATCGGTATATTTTCCATACTGCCAGTTGGAGCGCCATCCGGCATCGGATCCTTCCACTACGTGAACCAGTCTTTCGCTTTCTCCGGGATGGTCGCCGTCATTATCCGAACTGATCAAATTGCCATATTCGTCGAAAACGAACTCGTGCGTATTTCTTAATCCATCCGCAAAAATCTCGAATTTGCTTCCGTCCGGATTTGATCTTGCAATAACCCCGGAGTTCGGATGTTCATGTTTGATACCTTCTGAATCCGTAATGTTGGCTCCAATATCTCCAATATTCCAGTAAATTTTTCCATCCGGACCTTCAATCGGGTTGGACATGCCGTGGCCGCCAAAACCAATGTGAACGCCGTAACCGTGGCTTATGGAAGTTTTTTTATCATAAATTCCGTCATTATTGGTATCTGTAATTCTCCACAAATCAGGGGCGATTGCTACAAATGCATCTTTTGCGCGAACCAAAACACCACCGGCCACATCGGAAATTTCTTCAAAAAAATCGCTTAAAACGCGCATGGAAACGTCGGCAATGCCGTCATTGTCAGAATCTTCCAGGCGCCATATTTCATCTTTTTCAACAGCCAGATCGTGCCAGTCGTGAACGCCGTCAGCATTCAGGTCCTTTAACCAGCTGTTTTCCTTGCTTTTTTCAGGAGCAAAGGTGCTTCTCAGAAATGCACGGCGATCTTCAACTGTTTGCATGGCAATGGATTGTGTCATCCAGTTGCGATGACCGCGAATATCAAATTCCGAATTTTTCTGACGGTTTGTGCGGTTGAGATAAACCCTTCCCTGATCGTCGACAGAAATTGCTACCGGGTCAGGAGCCAGAGAATCGGATGCCCAAAGGTCAAGTTTTAATCCGTCGGCCAGTTTTACAGAAGTTTTTTCACGTATTTCTTTTGCTCTCGCTTTGCCGGTGGCTGCGTCTTCTCTCACAACCATTGCCGATGAGGGTATTTTGGTTGTTCCCGAAGGCGTCATCTTCATGCAGGACACGACTGCAATGCCCACGACGGCGGTAATGGTTAAAGGTTTTCGGAAAAAGTTTTTCAAGGTCATTTAGATAAGTCTTTTAAATGCAGAATTTTAAGGAATTCTATTTTTTAGCAAAGGTAACAGGGAAAACTTAAAGAGGTGACAAATACCTGATTTTTACTGCTAAGCGCATGCCAACTGTGAAAGTTTACAGTATTTGAACATTAATATCTAACGACAATCCATTACATTGGATGATGAATTGATTTGAGAAAATATTGTTTTTAGTGATTGAGAATTATCGCGTATGAATTTTAAATTAGCAGGAATGACAACAATTATTGCCGCCATTGCTGGCTCCGACGGATTTACCCAAAGTTTTAAATACCCCGTTACAAAAAAGATTGAACACATTGACGAGTACCACGGGACCAAAATTTCTGATCCGTACCGTTGGCTCGAAGACGACCGGTCGGCTGAAACAGGTGAATGGGTAAAAGCGCAGAACGAGGTCACTTTCGGATATTTGAATAAAATCCCTTTCAAGGAAAAGATTTTTCAGGATCTCGAAAAGGCATACAATTACCCAAAGTATTCTGCGCCAAGCAAAAAAGGCGATTATTTTTATTTTTATAAAAACGATGGTCTTCAAAACCAGGCTGTTCTTTACCGGCAGAAAGGATTAAACGGAACGCCGGAAACGGTTTTGGATCCCAATAAACTTTCATCGGACGGAACGACAAGGTTAACCGTTTTTCATCTTTCCAAAAATGGAGCATATGCAGTCTGCGGTTTTTCAAAAGGCGGCTCTGATTGGCAGGAATATCAGGTAATGAACATGGAAACGCTCCAAATGCTGTCGGATAAAGTGGAATGGGTAAAGGTTTCAGGAGCTGCATGGCAGGGCGATGGATTTTATTACAGCAGTTATCCCAAGCCGGAAGGAAGTGCATTGGCTGCGAAAAATGAAAATCATCAGGTTTTTTATCACAAAATTGGTACAGCTCAAAAAGAAGATAAACTGATATTTGAAGATCCCGCCAATCCGCAGCGCTTTCATACGGTGAGCACTACCGAGGATGAGCAATATGCAGCACTTTACGTGAGCGACCGTGGAAAAGGCAAAGACGGAAACGGACTTTGGGTTCTGAAAAAAGGAGAGTCGAAATTTGTTCCTGTAAAAGAAGAAATTACTGATTTCAGTTATTCACTGATTGAAAATACTGCTGACGGATTTTTGATCGAAACCAATGAGAATGCGCCAAACAGTAAGGTTTTGTTTTATGGACTAAAAAATAAAGACTGGAAACCGATACTTCCTGAAAAGGCTGAGCCATTGCAGGGCGCCGGAACGGCAGGTGGAAAATTATTCGCTTCGTATTCAAAAGATGTTACAACCAGGGTTTATGTGTATGATTTTGAAGGCAAACTTGAAAACGAAGTAAAACTTCCCGGACTGGGAACTGCCGGTGGTTTTGGCGGGGAAAAGGAAGATACTTTCGTTTTCTACACCTACACTTCTTTTAATTATCCGCCGACCATTTTCAGGTACGACATTGCAACCAAGCAAAGTTCTGTTTTTCGGGAGCCGGAAGTTTCTTTCAAACCGGAAGATTATGAAACAAAGCAGGTTTTTTATCCAAGTAAAGACGGTACTAAAATTCCGGCTTTTATCACATATAAAAAAGGACTGAAACTGAATGGTGCGAATCCGACGATTTTGTACGGATATGGCGGTTTCAATATCAGTCTGACTCCCGCGTTTAGCCCGACACGCATCCCGTTTCTGGACCAGGGCGGTGTTTATGTGCAGGCAAATCTGAGGGGTGGGAGCGAATACGGAGAGAAATGGCATGAGCAGGGAATGAAACTGAAAAAACAGAATGTGTTCGACGATTTCATTGCTGCTGCGGAATTCCTGATCAAAGAAAAATATACATCTCCGGAAAGGCTGGCTGTTCAGGGCGGTTCGAACGGAGGGCTTCTGGTGGGCGCGGTAATTAATCAGCGGCCCGAACTTTTTAAAGTTGCACTTCCCGCGGTTGGTGTGATGGATATGTTAAGGTTTCATAAATTCACAATCGGCTGGAACTGGATTGCAGATTACGGAAGCAGCGATAATACGGAAGAATTTAAAATGCTTTTGGGCTATTCTCCACTGCATAATATAAAGGAAAAAGGAAAATACCCTGCAACAATGGTAACTACCGCAGATCACGATGATCGCGTGGTGCCGGCGCACTCTTTCAAATACGCAGCTGAGTTACAGGCGAAGGCAGGCGCATCATCTGATAACCCATTGCTGATCAGGATAGATACGAATTCGGGCCACGGAGCGAGTAACACCAAAAAAGCACTGGAAACGCAGGCAGATATTTATGCCTTTTTGTTTTCAAATATGGGGCTGACCTGGAAATAATTAGCACAAATAACTCCAGGCATCAGCCTGGGGTTATTTCACGCACAGTTCACAAGGCTTTGGCCAGAGGCAACAAAGTAAGCGCCTGACTTCTGTTAACTTCCTAACTACTGCTGACTTCTTTTCCCTAACTTCTTACCTCCTAAACTCCTTTCTTTTTCCCATTTTTTCTTTAATTATTTCTACATGCAGGATACCACAGGACGGTACCAAATGCGAAGTTTTCTAATCTTGTGTCGTATTAGCAGAGTAGTATTTGATTTCTCAAATCCTTTCTGTTTTAGTCCGATACTTCAAAAATTGATTATTAAATAAAAAAAGCATATGAGCAGTTCGAAAGCAGGTCAGTACAAGTATGTAAGTTATTTGTGGGATGATGAAAAAGCGGCTTCACTTGGTGATGACCAGGTTGCACTTTTGTTATATCGTTCTAATTTGTTGGGAGCAGATCTTCGCCTGACAAATTATGCTGGCGGAAATACAAGTTGTAAAACAATTGAAAAAGATCCTTTGACTGGAAATCCGGTAGAGGTGATGTGGATAAAAGGATCTGGTGGAGATATCGGAACTTTAACAAGAAGCGGACTGGCCGGCCTTTATCAGGATCGTCTGCACAATCTGAAAAACATTTACCGTGGTTTGGAATTTGAAGATGAAATGGTTGAGCTTTTCAATCATTGTATTTATGATCTTAAATCCAAGGCACCTTCTATTGATACGCCATTGCATGGCTTGTTGCCATTCAAACATATTGATCACTTGCACCCGGATGCATTGATCGCCATTGCTGCATCGAAAGAAGGTGAAGCAATTACAAAAGAATTATTTGGCGGAGAACTGGCGTGGGTGCCCTGGCAACGTCCCGGTTTCGATCTTGGATTGCAACTGGAACAGGCATTGGCAGAAAATCCGGGCATTCGTGGAATCGTTTTAGGCGGTCACGGATTGTTTACCTGGGGTGATACAGCTTACGAATCGTACATCAATACGCTTGATACCATCGAAAAAGCGTCAGAATATCTGGCTGCAAATTATGGTAAAACCCGTCCTGTTTTTGGTGGAAAAGTTGTTGAAAACGAATCACCTGAAACGCGTCTGGAAATTGCAGGAAAACTTGCTCCTTATTTAAGAGGGCTTGCCTCTGACAAACAGGCAATGATCGGTCACTTTACTGACGACGAGCGCGTTCTTGAATTTATCGGAAGTGCGGATCTGTCTAAACTTGCTCCTTTGGGAACAAGCTGCCCCGACCACTTCCTTCGCACAAAAATCCGTCCGTTGGTATTGGATTTTCCTTTTGAAAAATTAACAGCAACAGATTCGGAAATACTGGATCAGATCCGTCCGCAATTTGAAGCATACAGAGTTGATTACCAAGCATACTACGACCGTTGTAAACATGATAACAGTCCGGCTGTTCGTGACCCGAATCCGGTGATTATTTTGCTGCCCGGCGTTGGGATGTTCTCTTTTGCAAAAGACAAACAAACTGCAAGAGTAGCTGCGGAATTTTATACCAATGCAATCAACGTAATGAAAGGCGCAGAAGCGATTTCTTCATACGTTTCTCTTCCAGAGCAGGAAGCTTTTGATATTGAATACTGGCTTTTGGAAGAAGCGAAATTACAGCGTATGCCAAAGGAAAAAGCACTTTCCCGTAAAGTGGCAATCGTTACCGGCGGATCGGGTGGTATCGGAAAAGCAATTGCGCAGAAATTTTTGCAGGAAGGTGCCTGTGTTGTAATTTCAGACATTGACGACAATGCGCTTGCTGAAACAAAAGCTGAATTTGACAGCAAATTTGGCAAAGATTTTTCTGCAACAACCAATGCGAACGTGTTGGATGCAGATCAGATTAAAGCCGCTTTGCATACTACCAAACTGAAATTTGGTGGAGTGGATATCGTTGTCAACTGTGCAGGTTTGTCAATCTCGAAACCATTGGCGGATACGACGATCAGGGATTGGGATATCTTGCAGGATGTTCTTGTAAAAGGTCAGTTCCTTGTTTCTCAGGAATCGGTAGCAATCATGCGTCAGCAGGGACTGGGCGGTGATATTGTGAATATTGCAAGTAAAAACGGCTTGGTTTCAGGACCAAACAATGTGGCTTACGGAACAGCAAAAGCGGCTCAGCAACACATGACACGCTTGCTGGCAGCAGAACTTGGTCCGGACAAAATCCGTGTGAATGTGGTGAATCCTGATGCCGTAATTTCCGGAAGTAAAATCT
>Ga0247803_1001176_pt1 | contig 13799 bp, 8 predicted proteins | sample UWRJL014104B1_FD_180928 | JGI IMG/M metagenome (GOLD analysis project Ga0247803, IMG submission 180928) | Plant litter microbial communities from Arlington Agricultural Research Station in Wisconsin, United States - UWRJ-L014-104B-1 | ecosystem: Environmental > Terrestrial > Plant litter >...
GTTTGTGACCTCTCCAATATTTGTATAAGGGATCGTTCCTGTACCTGCTGTACGGGGAATAGCGATCTGAGTAAGCATATCTGTTGTTTTACGACTGTATAAATCCAGTACAACTTCAAGCTTACTCTTAAACAAAACGGCATCTACACCAATATTTGTGGAAGTGTTCGTTTCCCATTTACCATTGGCATTACCGAATTGTACAAGGTCAAATCCTCCAACAATGGACGAGCCTGTACCGTTGATGTCATAACCATTGTTCTGAGGATCAGCAGCATAGAGTGTATAGGCATTGTAAACGTTGGGTATCAGCTGGTTGCCCGTTTTTCCCCACCCAAAACGTAGTTTCAGATCGTCCAGTACTTTTCGCGTCGGCTTCATGAAATTCAGTTCTGTCATACGCATTCCAACTGAAAATGCTGGGAAGATACCATAACGATATGCCTCTGAGAAACGAGAAGACCCATCACGGCGCAGCGTGAAATCTGCCAGGAAGAGATCTTTATAGCCATAGTTTATTTTACCAAACTGTGAGAAGAGTGCACTTCTTGTTGCGCCGGCACCAGCGTTGGCTAATCCGGCTGCTGCACCTGCATCCAGGTAACGGTAATCGACATCATCAAACGCAAAACCACTTCTACTAGCCTGAAAACCTGCCGCATAAGTTTTAACTGCTTCCGTTCCTATTAACACGTTCAAATTATGCGGCCCGAATATTTTTGCATAATTCAATGTATTAAACCAGGTAAATGAGCGGTCCAGGTTATTGATTACATTCAAACTGTTCGCATTTCTTGCTTCGGCTGCTTCGATATCCCTGTGAAAATACTCAGAACGGTTCGACTGATTATATTCCAGACCAAAGCTGCTGCGGCCGGTCAACCCGGGCAAGATATCAACCTGCGCATAAGCGTTTCCGAATACGTGGGTTCCTTTTGTGATATTGTCTTTTTCACGGTATAAGCGCGCTAATGGATTAGGCGCATTTCCGAGGTTACTTCCCCGGCTACCTGCAAAACCGTTGAATGGAGATGTATTGGTTCCTCCCAATGCCTGGGGGCCATTGGTAATGTCAAAGACCGGAATAATTGGATGAACACGGATGGCGAACATGATCGGGTTACTCTCATCATTGTTTGTAATACCCTGGCGTTCATCGTAAGAAAAAGTAAGGTTTTCTCCCACAGTTACCTTTCCTTTTTTGAATTCAGTATTGGCCCTGATGGAATATCTTTTATAATTCGTATACTTCAAAATACCATTCTGTTTGAAATAATTTGCAGAAATAGCATATTTCGCTGTGTTGGAACCTCCGCTTGCTCCGAGCTGATAATTTGAAATGGGAGCCGGATCAAAAATAGCATCCTGCCAGTCGGTACCTTCCTTATTGGCTTTGGTAATATTAAAAGCTGTTTTTCCCAGGTTCGGATCTGCAATGTCGTTGGTATAGGTGTAGTTAGCCGGAAGCTCTCCAAATACGTTAGGATAAATGTAATCCGCGACGGTCTGGTTACCGTTTTCATCAAACCTGTATTGAACCGAAGGGGAAGTAACCGAAGGATTTTTACCTGCGCCAAGGTCAGATTGATACAGATATTCGCCCAGCTCTCTAGTGTTCAGCAAATCCAGCATTTTACCAGGGCGCTGTGTTCCGGTATAAAAGTCAAACGTGATGCTTGGCGCTCCCGGTTTGCCTTTTTTGGTGGTAATAATCACTACACCATTGGCAGCGCGGGCACCATATATGGAAGCTGCAGACGCATCTTTAAGTACCTGCATGGATTCGATATCATTCGGATTGAGCTGGTTAAGCGTTCCCTGAGTCGGAACTCCGTCAATGACATACAAGGGACTATTGTTATTGATTGATCCGAACCCCCTTATACGTACCATGGTTCCACCGCCCGGAGAGTTATCATTTCCAACGGTAACTCCGGCAGCGCGGCCCTGAAGCATCTGTGTTACGCTGGCAGCCGGCACTGCGGTAAGTTCCTTTGGGCTTATCACAGTAACCGCACCGGTAATGTCCTGTTTGCGCTGAGACGCATAACCGGTAACAACGACCTCAGTTAATGCTTTAACATCATCAACAAGGACGAGATTAACTACCGACTGGGCGTTAGGAACGATAATTTCCTGCTTGATAAATCCGATTGAAGAAAATACCAGAGTAACATTTTCTGCTTTTACGTTGATGGAATACTTGCCGTCGCTATCTGTGACGGTCCCGGTTGTAGATCCTTTTAAGGTCACGCTGACACCGGGAATTGCGTTGCCATCTGCCGAGGAAGTTACACCTCCTGTAATCGTTTTGTCTTGGGCTTTTGCTGTACCACAAAATATTGCTGTAAGCAATAGGGCAGCAGCAAACATTACGAATCGTAAATTTTGCTTCATAGAAATGAAAGGGATGAGATGTTAAAAAAATATTACTAAATATCAATTTAGTATCAAAGCTAAACATTAGTCAAGAATTATTTTAATTTTTCATGTTTTTTGTAAGAAAAAATATAAATATACTAATGGCTACAAAAATGAATGAATGGGTCCTGTGTTGGTTTGTATATGTTTGTATCTGGCTGGAGGAATTTGCCTGGATCAGCAGACTCTAAATACGGTATTTGAAAGAAAATCACGGAAAAAATTTGCAACTCAACCCGTACATTTGTGGTTATTCTATATAGTGCCTTCAACGATTATAAATCAATAGGATCATTTTGGAACATTTGAATGGAATTGAACTTGCTGAGCAGGACCTGATCGAAGTACAGGGAGCTCGTGAGCATAATTTGAAAAATATTGATGTCAGCATTCCACGCAATAAACTGGTGGTAGTTACCGGTATTAGCGGCAGTGGAAAGTCTTCATTGGCTTTTGATACCATTTATGCTGAGGGGCAGCGGCGTTATATGGAAAGCTTCTCTGCTTATGCGCGCGGTTTTATAGGTGAAATGGAACGGCCTGATGTGGATAAAATCAGCGGCTTATCGCCTGTTATCAGTATTGAACAAAAAACCACGTCACGGAATCCGCGCTCGACGGTTGGTACGGTTACAGAAATTTATGACTTCCTGAGGTTATTATACGCAAGGGCAGGAGAGGCTTATTCGTATGTAACAGGAAGACGAATGGTAAAACAATCTCAGGATCAGATTGTAAACCAGCTGATGACGCAGTTTTTAGGTCAAAAAACAATTCTTCTGGCGCCTGCTGTGAAAGGAAGAAAGGGACATTATCGTGAATTGTTCGTTCAAATCGCGCGATTAGGTTATACCAAAGTTCGTGTCGATGGCGAAGTTCAGGATATTCTTCCGAAAATGCAGCTGGATCGTTACAAAGTTCATGATATTGAAATTGTCATTGACCGTGTCGTTCCAAAAGCAGAATCAGAAGATCCGCAGTCGCGGTATCGGTTGAGCCAATCGGTAGCAACGGCGATTAAACAAGGTAAAGGTGCTTTGATGGTTTTGGATGAAAAAGGAGAAACTTACTATTTCTCTCAAAACCTGATGGACCCCGAATCCGGGATTAGTTATGATGATCCTTCGCCCAACAATTTTTCTTTTAACTCTCCTTATGGCTGGTGTCCGACTTGCCAGGGTTTGGGAATGGTTGAGGAAATTACGGAAGATTCAATTATTCCGGATCGCTCCTTGTCAATCAGCAAAGGCGGAATTGCGCCTATGGGAGAATATCGGGATGCCTGGATTTTCAAACAAATGGAGGTTTTGTTAAAACCTTTTAAAGTAAATCTGAACACGCCGCTAGAAAAATTTCCTGAGGAGGCAATCAAAATGGTGTTGTATGGAAGTGAAGAGCCTGTGGCAGTTCCTTCCAAAAAATACCCCGGAACAGAATGGGATACCAAGTTTGATGGTATTGTTAATTTTCTGAAACGTCAGCAGGAAACAGGAAATGATAAAATTCAGGATTGGCTGAAAGATTTTATGACGACAAATGTTTGTCCGGAATGTCGCGGAAAACGTTTACGTAAAGAATCCTTGCATTTTAAAATTGATGGAAAAGACATAGCAGATCTTTCAAACCGTGACGTTCGTGAATTATCCAACTGGCTGGTTGATCTTGAAGATCGCCTGGAAGAAAGGCAACGTGTGATTGGTCATGAAGTTTTAAAGGAAATTCGCAAGCGTGTGGGTTTTCTGCTGGATGTAGGCCTGGACTATCTGACTTTAAACAGATCACTTCGTACACTTTCCGGAGGAGAGGCTCAGCGTATTCGTTTGGCAACACAAATTGGCACACAGCTTACCGGCGTTCTATATATCATGGATGAGCCGAGCATCGGTCTGCATCAGCGTGATAATGTCAGACTGATCAATTCTCTGAAAAGTTTGCGTGACCTTGGGAACACCGTTTTGGTTGTGGAGCATGATAAGGATATGATGCTTGCATCGGATTACATCGTAGATATTGGCCCGGGTGCCGGTCGCCATGGTGGAAATGTTGTAGGCGCAGGAACACCGGAAGAGTTTTTAAAGAATGGTTCATCGACCGCAGATTATTTAAGCGGTCGTCAGAAAATAGAAATTCCGAAAGTCAGGAGAAAAGGCAACGGGAATTATCTTTCATTGAGAGGGTGTACAGGACATAATCTCAAAAATGTGACAATGGCTTTTCCGTTGGGAACGATGATTTCCGTAACAGGTGTAAGTGGCAGCGGAAAATCTTCGCTAATCCATGAAACGCTTTTTCCTTTGCTAAATCATCATTTTTATAAATCAAGAAGAGAGCCGCTTCCTTACAAAAGTATCGAAGGACTGGAACATATTGATAAGGTTATTGAAGTAGATCAGTCGCCGATAGGAAGGACGCCACGTTCCAATCCGGCTACTTATACCAACTTATTTACTGATATCCGTACGCTTTTCGCGGAATTGCCGGAAGCGAAAATTCGGGGGTACAAGCCTGGTCGTTTTTCATTTAACGTAAAAGGGGGCAGATGCGAAGATTGTGAAGGAGCCGGAATGAAAAGAATTGAAATGGATTTTCTTCCGGATGTGCATGTGAATTGTGAAACCTGCAAAGGAAAACGATTCAATCGTGAGACATTGGAAGTTCGTTTCAAAGGAAAATCGGTTGCTGATATTCTGGATATGACTGTTGAAACTGCGTTAGAATTTTTCGAAAACCAGCCACGTATTTTGAGAAAAGTGCAAACGCTTTTTGATGTTGGTTTGGGTTATATCACGCTTGGTCAGCATGCAACAACGCTTTCTGGCGGAGAAGCGCAACGTGTGAAATTATCTGAGGAACTATCAAAACGTGATACAGGAAAGACACTTTATATTCTGGATGAGCCTACAACAGGACTACATTTTCAGGATATTAAACATCTGCTGGTAGTTCTCGACAAATTGGTTGAAAAAGGAAATACTGTCCTGATCATCGAGCATAATCTTGACGTGGTTAAAGTTTCTGATTATGTAATTGACCTGGGCCCTGAGGGCGGTGCTTTGGGTGGGAAAATAATTGGTGAGGGAACGCCTGAGAAAGTTTCGAAAGTGAAAGGAAGTTATACCGGGTTTTTCTTGAAAGAGGAGTTGAAGGGATGAGTTGAAGCTGTTCGCTATTAGCGGTTAGGGTTTTAGCGGTTGGAAGAGCGGTCAGGTATTGGGATAAGTGTCCTTAATACCTGGCTGTTTTTTATTAATCTAACCATTATTTTTTGTCTCTGAGGAAGTGGCCAGGATAAAGGAAGTAATTTACCACAAAGTTTCTCCGGCTCCTTCGGAGCCTCCTGGAATTTGCCGGATAATTTTTGGTTAAATTTCCAGGAAACTACCCTGGAGCTACGTTCAATTTTGCAGTTGCGTTTTCTATATTAACAGGATGTCCCGAAGGGACATTAGCTTATGACAGAATCAAATCCATGAAAATCTCACATCCACTTACTTAAAAACTGGCTAAAATTCTCCTTATACTGATCACTCACCGGAATTGTTACCGTTCCAATCTGAATCGTATTTTTTGTTACCGCTCCTATTTTATCCAGATTCACAATAAACGAACGGTGAACACGCATAAATTTTGCTGACGGCAATTTTTCTTCCAACGATTTTAAACTTGTGAGAGAAAGTACCGGCTTGGCATCCGATTTAAGAATTACTTTAACATAATCCTTCAATCCTTCGATGTAAAGAATATCGTCGTAAGCGATCCTGACAAGCTGATATTCTACTTTCAAAAATAAGTAATCCTCCTTCATTTCCGGTGGCGTTGCCACATTTGCAGCACGCTGAACCAGTTCGACGTATGCTTTTCCTTTGGAAGCAGCCTTTAAAAACTCTTCGTAATTGAAGGGTTTTAATAAATAATCCAGTGCATCAACCCGAAATCCATCCAGAGCAAACTGATTAAAAGCGGTTGTAAAAATTATTCTTGGCCCCTGATTTCCTGATTTTTCAATAATTCTCGCCAGTTCAATGCCTGTTAAATCCGGCATTTGAATGTCCAGAAAAATAAGATCAACCTGTTGCTGATGAATGGCTTCCAGCGCTTCAACTGCGCTGGAATATCGACCGGCAAGATTAAGGAAAGGAGTTTTATCAATAAAAGCACAGACCAGTCCGAGCGCAAGTGGCTCATCGTCAACGGCTATGCATTGTAATATATTCATGCAGTTTGTAATTCCAAATGTACTTCAAATTCTTTTTCTTCGGCGTTCTCACTCACATCCAGCTGATATTTTCCAGGATACAACAAATCCAGCCTTCTTTGCGTGTTGGTCAGGCCAATGCCGTTACTTTCATCCAGCACAGTTCTTTTTTCGGTGAACAGCGTGTTTTTTACATCTATAAAAACTTTTTCTCCCTTCTGCCAGATTTTGATATCGATGTGACTAGGCTGAACAGCACTCACTCCGTGTTTAAATGCATTTTCTATAAAAGGTAAAAAAAGCATTGGCGCAATGGAAACGTCATGTAAAGGAACGGGCGGTTCGAGGCGTACAGTGACTTTGTCAGTAAGTCTTAGCTGCATCAGTTGAATATAATCCTGTGCAAATGCAATTTCCTGGCTCAGCAAAACGGTACCTTGTTGCGTTTCATAAAGTACATAACGCATCATCCTTGAAAGTTTATGCAATGCCTCCCTTGCCATCTCTACATCAATAATTGTTAAGGCGTATATATTATTGAGGGTATTAAAAAAGAAATGCGGATTGATCTGCGCTTTTAAAAACGATAACTCCGAATTGATCTTCTCCTGTTCAAGATTTCTTCTGTATTGTTTATCGCGTTCTGCATTTTGCACAGCCGCAACGCTCGTACTGATACCGATGATAATAAGTGCGGTCAGCAAGGCAAAATAATCCAGACGGTCCTGATGTTTTTTGTCCCCGTTTGCTTCCCTCGCCATTTTGAATGCCCTATCCATTTGTTCACCGTGATTGATGGCAATTTTAACCTGCTCCATCAAAACAGCGAGAACAATGACGGATAAAACATTAAATAAAATAAACTGCCAATATCTGTTTTTCGCCAGATACTGAGGAAACCAGAAATAAAAATTCAGGTAAAAAACAGCAATCAGCATCGTAAATAATACAGCCTGTTTAATCCAGAAGGAGGCAGGAAACTGAATTTGCCAGCTAAGAGGCTGCCACATCAAAAATAATGCGAGAAAACTCCATCCTAAGAGATGCAAGAACAGCGGAGGATATTTTCGTACGGTGGGGTTATTCATGCAAATATTTTTTTTGACGATGCTTTTAAACCTTTTAATCACAATACAATCATACAGGGAAATTTTGTAAGTGCCTAGCCGATTCGATCAAACCAAGTTAAAAATCGACAGATCGGCTCATGCAATCTATAAGCGATTTTTCAAAAAGTTCGATTCTTTGGGGCAGTAATAGTTCTTGAAATCGTACTGAAAGACAATTGATTTGCTAATCTGAGATTGCAATTCAAGTTTTTTGACAGTCAACTCGTCGGCTAGAAATGCCCGTTGATCGGTAGAACCTAGCTCTCCATCTATTGCCTTTTTTTTACCGCTTTATTGATACTTATTTTGAACTTGATTTATACACAATATATTGCCCAATTCATCATGAACATGATAAAACAATTTACATTATTAGGACTAATCCTGGGATTGACAAGCACAGCATTCGCACAGTTTGGGGGTGGAGGCGGTGGCCGTCCCGGCGGTGGCGGTGGAGACTTCCAGCGCGGCGGCGATCGTCAGAAACAGGCTGCAATTCCAGGCACGCTTGATGACGCACCCAAAGGAAACGGGAAAATTAAAGGTTTTCTTGTGGATTCACTGAGTAAAAAACCTGTTGAATTTGCAGCCCTGGCACTTGTGGATGAAAAAACAAATAATCCGATAGACGGGACGACAACGGATGAAAAAGGTGCTTTTAATATGACAAAAGTTGCCTCCGGAAATTTCAAGATCCTTATATCTTTCATCGGGTACAAAACAAAAACAATCAAAGGAATAAAGATCGATAAAAAGACAGAACTGGATCTTGGGTCGATTATTCTTTCTCCTGACGTCGTTCAGTTGAATGAAGTTCAGGTTGTAGGGATGGCGCAACTGATTGAAGAAAAAGTAGATCGCCTGGTTTTCAATGCTGAAAAAGATATCACAAGTAAAGGCGGTGATGCAAGTGATGTGATGCGTAAGGTACCGATGTTGACAGTGGATTTGGATGGAAATGTTTCGCTTCGTGGAAACTCGAACGTTCGGGTTCTTATCAATAATAAACCGTCAACCATGGTTGCAACCAGCGTTGCGGATGCGTTGAAGCAAATCCCCGCTGATATGATTAAATCTGTTGAAGTTATCACTTCTCCGTCGGCGAAATATGATGCCGAAGGTTCTGGCGGTATCATTAACATTATTACCAAAAAGAGCACGATTCAAGGCGGTACATTAAATCTTGATACAGGCGTTGGTAACCGTGGTTCTAATTTAGGTTTAAGAGGGAATTACCGGACAGGTAAACTTGGTTTCAATCTTGGAGGTTTCGGTCGCTTCAACTACAACCAGCCTGGAAGAACAGACAATTTACAAACAGGAGATAACTTCTCAATTGAGCAAAAAACCACTTCAAAAAATAAAGGAGCCTTCGGATCTTACAACTTAGGTGCTGATTATGAAATTGATCCAAACAGTACGATTTCAGCCGGTGTTCGGTATGGTTTAAGAAATAATATCACACCGCAAACAATTACAACCAACAATACACGCAGCGGCGTCACAACCTCATCTTTTCGTGATGTAGATGTTAAAGATTTATCAGGAACATGGGATGTTAATATCGACTATATCAAAACGTTAAGCAAGCCGCAACAAGAGCTGAGTATCCTTGGACAATACAGCCGTAATAACAGAACCAATGATTTTGATGCGGATTTGTATACCTATAAAAGCGGAATAGCAGAATTTTTGGGACGGTCAGGAAACAATAACAAAAGCTCCAACCAGGAAAGTACCATTCAGCTTGACTACCAGACACCAATTAAAAACAATCAGTTGTTAGAAGTTGGAGGAAAAGGAATTTTCCGTCAGGTACTAAGCCGGTTCGATTATTTCGATGAAGTAAATACACCAAGCCCGTCAAGCAGCCTTGATTATGATCAGAATGTGGCGGCGGGATACGTTTCCTATACCTTGACAACAAAAAGCAAATTTACATTTAAGGGAGGTGCTCGTTATGAGTATACTTCAATCAATGCGCAACAGGGTGAGGTTGACCTGAACCTGCCAGCTTATGGAAACCTGGTTCCGAGTTTAAATGTTTCAAAAACTTTTGGAAAAGGCCAAACGGTTAAACTGGGTTATAACCGTCGTCTTCAACGCCCTGGTATCCAATTCCTGAACCCGAACGTTAATGCTGCCAATCCGCAAAATATCACCGTTGGGAATCCAAACCTTGATCCTGAATTAACAGACAATATCGAATTGGGAACAAGTTTCTTCAAAAATAGCCTGTATGTCAATGTTTCGACTTTCGCACGTTTTACGAACAACTCGATAGAGAATATTCGTACAACCAATGAAGCCGGTGTGATTACGACGACTTACGGAAACATTGGAGATAAGCAGAACTATGGTGCAAATATCTTTGGAAACCTTACACTATTCAAAATCTGGCAAGTTGGTGGTGGAATGGATGTGTACTATGTTAACCTGAAAAATAACAGTCCGGTAGCGGCACTGCAGTCAAGCAACAACGGTTATGTAGTAAGCGGTCGTTTCAGAACTGGTGTTACCTTAAAAGGTGGCTGGGGAATCCAGGGCGGTGGATTTGCAAGAGGTAAGGAAGTGCAGCTGCAAGGTTCTGCGGGTGGTTTCAGAATGTATGACCTGGGTATCAAAAAGGATTTCAAGAACAAGAGAGGCAGCGTAGGTTTGGCAATGGAAAACTTCCTGAGCGACGCGCTTAAAATGAGAACGGATCTGTCCTCTTCGACATTTGATCAGGTTAGTACAATTTATCGCTACAACCGAGGATTCCGTATCAACTTCTCTTACCGCCTGGGTAAGATGACTTTTGTTGAGCAAAAAACACGCAGAAGAAAATCAGTTAACAATGATGACCAGAAAAGTGACGGCGGCGGCAACGATGGTGGTGGTCAGATGCAACAGGCAGCACCAGCTGTGACGCCGGCAATAACTCCGGGAGCGGCAGGTGGTCGTCCGGCTGGTATGGGAAACAGGCCGCAGGGTCAATCAGGATTTAGCGCGCCGCAAACCAAACCAGACAGCGCTTCTCGCATACAGCCAGGAATGAACGTTCCACAGAAGGCTGACAGCACGCAGCAAAAATTAGATAGTACACAGATTGTACCAGGTGCGGCAATGCCACAAATGCCTGCTGATAGCACGAAAAAACCGGAAATGACAATGCCGGTCGATTCAACTCAAAAAGTACCAGCGACTGTTATTCCGCTAACTCCGGCTGACAGCACAAAGAAACCCACAGATTCTATTCCTCCGATTAAAAATTAAGAATCGGTTTTCATGAAAATTAGAGGCTGTTTCGGTGTAATCTGAAACAGCCTTTTTTTAGTTTTCAGTTTATTTTCGAAAAAACAAAGGGCTGCTCCAATTTATGAAGCAGCCCTTTGTACTGAAAACCTTTCTATCTTATACCAACGGATTCTGGCTACGGATATCTTGTAAAATGCGGTCGGCGCCCGCGTTTAATAATTCATCAGCCAATGCACTACCCAATTCTTCGGGAAATGCGATCGCACCAGTTTCGGAACGGCGAATTAATTCCTGTCCGTCCAGACTAATTATGCCACCTGAAATATTAATCTCGTCATGATTCAGGATTGCCAAAGCAAAAACGGGAATGCTGCAGCCTCCTTGAAGTCGTTTAAGAAACGCTCTTTCGGTACGAAGGCAGATTTCGGTCGGTTCATGATTCAGCAATTGTTTAAGAACTGCCTTCTTTTCATCAGAGAGAGAAACGGCGCTTTCAATAGCAACACTTCCTTGCCCAACGGCAGGGGTAAATTCGTCCAACAGCAAATGTTCAGCGATCGACTCGTCATATTCCATGCGGTGAACGCCTGCATAAGCCAATAACAGCGCATCGCACTGCCCCTCCTGTAATTTTCTGAAACGTGTCTGTAAATTTCCACGCATGTCAACGATTTTGATATGCGGGTAATAATGTTTTAAAATTGCGATACGGCGTGTTGAAGAAGTTCCCACAACAAAAGATTCTCCACTTTGAAGAGAAAGACTGGTGTTATGACTTACCAAAACATCGTTGGCATGTTCACGTTCTGTAAATGCAATAAGTTCAAAATCGTCATCCAGTGAAGATTGAAGATCTTTTGCACTGTGCACCGCAATATCAATGTCTCCGCTTCTCAGCTGATCTTCGAGTTCCTGAGTGAAAACTCCTTTGCTTCCAATTTTAGATAAAGAGCGATCCAGAATTTTATCACCTTTCGTTTCTATGATTACGATTTCCGTGGTTACGCCACCTTTTTGCAAAAGTGTTTCAACGTAATATGCCTGCCAAAGAGCAAGTCTGCTACCACGTGTTCCTATTTTAATATGCATGATTTTCTGTAAGCTGTTAGCTGCTGACTTTTGTTGAGAATAGCAGCTGATTTTATCCCAAATTTACGAGATACAATTGGTATTCTAAACCCCAACGGTATCGCCCTCATCCGTGATTATTTTTTCTTCAATATAAGCAACAATCAAAGAGGCAATATCGATCCCGCTTATTTCTTCAATTCCTTTTAAACCGGGAGAAGAATTAACTTCCATTACCAGTGGCCCTCTTTCTGATTGCAATAAATCGACACCCGCAATTTTAACGCCCAATGCTTTGGCAGCGGCGATTGCAGTATGTTCCTCCTCGGGAGTCAGTTCTACCAAAGAACCTTCCCCGCCACGGTGCAGATTCGAGCGGAAATCTCCTTCATGTCCCTGACGTTTCATTGCAGCCACAACTTTATTTCCAATAACAAAAGCGCGAATATCCGCTCCTTTGGACTCAGCTATAAATTCCTGAATGAGAAAATTGGCACGCAAACCATAAAAAGCTTCAATTGTTGATTTTGCAGCTTTGGTCGTTTCCGCCAAAACAACGCCGACACCCTGGGTGCCTTCCAGCAACTTAATAATGACAGGAGGCCCGCCCACCATCTGGATCAACTCATTTACTTGCGCAGGATTTTTTGCAAAAACGGTTTTAGGAATATCCACACCTGATTTGGCCAATACCTGCATACTACGCAATTTATCTCTGGACCGTAAAATCGCTTGTGATTTGACAGTTGTAAATATTTTCATCAATTCAAATTGTCTGACTACGGCGCAGCCAAAAGCGTTTACCGAAGTCCCAATTCTCGGAATGACAGCATCAATTCCTTTGATCGGCTTTCCTTTATAAATGACAGTTGGTTTTCCTCCTTCAATCATGACAAAGCACTTGACATGGTCAATAACCACAGCCTGGTGACCTTTCTGTTTGATTGCCTCCACCAGACGCCTCGTTGAATAGAGGTCCGGATTGGTGGATAATACGGCGATTTTCATATAAATCTATTGGATTAAAAGAGTAGGGTTGGCCTTCGGATCAGAATTTTTCTTATGTCTGATTTTCTCGGCATTTTGTTTTGAGGAAAGATCTTTTTGTGAAACATCAACGATGAAACGGCCTTTCAGCAATTTTCTTCCGAGTAATATCGGATAGCTCATTTTCTTGCGATTCGCCAATGAAAATTCAGTGCGTATTTTCCTTCCAAAAAGAGTGATCTGCGTTTTTATCACATATCTTTTTTCCTCTTTCCCAGAAGAATTGCGGACAACGGTTTCTTTAAAATCGCTTACCGTAAACGATTGCCCAGGTGCGCCTTTTTTTGAATCCAGATAAAAGCAAAGTCTTGTATCGTCTCCGTCTTTAATCAGGCGGACTTTTGCACAATGAATGGAAGAGGTTGCTGCCCCTGAATCTACGCGAACCGGAACCTTATACCAGCCAAGTTCTGGCAAGTCTACAATATCCGTTGCTCCGATAAGCTCAATCTTTTTTTTCATCTACGTTGAAAAAATGGTGCAATAGTTAAGGACAGATCAAGAAACACCATTTTTGCTCTTACGTTTCTTTCGATGTGGTAATATGCAACGTTGACTTCCTGAACCATATTTTCCAAAGCATCGAAATTAACTGCTTTTGAAAAATTCTGCACGAAAGTAAGTTCTTCCTCGGGAACCCGCAACAGCTCGGCAGCGCCCTGGCTCCAAACCAGCATGTCGCGAAACAATCGGAGTGAATATTCGAAAAGACTTTTTTG
>Ga0247803_1001178_pt1 | contig 13780 bp, 14 predicted proteins | sample UWRJL014104B1_FD_180928 | JGI IMG/M metagenome (GOLD analysis project Ga0247803, IMG submission 180928) | Plant litter microbial communities from Arlington Agricultural Research Station in Wisconsin, United States - UWRJ-L014-104B-1 | ecosystem: Environmental > Terrestrial > Plant litter >...
ATAACTTCAGGATTTCCGTTTCTAAGCACGGTAACCTGATCAGGTCTAATGTCCAGCAAAGCCTTAATACTTTTTTTAGCTTTATTGACAGCTGCATCCTGGAACCATTCTCCTATCGAGTAAAAAACCATTACGGCCACCCCTTCGCTGTATGAACCAATACTAAAAGCTCCGATTGTAGCCACACTCATTAGAAAGAATTCATTAAAGAAATCAAAGTGTTTCGCTTTTCTAAAAGCCATGCCCAGCACATTATACCCTGCCAGTAAAAAGGCAATGGCATAAATAATCAGGTTCAGGGGAAAGGCTGGCTGGAACTTAAACCCAAATTCCAGGGTTAGCATTACCAGTAGAATAAGCAAGGCCGTGAGTAGTGGCCAGTGGCTAAGAATGGTTTCTTCTTCCTCGACTTTGCTCAAATCCAGCACTTCTTCATCGTCTTCTTGCTCATCATCACTCAATGGATGTACTTCCTTACTGCTTTTTAACAGGGGATCCATATTTTCTTCTGTTTCTACAACTTTATTTTCCAGGTTATTATTATTTTCCATTTTGTTAGCCTTCTAATTCAGTAAACCATTCCTCAGCCTCTGCAATTCCTTTTTGCAACGCTTCATTTGAATCCATTCCATTATTTTTATATCCAGAAGCAAGGGCTAATGCCTTTTCCCTGACCTGTGGAGTTAATTCTTTCAACCGGTAATCATCGCCATTTATATTTTCCATCGTCATTTCTATCAAATTTACAGATCAATGAGCTGCAATTGTATTGCATTGATTTTTACATTCGCTGCAAATGCCTTTAACTACCAGGCTCATCTGCTGCCCCTGGTAACCTTCCGGCAATTTGACTTCCGGGATCTGGGTTTGAGGTAAACAGTAAGTCTCCTGGCAATTGGTGCAATAAAAATGTATGTGTAAATCATGGTGCCCATCAACGGTACAAGAGGGTTGACAAATCGCAAATTTCGCGGTACCACTTCCGTCTTCAATCCGGTGAACCAGTCCATGATCTTCAAATGTCTTTATGCTCCGGTATAAAGTAACCCGGTCTGTTCTATCCAGCGATACCTCCACATCAGTAAGACTAACTGCACTAGATTGTTTCAGCAAAAAGTCCAGCACCACTAAACGCATGGCAGTCGGATTGATCTTCTTTTCTAATAGAATATGCTCTAAGTCTTTCATCGCTATTCTTCCTCGGCGCCACCGGCTGATTTTGATTCCAGGTAAAAGGCGCCCTTTAAGGCAATCTTAGCATTTTCAGGCAAAGGATCTAACGGTTTGATTTCTATATAACCCAGTTCACTCACACCTGTGGTAACTTCCAATTTTTTGAAGGTTACATTTTTCTCTTTGCCGTTTTCTCCCGCTTCTTCGGTTACAATAAAAATGTATTGTTTGCCCTGGGAACGAACAACCGCGTCGACTGGAACAGCAGAAGTTAACTGACTACCTGTACTGATCAGCGCAGTGACGTACATGCCGGGTATCAAATTCTGATGTTCGCTGTTATTGATTACCGCGTGAACAACTACGCCTTTACTTTCATTCTCAAAGGACTTATTGATTCCGTTTATGGTGCCTGTAATCAATTTATTGTTTTGATTGGTCAATTGAAAAACCACTTTTTGCCCGACTTTTACCTGCATCAGGTCTTTTTCAAAAACGGTAAGGTCGCAATGAATCTTTGAATTGTCTACCACTTCCATGATAGATGTGCCTGGTTCAACAAAAGCACCTGTATTGGCGATAACATGTCCTACCGTCCCGCTGATTGGAGAAACAACAGGAAATTGAGAAACAATATTTCCATCGGAAACTTTCCCAGGACTTATGCCAAGTTGCCTCAGCTGGCTCTGGTAAGAAGTGAGACGGGAGCGTTCTGCATTGTAAGTAGCCTGGGAAGATTGAAAAGATTTTCCGGTACCGGCACCTGCTGCTTTTAACTGGGTCTGCCTTTCATATTCAGCCTGGATATAGGTAAAGTTATTTTTTGCAGCGAGGTAATCCTGCTGAATTTTAATCAGCTCCTGGTTTGCAATGGTAGCCAGAGTTTGCCCGCGTTTTACCTGTTGCCCTTCTAAAACATAAATGTGGTTAATGATTCCTCCTGAAAGAATGCTTACATCAGCCTTATTTTGTGGTGGTACGGCAAGCTGGCCATTGGCTTTTACAATGGCATCTAAGTTTTTCTTTTCGACCAGACCAATTTCTATTCCAACAGCATCCATTTGCTTTTGGTTGAGAGAAAGCCCTTCGGGCTTTTCTTCTGTTTCTGCAGATGCTTCTTTGGTATCAACTTCTTTTTTCTCTGAGGATCCCGAGCAAGATAAAAGCATGGCTACGCAGGAAATTACGACAATTGATCTATATATTTTTAAATGTAAGTTCATGGTTATTCTCCTTTAATAAATTGGATTTGAATGGCGGACTGGTTTAACTGGCTTAAGGCTTCTATGTAAGAAAGTCTGGTTTGGACTGCTGAGGAAACGTTTTGTATATATTCTATATAGCCAATCTCCCCAAGATCAAAGGATACCTGGGAAATCCTTAGTTGCTCGTCCGCTTGTTTAAGTCCCTGGTCCTGATAATAATTTACGGCCTGCAGGTATTGCTGGTAGTGCTGAACCTCCTGGCTATATTCCATCATTAATCTGGACTTTGTATTGAGCAGGTCAGTTTGTGCGATCTCTGAGGACAGCTGCTCAGACTTTACCCTTGCCCGATTTGCCCGATTAAAAATAGGCAGGGCAACACCAACCTGGATCCCGGCAATTCTGGTTCCAGGGAAGTAGTTCCTTGAAATGTCTGCAGGATTAAATCCGGAAATAAGGAGCTGCTGGCTGTATCCTAATGTAAAATCCGGCATTCCTTTGGATTTCTCTACTGCGATCCTTGCCTTGGCAACTTCTGCGCTCTGCAAGCCAGCACTAACCTGTGCATTCTTACTGAGGGCTAAGCTGTCTAAAGAAACGGGAAACACAAGTGGTTTGTCCTGGACAAAGACTAATGGAGCAGAAGTATTGAGCAACTGCTTTAAAATAGATTCATTGTTTGCTAAGTTTGCCAAAACTCCACGTTTTAAGGCCTGAACCTGTTGAAATTGGCTTCTTGCACTGATCAGTTCCAGGTTAGACGTCTCGCCGGTTTTAACCCGGACTTCCGCCTTGTTTACAAATCCCTTGTAAAGGCTGTCCTGAAAATTTAAAACTCGAAGGCTTTCCTGATTCAACAGATAAGCATACCAGGCCTCCCGAACTTCCCTGATAACTTCCGCTCTGGTAATGTTGCTGGTGCTACTGGCGAGAAGGGTTTGCTGACTGAGCAGCTTACGCTGGTTTTTGTATAGTCCTGGCCAGGCAATATTTTGAGTAATACCAATGGAATTATCCATGTTGCCTCCGCTGGTTGGATCCTGGGTAACCAGGATCTCGGTTTTAGAAAGGTCAGTTCCCGATCTTTGAAGGGCACGTGCCTGTTCCACCGATAGCCCGGCTGAGCGTAGTCGCAAATTATTTTTTACCGCCATAGAAATGGCACTGTCCAGAGTTAAAGGCAAACTGCTCTGCGCCTGTGCTTGATTTTGTTGTAAAAACATCAGACCACACACTACAAAAAGGATTACAACTGCCTTGGGTAACTTTGCTTTTGATAACTCTTTTCGGTTAAAGAGCAAATAAAGGCAGGGCAGGACAAAAAGTGTTAAAAAGGTCGCTGTAATGAGTCCCCCAATTACAACAGTTGCAAGTGGGCGCTGTACCTCTGCCCCTGCGCTGGTTGATAAGGCCATGGGCAGAAATCCTAAAGATGCAACTGAGGCGGTCATTAGCACGGGACGAAGCCTAGTCTTGGTACCCTCTAATACCCTTTGGTAAATATCATCAACCCCTTCTTCTTTCAATTGGTTAAAATAGCCGATTAAAACGATCCCGTTTAACACAGCAACACCAAACAGGGCAATAAAGCCAACACCTGCTGAAATACTAAATGGAAGCCCGGTGATAATAAGGGCAGCAATTCCACCCATGGAGGCCAGCGGTACCGCCGTAAAAATTAATAGGCTTTCCTTTACAGAACGGAAAGTAACATATAAAAGAACCAGGATAAATAACAGGGCTGCAGGAACGGCAATAGCCAGTCGGCCTTTAGCAGCCTGCAGGTTTTGAAACTGCCCGCCGTAGGTAATATAGTAACCACTGGGAAGCTTAATCTCGGAATTCAGTTTTGATTGTATTTCCTTGACCGTAGTTTCTACATCTCGTCCCACCACGTTGAATCCAACATAGATCCTTCGTTTTCCATCCTCACGGGAAACCTGTGCAGGGGCATCTTTGAACCCTATATCAGCAATTTGACTTAAGGGCACTTTATTTCCTGAAGGAAGTGGTATCAGAAGGTTTTCTACGCCTGAAATGTTTTCCCTTAGGTTTCGGTCTAACCTAACTACCAAATCAAACCGTTTCTCTCCTTCAAACACAACCCCTGTAACACTTCCGGCAAAAGCGGTTTTCAAGATCATATTCAGATCACTTATATTCAGTCCATATTGGGCCATCTTATCCCTGTTATAAGCCACCTGAATTTGTGGAAGTCCGGAAACTTTTTCAATATAGGGCGTTGAAACTCCGGCAACAGGAGAAATCATCTTAGCGATCTTTTCGGCCTGGATAGCAAGTACATCAAGATCTTCTCCGTAAATTTTAATCGCTACGTCTTGACGGATCCCGGTCATCAGCTCATTAAAGCGCATCTGCATAGGCTGGGAGATTTCTACATTTATCCCTGGAATTTCACTTAATGCCTCTTCCATCTTTTCCATCATCTCTGATCTATTCTCTGCACTTTTCCATTCTCCTTTAGGTTTCATGGCCAGCATCATATCCCCCCTTTCCATTGGCATGGGATCAGTTGGAATCTCTGAACTCCCGATCCGCGTAACGGCCTGCTTGATTTCAGGAAATTTATCTTTTAGTAATTTTTCCGCTTTCCCAAAGGTCTTTACGACCTCTGATAGCGAAGTACCCTGCATCATTGAAATTTCGACAGTTAGATCTCCTTCTTCCAAGGTAGGAATAAACTCTCCGCCCATCCCTGAAAACAGCCATATAGAAACAGCAAAAAGAATAAAAACTGCAGTAACAACCATAACTTTTACTTTTAAAACTGCAACCAATGTCCGCTGGTATACCCTTTGCAAAAATTCAATAATCCGGTCTGAAATGTTGCGTTTGTAAGAAGTTTTCTTGCTTAAAAACAAGGCACTTGCCATAGGCACATAAGTCAAAGAAAGAATAAAGGCACCAAGGATTGCAAAAGCTACGGTTTGGGCCATTGGCCTAAACATTTTTCCTTCTATACCTATAAGAGATAATAAAGGCAGGTATACGATCAAAATAATAATCTGACCAAAAGCGGCTGACTTCATTAGCTTACTTGCGCTTTCAGTGACTTCTGTATCCATTTGATCCGAAGTCAACTTTTCGATTCCTTGCTTTTTGTATTTTCCAGTGGTAATATGGTGGACGACACTTTCTACAATGATTACTGCCCCATCTACAATTAATCCAAAATCTATTGCGCCTAAACTCATCAGGTTTCCTGATACGCCAAAGAGCTGCATCATCGAGAAGGCAAAAAGCATCGCTAGTGGAATAACCGAGGCGACGACAAGTCCGGCCCTGAGGTTACCTAAAAGCAGCACCAGTACAAACACCACAATCAAGGCACCTTCAAGTAAATTGCGTTTTACCGTATCAATGGCACGGCCAACCAGCTCTGTCCGGTCAATAAAAGGTTCAATCACTACCCCTTCCGGCAAAGATTTCTGAACCTGTACCATTCGGTCTTTTACGTTCTGGATGACTTCACTAAAATTTTCTCCTTTGAGCATCAGGGTCACACCGGCAACAACTTCCCCTTCACCGTTTCTGGTTACGGCTCCATAACGGGTGGCACTTCCAAACTGAACAGTTGCCACATCACGAATTAAGATCGGGGATCCGCTGGTATTCTTTACCACAATTTTACGGATATCGTCTAAGTTCTCAACCTGACCAAGCCCCCTGATAAAATAAGCATTGCTTTGCTGCTCAATATAAGAACCACCTGAATTTTCATTGTTTTTTTCAAGGGCTGTATATACATCAGGAATGGTTAGCCCTAAGGCATTCAGCTTGTCATTGTCAAGGGCAACCTCATACTGCTTCACGTATCCGCCCCATCCGCTAACTTCAGCAACGCCAATAGTACCTGCAAGCTGCGTCCGAACGAGCCAGTCCTGAATGGTACGAAGCTCCATGGCAGTATACTTTTTTTCATACCCTTTTTTAGCATGAATAACATACTGATAGATCTCTCCGAGCCCAGTGGTAATTGGAGCAAGCATAGGCTCACCTAATCCTTCAGGTATCGTATTCTCAGCTTCCTTTAGCTGTGCGTTGACCTGTGTCCTAGCCCAGTAGATGTCTACATTGTCACCAAATACCAAGGTAATAACAGAAATTCCTGACCTGGATATAGAGCGCTTTTCGATGATACCTGCAATATTGGCCATGGCAAGTTCAATTGGCGCAGTAATGAACTGCTCCACTTCCTGAGCACCAAGATTTGGGGATTGAGTGATAACTTGCACCTGATTATTGGTGATATCAGGTTGTGCATCCACCGGGAGGTGATAGGCTGAATAAACGCCTGCTAAAATCAGCAATAACGTCATAATTCCAATAGTCACCTTGTTCTTTATAGAGAACGAGATTATTTTTTCAAACATAAAAGTAAAAGATAATACGTAGTGAAATAGCCATTGTGATTCACAATTGGCAATAAATTAAATAAGACGTATTAACCTAACTGTGGGGGTTGCCAAATTGAGATAGTCTGGGAAAGAGTTTCCGGAGCAGTTAGCCCTGGATAGGTAGAATCAATAGCTTTTGTGAAAACGGTTAAAACCGCCTTGGAAGAGACCTGCCTAGCACTAGAGCAGCAGCTGCAGTTACAAAATGGCGGACAAGATTCCTGGTTGCACCGCTCACTTGGAGCATGGCTTTTTTGGATGATGACATGAGTTACTTGGGCAGCAACGTCCTCCCTGTCCTGACAAGGCAGGATAGTAAGAAGGGCACAGTATATGCTAAAAAGTAAAGCAAAATATTTCATCCAGTGCAAAGGTAGTAAAAATACTCATCTGATATCTAGCTTACTCATCCAGGGAGAGAGTAATAATAGGACTATATAGATGTTTATTCAAAATCAAAAAAGCTTTAATGCTTAATTTAGCATCATGGAAATTATAAGATCTTTATTCTTTTTTATTATAGCTGGAGTTTTTGAAATTGGAGGTGGCTATTTGATATGGCTATGGTTGAAAGAAGATAAACCATTCTGGTACGGAATATTAGGTGGGTTAATTCTTGCGCTTTACGGTATTGTTGCTACTTGGCAGACCGCTAATTTTGGACGGGTATATGCAACTTATGGAGGTGTGTTCATTGTTTTGGCTTTAATATGGGCATGGAAAATAGACGGATTTAAACCTGATAAATATGATATAATTGGTGCATCAGTTGCTCTAATAGGGGCTTGTATCATCATCTACGCTCCACGAAATTAAGTTCGATCATATTGACTTAAGAACTAGAGTAGGATTTACAGGAACCCTTTATATCAGAAACGCTTAATAATTTGCTGTTCTCAACTATATATCGTAATATTACAATATATATTATGGGACTTACAAAAACCGAAATGTTTACCTCCGAGCAGAACCAGCTTGCTCAGCTATTAAAAGCAATGGCTCACCCTGCCCGTATTGCTATTTTGCAAAGAATACTAGTTTCCAATACTTGTATATGTGGAGATCTTGTAGAAGAACTGGGTCTTGCCCAGGCTACAATATCTCAGCATTTAAGGGAATTAAAGTCTGTCGGAATTATCCAGGGTACCATCGAAGGGGTTAGCGTTTGCTACTGTATAAACCCGGAAACATGGAAATTGCTGGAAACCCAAATAGGTGCTTTCCTTGGATCATATAAGCTAGAAGCTAGCTGCTGCTAGCTTTTTTTAATAAAATCAATCGTTTAATTGCAATATAATAATACTTAAATCTTTAATTATGAAACTATCAGAAATAAAAGCCCACTTGGCGCAGGCTGAAAGCGTAAACTTTCAATTAGAAAACGGTACACCGGTTCCTGAACATTTCCATGTAACCGAAGTTGGTGTTGTTACAAAAGACTTTATTGATTGTGGCGGTACAGTACGTCATGAAAAAGTGGCCAACTTTCAACTTTGGGATGCCAACGATTTTGAGCATCGTTTGAAAGCAGGCAAGCTGCTAAACATTATATCACTTTCTGAAAAAGTATTAGGGATGGAAGATCTAGAAATCGAAGTGGAATACCAGGCTCAGACAATTGGTAAATACGACCTTGGCTACGATGGTAAAAACTTCTTACTAATTGCTAAGACAACAGCATGCCTTGCGCCGGAACTATGTGGTGTCCCTGAAGTAAAACAAAAAGTACAATTGCAGAATCTTGCTGCTTCCGGATCCACGTGTACACCAGGTGGCGGTTGCTGCTAAATAAATCATAACCATGTCTGCAAACAACTGCGCACCTATAGCCGAAAGAAGAAAATTAAGCTTTTTAGACCGGTACCTTACATTATGGATTTTTCTAGCGATGGGTATCGGTGTAGCTACCGGTTATTTTCTTCCGTCTTCCTCCGGATTCATCAATTCGTTTTCCAGCGGAACCACAAACATCCCTTTAGCTATCGGACTGATCTTAATGATGTATCCGCCACTAGCCAAGGTGAAATATGAAAAGATGGTACAAGTGTTTAAAGACACTAAAGTCTTAAGCGTATCCCTGGTTCTGAATTGGGTAATTGGCCCACTTCTAATGTTTTTTTTAGCAATCACTTTTCTAAGAGATTATCCGGAATATATGGTTGGGCTGATCCTTATTGGCCTGGCACGATGTATTGCTATGGTGGTAGTCTGGAACGAGCTTGCAGAGGGTAATAGGGAATATGCAGCAGGTTTGATTGCGCTAAACAGTATCTTTCAGGTATTGCTCTACAGTGTATTTGCATATATCTTTATTACCGTTTTACCACCTTTCTTTGGTCTTAAAAGTCTTGAAGTAAACATTACTATTTCTGAGATTGCCAAAAGCGTAGGAATCTACCTGGGGCTTCCCTTTGCAATGGGGATCATCAGTAGGTACGGACTTATTAAACTGAAAGGTGAAGAGTGGTTTAATACGAAATTTATCCCTCTGATTTCTCCAATTACGCTTATCGCCTTACTATTTACAATTGTAATTATGTTTAGCCTGAAAGGAGAGCTCATTGTACAGATTCCTATGGATGTTGTGAGAATTGCTATACCCCTTATTATTTATTTCTCGATCATGTTTGTGATCAGCTTTTTTGCTGGCCGTTACTTCGGTGCAGACTATTCAAGAAGTACATCAATTGCTTTTACGGCAACAGGAAACAATTTTGAACTGGCCATAGCGGTTGCTATTGGTGTTTTCGGAATCAATTCGGGACAGGCATTTGCCGGTGTTATCGGCCCTTTAGTAGAAGTTCCTGCACTGATCGCTCTGGTCAACCTCGCTTTTTACTTCCGCAAAAAATACTATCCAACAAAGACCTTAAACACCATACAATAATGAGAATTGCACTTTTTTCAGATATCCATGCAAATCTTCCTGCCCTGGAAGCCTTTTTCAAAGACGTTGAAACCAGAAATACGGACGCAATTTATTGCCTTGGAGATTTAGTTGGATATAACATCTGGCCAAACGAGGTAATCGATGAAATTCGCAGACGAGGCATACCAACTATCGCAGGAAATTATGACTGGGGCATTGGCAGGTCTAGCGATGATTGCGGTTGTGCCTATAAAACAGATGAAGAAAAAGCATTAGGTAAGGTTTCTATCTCCTACACCAATGAAGTGGTAAAGGACGAGCAGCGTGCTTATTTAAGAACCCTTCCTGCTCATATTAGACTGGAATACCAGTTGAACCATGATAAGCGCAATATTCTTTTTGTACACGGTAGTCCCCGTAAGGTAAATGAATACCTTTTTGAAGACCGTGATGAAAAAAGCATGCTCCGGATCATGGAACAGGCAGATGCAGATATTATGTGTTTTGGCCATACCCATAAGCCTTATCACCGGATTTTAAACTCGGGGAATGAAGGTGGAGATCATTTCAGGCATGCCATTAATATTGGCTCAGTAGGTAAACCAAAAGATAGCGACCCAAGGGGTGGTTATGTTATTTTAACCATCAACCCTGATAGTAGAGTAACCGACAAAGAAAGCATTAAAGTGGAGTTTATTCGCTTTGACTATGACATAGAAAAGGCAGCTAAAGCCGTAGAGAATAGTCCACTTCCAAATGAATACGCTGATATGTTAAGACTAGGATAGCATATGAAAATTGCACTTTTTTCAGATATACACGCCAATCTACCGGCATTTAAAGCAATGCTAGACGATATGGATGACCAAAAACCCGATGCTGCTTATTGTCTCGGTGATTTGGTGGGATACCACATTTATCCAAACGAAGTTATCCAGGAGATCCGTAGACGTGGAATCGGAACTTTAAAAGGCAATCATGATCAGAAGGTTGAAAAATTAATCACAACCCCAAATAGTCTCCAGGAGCCAGGTAAAAATTACGCTTATCATTTAATCAGCCAGGATAACAGAGATTACCTGAAGACACTGCCTGCGCACATTAAATTGGAATATAAGCTACAATCCGAAACACTCAATCTTGTTTTTGCGCATGGCAGCACTAGAAGTATAGATGAATATATTTTAATAGATACGGATGAAAAGTATGTTTTAGATATGATGCAGGAAGCAGGTGCAGACATGCTCTTTGTTGGTCATTCTCATAAGCCTTACCATCGTATTTTAAAGGATAATGATAATAAGTTCAATCATGTAGTTAACCTCGGGTCGGTAGGAAAGCCTAAAGACGGAGATCCAAGAGGCTGCTATGTGATAATTACCATTGCTTCGGACAGCTCTATATCAGATAAAAATAGCATACAGGTAGAATTTAGAAGGTTTGATTATGATGTCGAATCCTCAGCAAAAATGATTGAAAATAGCCTGTTGCCAAGTGAATTTGCAGATGGATTGCGACTAGCCAAATAAATCACTAAAGCAAATGGATGTTAAACCCAGTGATTATGAGCCAGTAGAAAAGCAACTTGCAAAGTTTATGCGGGCATTGGCACACCCAGCCCGAATAACTATAATGATCCGGCTTGCCAGGCAGGAAAGTTGTACTGAAGGTATAATAAACGATTTACCAATTGAAGAATCTTCAGTTGCAAAGCATCTAAAAGCACTGGAAGTTGTTGGTCTTATAAAGGGGAATACCTCAAATTTACGGTCACGCTATTGCATTAACTGGTACGCCTTTTCGGATTTTTCTGAACAATTCAATTTAATATTTAAAACCTTTGTGGAGCAAGCACCGACGCAAAGCTGCAAAACCAAGGTTTAAGTCATCTTTGATAATTTAACTAGGGTTTCTAATACACTGCAGAGCAAGAGAAATATTGCCATTACATATTTCTCTTTCTTCCAATTATCAAAAAACGGTGGTGGCTGTTGCACAACTAATCCGTCACTTTATAGAAGCGATTCTTATGTAGTTAGAAGCACTAAGAATCTCATAAATACGAAAACATCCTTTTCAGATAACATATATATGCAACTCTTAGGTAGTTGCCGCTCCCTATTTTAAGGCTTTATTACTTCCCAGGAGTTGTGCAACAGCCACGGTGGAATAATGATAATGGCTTACACGAATACCTTCGTTTTTTTGTAATCCAAATTATCAAAAACTCATCATCAAAAACTAAAATTATGATTTGAATAATGGAATGGGTTTATGATAATCAGCAAAAAGAAAAAGAGATATTTAATGCTTATCTGGAACGGTTTACTTTGCTTAAAGGCATCGGCATTTGCTCACAATCGATTATGAAAAAATGAGGGAATAATGAAAATAAAATGAATGGAATAAATTTGCCTATTTATAAAAATGAAAGGGCAACTAGAATGCTGCCCTTAATCAATTAATGCTCACGGTGATTGGCATCTTAAGCAGCTACTCCTGTCATTCTTCTGCATTCTTCCGCACAAGCCTTACAAGCATCTGCACATTCCTGACAATGCTGGGTATGATGATTACTACACTCATCTCCGCATTGCTGGCAAATATCTGCGCAAATACGGCAAATGTCTTGAGCAAAAGAGCTACCCATACTCATCAATTGAGCGGCAGAGTAGCAGATGGCTGCACATTGCATATCAAGCTCAATACACCGCGCCATCATTTTCACGTCTTCTTCCTGAGTGCATGAACTTGCACAATGATTGCAAATTGAAGCACACTTTAAGCATGCATCAATACAGTTTTTCCATTCATGGTATCCCATAACTTTAATTTTTTAGGGTTATAAAAAAAATTCCTATATAGATAACATGGTTATTTCCAGGCGGTTTCATTTTGTTTAAGAAAAGCTTTAATCCCGTGATATGATGCTTGTTTAAACGGTAGAAGAATAAGAAACTGGTTCTCGTATTCAAATAAGGAGGAATAGTGATAAATTAAATTCTCAACACCTACTTTAAGATTTTGCACATCATTTTATTAGTATTATATTTGCAATACGGAAATGGTGTCCTTCCGATTCAACCGCTTTTTTCAAAAGCTGATGGCGCCTACAATAGAAATTCCAGCAGGTAATAAAATCTGCCGGTCAAAGTATTGTAGGTGAAAAAATTAAAAATAAATTCTCAACTCTTATTGCTGGCAGCTATCTTAATTGCGCTTGTCTTACTTTGTCTGTCTGCCAAAGTGAGATCAGTGTTAGCAATGGTCCTGCCGGTTGAAACTGAATGGTTCTTGTGGATAAATCAGCACCATAATGCATTCTGGGATACGATTATGTACTGGGCCAGTGATAAGCGTTTTTGGCTTCCTTTTTATGCCTTCATTATTTATTGCCTCTTCCAGAATTTCTGCAAAAAAATTTGGCAGGTTCTTATTACCATTGCGCTACTAGTTGCTAGTGCAGATCAGATTGCTTCAGGACTGATTAAAAACACCGTTAAGCGTCTACGCCCTTCCCATGAACCGAATCTAACTACGATCATTCATTTAAGTAAAGCAGGTGCGGGTGGGATGTATGGATGGCCATCCGCTCTTTCATCACCTATCTTCAAAAGCATTCTTTCCGCTGGTTCGGCATTTACCGGATCATTGCCGGAGCAACGGTTCTTGTACTCATTTACTTTGGAATTATTCAATAACGGAAAATTAACATAAAACTATGTGGTGGATCTACGCGCTATTATCAGCTTTCTTTGCTTCCCTTACGGCCATCTTTGCAAAAGTCGGCGTAACCAATGTCAATTCTGATTTGGCTACTGCCATACGAACGGTGGTAATACTGATTGTAGCCTGGGGGATCGTAATGGCCAGAGGCGAACTTAAAGGAATTACGGAACTGTCAAAGCATAACCTGCTATTTCTTTTTTTATCTGGCCTTGCCACCGGCTTGTCCTGGATATTCTACTACAAGGCTTTGCAGATCGGGAAAGTGTCCCAGGTCGCCCCTGTTGATAAGTTGAGTGTTGCCCTAACTATTATACTTGCAATGGTGTTCCTGAAAGAAGCTCTTACCCTGAAAGTATTCTTTGGTGCCCTACTGATCATTGGGAACA
>Ga0247803_1001179_pt1 | contig 13773 bp, 11 predicted proteins | sample UWRJL014104B1_FD_180928 | JGI IMG/M metagenome (GOLD analysis project Ga0247803, IMG submission 180928) | Plant litter microbial communities from Arlington Agricultural Research Station in Wisconsin, United States - UWRJ-L014-104B-1 | ecosystem: Environmental > Terrestrial > Plant litter >...
TGAACTCGGTCTTGCCGAGGCGGCGGAGGGCGCCGGCGACGGCCTTGCCCTGGGGATCGAGCAGTTCTGCCTTGGGCATAACTTCTACGACGATGGTTGGCATGGCTCACTCCGTAAGACGTCGGGGGCGGATGCGTCGATTCTACAGGCCCGCGCCGGGTGCCAGTCCGGCCTGGCCGAGCAGGATGCCGCGCAACACGTCACGCACGGCGGCGACGCCCTGGTAGGTCTCCACGAAGCTGGTGCTCAGCGGCGACAACCCGATCCGCAGGCCCTCCGGCGCGCGGAAGTCGGGGATCACGTCGTGCTCCCAGAGGATCCGGGTGACCTGGCGCATGGCCGGGTGGTTGACGGTGACGTGCCCGCCACGGTGGGTCTGCTCGCGCGGGGACGCCACGGTGACACCGAGCGGCACCAGCCAGGCATCCACCAGCGCGATCGCGAACTCGGTCAGCGCCACCGACTTGGCACGCACCTGGTCGATGCCCACCTCGTCGATCATGGCGATGGTGTCCTGCATGGCGAGCATGCCCACGATCGCCGGGGTTCCGCTCATGAACCGGCGGATGCCCGCGGCCGGCAGGTACTCCGGGCCCATCGCGAACACGTCCGCGGCGCCCATCCAGCCCTGGATCGGCTGGGACAGGTCGGGCTGCAGCTCCGCGCGCACGTAGCCGAACGCGGGGGCGCCTGGGCCGCCGTTGAGGTACTTGTAGCTGCAGCCCACGGCCAGGTCGACGCCGTCGAGGTCGAGGTTCACCGGCACGGAACCGGCCGAGTGGCAGAGGTCCCAGAGCACCAGCGCGCCGGCGTCGTGCACCGCGGCGGTGATGGCGGGCACGTCGGCGAGGAAGCCGGAGCGGTAGGCCACGTGGCTGAGCACCACGAGCGCGGTCTGCGGGCCGACGACGGCGCGCACCTGGTCGACCGTGACGCCGCCGGTGGTGCTGGACTCGATCCAGCGCAGGGTGAGGCCGCGTTCGGCGGCGATGCCGGCGAGCACGTACCGGTCGGTGGGGAAGTTGTCGGTGTCGAGCACGATTTCGCTGCGCTCCGGCAGCGAGTCCACCGCGGCACGGGCGAGTTTGTAGAGGGTGACGGTGGTGGAGTCGCCGATGTACACCTGGCCGGGGCGGGCGCCGAGGGCGGCCTTGCCGAGCGCGTCGCCGATGGTCAGCGGCAGTTCCATCCACTCGTCGTCCCAGCCGCGGATCAGGCGGGTTCCCCAGGCGGTGCCGAGGAAGTCGGTGATGCGCTCCACGCTGGCGATGGTGGGCCGGCCGAGGGAGTTGCCGTCCAGGTACACGATCGACGGCGCATCCGGGTCGGCGTCCGCGACGGTGTCGTCCAGGCCCACGAACCGGCGGCGGTAGTGGGCGAGGCCGTCGATGCGGTCCATCCGCCGGGCGAACGCGAGGTGGGCGTCGAGGCCCTCGGCAACGTTGGTGTCGTGCTGGGTCATGATCGGAGGTCCTCGAGGTCGGGCCGGGGGAGTGCGCGGGCGGGCAGTGCAGGGGCGGGCAGTGAGTAAGAGGGCAGTGAATAGGCGGGCAGTGAATAGGCGGAGAGCAGCCAGTCGGTGAACCCGGCCAGGTCGTGTTGGTCGGTGGGGCGGTCGCCGGGTACAACGGTAACCGTCCGTGCCGGGGCGGGGCGGGCGCCGGATGCCGCAGCGCCGGATGCCGCAGCGCCGGATACCGGGTCCGGCCGGCTCGGGAAATCCGCGGTCAGCGCGGCGAGCACGTCGTCGGGGGAGAGGCCGCAGGCCAGCAGCGCGGTGATCTCCCGCCGGTTGAGGCCGACCGGCAGCGGTCCGTTGCCGAGGTCGGTGCCGTAGAGCACCCGGCCGCCCAGTGCGTGGAACCGGGCCAGGTTGTCGCTGGCGGTGTGGAACGCTTCGGTCGGCTCGCCCCAGCCGTGGATGTCCAGCGTGCTGATCCAGGTCATCCGGCCGGCCATCGCACCGAGCAGCGCCTCGGGCACGCGCTCGCTGAACGGCGTGTGCGCGAGCAGGTCCACCCCGGCGTCGAAGGCGGCCGCGGCCTGGCCGGCGCCCTCGGTGTGGGCGGCGACCGGCAGCATCCGCGCGTGCGCCGCCGCCACGATGGCCGCGAGGGTGTCGGCGTCGAGCACCGGCCCGGCCGCAGAGTTGAGGGTCACCTTGATCACCGAGGCGCCGGCCGACACCTGCCGGTGCACGGCCGCGGCGGCATCCGCCGGCGCGCCCACCGGGCAAGCGCTGCCCGCGGGGGCCCAGGCCTGCCGGCTCGGGTAACCGCCGGGGGCGCCGAGAAACTGACCGGCGAACCGGGCCTCTGGCCGGTCCCCGGACGACTGGTCGCCCGGCTCGGCGGCGCCGGGGGTCCACCCGCCGAGGTCGAGCACCCGGCCGATGCCGCCGGCGGCGAGGCCCGCCGGGTCGGTCAGCGCGAGGTGCACGTGAGCGTCCAGGAACCCGGGCAGCACTACCGTCACCGGCCCACCTCGGTGCGCACGGCGAACAGCTCGGGGAAGAAGGTCAGCTCGAGCGCCTTCTGCAGGAACCCGGCGCCGCTGGAACCGCCGGTGCCCGGCTTCATGCCGATGATGCGCTGCACGGTCTTCAGGTGCCGGAACCGCCAGAGCTGGAAGTTGTCTTCGAGGTCGACGAGCTCCTCGCAGGCCTCGTAGACGTTCCAGTTCTCGGTCTCGTTCTCGTATATGCCACGGAAGGTATGCACCAGTTCGGGGTGCAACACCCAGGCCTCGGTCACGTCACGTTCGAGCACCGCCGCCGGAATCTCGAAGCCCTGCCGGTGCAGGTAACGCAGGAACTCGTCGTAGATGCTCGGCGCCTGGTACACCTCGGTCAACAGCGCGAGCGCCCCGGGGTCGTCCGCGAACACCTCGAGCATGCGCGGATGCTTGTTGCCGAGCACGAACTCCACGGCCCGGTACTGGTACGACTGGAATCCGGAGGAACTGCCCAGGAAATCCCGGAACTGGGCGTACTCGGTGGGGGTGAGCGTCGCGAGCACCGACCACTGTTCGGTGAGGGTGCGTTGGATGTGCTTGACCCTCGCGATGCCCTTGAGGGCCGGCGGCAGGCGGTCGTTCCGCAGGTGCTCGGCGGCCGCGCGCAGCTCGTGCAACACCAGCTTGAGCCACAGCTCGGTGGTCTGGTGCTGGATGATGAAGAGCAGTTCGTCGTGGTGTTCAGGCGCGCTGACCGGCGTCTGCGCCGAGAGCAGGGTGCCGAGGTCTAGGTAGCCGCCGTAGCTCATCCGCTCGCGAAAATCGGTCACGATCTCCGCCTCGAGGTCACGGGTGTTGTTCTCGACTGACACTGGTTCCTTCCCGCCGGCAGCGCCTGGAGCGCCCGGTTCTGTTCCCTGAATTGTGTGGGCTGGCGGGCGCGGGCGCAACATCGCCCGCCCGGCCGGCGCCCGACACGCCAGGGTGCTGCCGGCATTTCCCGGTGCCGGCCCAGAGCCTGGTTGGCCGGGGAGGCCTCCCTCCGCGACCTCGCAGGAATGGGATCTAGAATCGACCCCATGACTACCTCTGCCCGGCCCCCGCAGGACGCGTCTCAACCGCGGCGCCGCGACGCCCGGCAGAACCGTGAACGACTCATCGACGAGGCGCGCAGCCTGATCGCCGAGCACGGTGTCGACGCCTCGCTCGAAGAGATCGCCCGCCGCGCCGATGTGGGCGTGGCCACCCTGTACCGCAACTTCCCCACCCGCGATGATCTCGTGCGGGCCCTCTACGACATCGCCCTCGCTGAGCTCTTCGCGGTACGCGGCGAGATCGACGCCGCCCCCACCGCGTGGGCCGGCGTGGTGCTCTACACCGAACGCCTCGCCGAATGGCTGGTGGCCGACCCGTCGTTGCCGCCGATCCTCAAGCGGATGGCCACCATCGACCCCACGGCCCGGCCGTCGGTGGAGCTCGAGAGCTTCATCGCCGCGCTCGTGGCGCAGGCGAAGAAAGACGGCGACCTCCGCCCCGACGTCGACTCGATGGACCTCGCCGTGCTCGTCACCATGATCGGGTCGCTGGGCACCCTGGGCGGCGGTTACACCGGCCAGTGGCGCCGGCAGCTCTCCCTGGTGCTCGACGGCCTGCGGATGCCGGAAAAGCCCCGGCCCAAGCTGCCGGGGCGTCCCCTGAGCGTCAAGGAATTTCAGGCCACGGTGCACGGCCTCACCCGCCGCGCCAAGCGTGCGGCCCGCGGCTCCCGCTCCGCCGGCTGACCTGCTCCGCCCCGGGCGCTGCCAACGCCCTCTCGCGGCACATCTTCGTGCTCGTGGCCCGTGTTCGTCCCGGCGGCACGTGTTCTAACCTGTGCCGCCGCGCCCAACCGGTGCCGCCGGACCGAACTGGTGCCGCGGCACCCAACCGGTGCCGCCGGACCGAACTGGTTCCGTGAGCGCTACGCGGCGGTCAGCAGCCCGAGCAGCTCCCGGTACCTGGCGGCGGTCTGCGCCACGATCTCGGCGGGCAGCTCCGGCGGGGTGCCGGTCTGGTCCCAGTGTGCGGACAACCAGTCCCGCACGATCTGCTTGTCGAAGCTGGCCATGCGCTCGGCCGGGGTGGCCCCGACCAGCCAGCGCGCCGCATCCCAGTACCGGCTGGAGTCGCTGGTGAGCACCTCGTCGCCGAGGGTGAGCAGCCCGGTGGCGCGGTCGGCGCCGAACTCGAACTTGGTGTCGGCCAAAATCACGCCGGCGGTCTCCGCGATCACGGAGGCCCGGCGGAAGATCTCTAGCGACGCATCCCGCAGCGCTGCCGCCACATCGGCCCCCACCAGCTCGACGGTGCGCTCGAACGAGATGTTCTCGTCGTGCTCGCCCATCGGCGCTTTCCACGCGGGAGTGTAGATCGGTTCGGGCAGCCGGTCGCCGTTCTGCAGGCCGTCGGGCAGCGGGATGCCGCAGACCGTCCGGCTGGCGACGTACTCGAGCCAGCCGGAGCCGGTGAGGTAGCCGCGCACGACGCACTCGATCGGGTACATGTCCAGGGTCTTGCAGAGCATCGCCCGGCCGGCGACGGCGGCGGGGATCAGGCTCGACGTGTCGAGCGCGTGGTCGGGCACGAGGTGGTTGGGCACACCCTTGAGCTGGTCGAACCACCACAGGCTCAGCGTGGTCAGCAACTCGCCCTTGCCGGGGATGCCGGGTTCGAGAACGTGGTCGAACGCGCTCACCCGGTCGCTGGCCACGACGAGCACCCGGTCGGCGTCGGCAAGGCCGGTGGCCCCATCCGGAACGTAGAGGTCGCGCACCTTGCCCGAGTAGACGTGCTGCCAGCCGTCCAGCTGCAGCGGGGAGGGCGTCGGGGCGAGGTTCTTGTCGTCGAAAGTCACGCCCTCATTCTCCCATCCCCGCGAACTGTGAGCTAAGCACCTTCCCGAGGCGCCGGAAGGGGCTTTTCTCTCAGTTCGCGACCTTGGCGGCTATGTCGCCTCGGTGCTGAGAGCCCTCGAGACCGATTAACGCGACGGCCTCGTAGGCGCGGGCGCGTGCCTCGGTGAAGTCGGCGCCCACGGCGACGACGCTGAGAACCCGGCCGCCGGTGGCAACCAGCGTGGATCCCTCCAGGGCGGTCGCGGCGTGCGCGATGGTCACGCCGGTCACGGCCGCGGCGTCGGCCAGCCCGGTGATGGCACGTCCCGTGACCGGGGTCTCCGGGTAGTTCTCGCTGGCGATGACCACGGTCACCGCGGCGTCGGCCGAGAATTCCGGGCGGGGCTGTCCGGCCAGTTCGCCGGTCGACGCGGCCAGCAGCAGGCCGCTCAGCGGGGTGACCAGGCGCGGCAGCACCACCTGCGTCTCCGGGTCGCCGAAGCGGGCGTTGAATTCGATCACCCGGATGCCGGCATCCGTGAGGATCAGCCCGCAGTAGAGCAGCCCGATGAACGGGGTGTCCTCGTCGGCGAGCTGACGCACGGTGGGCAGGGCGATGGTCTCGATGACCTCGTCCACGAACGCAGTCTCGCTGCCGAAGCCGGCGTCGAGCCATGGCAGCGGCGAGTAGGCGCCCATGCCGCCCGTGTTGGGGCCCTCGTCGTTGTCGGCGAGGCGCTTGTAGTCCTGCGCGGGGGACAGCGGCAGCACGTTGTGGCCGTCGCTGAGCAGGAACAGGGAGACCTCCTGGCCGTCGAGGAACTCCTCGACGAGCACGGCGCCGTGCTGCAGCCAGCGCACGGCGTGGGCGAGGGCGTCGTCGCGGTCGGTGGTCACGAGCACGCCCTTGCCGGCGGCCAGGCCGTCGGCCTTGACCACGTAGGGGGCGCCGTATTCGTCGAGGGCGCCCTGTGCCTCGGCGAGGTTGCCGGCGCGCACGGCCCGGCCGGTGGGCACACCGGCCTCGTCCATGATCCGCTTGGCGAAGGTCTTGCTGCCCTCGAGGGCGGCGGCGGCCTGGCCCGGGCCGAAGACGGGGATGCCGCGGGTGCGCAGAGCATCGGCGACACCGGCCACCAGCGGCGCCTCCGGGCCCACCACGACGAGGTCGATGTTGTGCTCCTGGGCGAAGTTGGTGACCACGTCGGAATCGGTGGGGTCGAGGTCGACCACGGGCACATCCGTGGCGATGCCGGCATTGCCGGGCGCGGCGATCACATAGGGTCGCGGCTCCTCACGCAGGAGGGCAGTGACGATGGCGTGCTCGCGGGCGCCGGAACCGAGGACCAGTATTCTCACCGGATTAGGCTACCCGGCCAACGCCCCCGTGCGCACCCGCACCGACCCCGCGGGTCACACAGGACACCGTGAGACGGCAGACTGGAGGCATGGCACGCGCGAGAATCGATGACGGATTGGGCCGGACCGCCGTGAAGGCGTACCAGGCCGACGAGGCGGGCGCGAGCCGCGACACCAAGGCGCTCGCGGTGCGGTACACCCTGCAGATCCTCGCCGAGCAGGCCGAGGGCAACACGGTGGAGGTGCGGGTGCCGCCCTTTGGCGCCGTGCAGTGCATCGCCGGTCCGCGGCACACCCGCGGTACGCCGCCCAATGTCGTCGAAACGGATGTCGCCACCTGGCTCGGCCTGGCCACCGGCGCCCTCGCCTGGACCGACGGCATCGCCTCGGGCCGCATCCACGCGTCCGGGCAGCGTGCCGACCTCAGCGCCGAGCTGCCGCTGTTCCCCTAGCCGCACCCTGAGCTGTATCTGTTCCCGGTGCGGATAATTGCGCCCGGTGCGCCGGGTGCAATTGTCCGGATCGGCAACAGTTGCGGCGGCCCGGCCCGGCGCCGGCTCAGGCCAGGATCGCGGCGACCTCGGCCAGGTCGGGCATCGAGCTCGTGGCGCCGTGCCGAGTCACCGAGATCGACGACGCGACGGTGGCCCACCGCACGGCGTCGATCATCCGGTCTTCGGAGATGCCGGCGGCGGAGCGCTGGTCCGGCAGCTCGAAGGCGGCGAGCCGGGCCACCAGTGCTCCCACGAAGGTGTCGCCGGCGGCGGTGGTGTCAACGGCCTGCACCGGGCGGGCGGGCGCCAGGCCCAACGCAGCGCCGTCGTAGGCGAGAACACAGCCTTCCGCGCCGAGTGTCACGATCGCCCAGGTCGCATCGGCGCTGAGCAGTTCCGCGGCCCGCACCGGGTCGGCCTCGCCGGTCAGCTCGGCGGCCTCGATCTGGTTGGGCACCACCAGGTCCACCGACGCCAGGAACCCCTCGGGCAGCGGCACCACCGGCGCCGGGGTGAGCACGGTGAACACGCCGTTCGCCCGGGCGACCCGGATGCCGGCCACGAGCGCCGACACCGGCAGCTCGCACTGCATCACCAGGAACCGGGCTTGTTCGATGGTGGCCTCCTGATCCGCATCGAGCGCGGTCACGGTCGCATTGGCCCCGGAGACCACGACGATCGAGTTCTCGCCGGAGTCCAGCACGGAGATGTGCGCGGTGCCGGTGGGGGTGTCAACGTCGGCCAGGCCGCGGGCGCCGATCCCGTGCCGCTCCAGGACGCCGTGCAGCTCGATGCCGTGGGCGTCGGTCCCGACCGCTCCCATGAAGTCCACCGCTCCGCCCTGCCGCGCCGCGGCCACGGCCTGGTTCAGGCCCTTGCCGCCCGGGACCGTGTTGAAGCCGGTGCCGAACATGGTCTCGCCGGGCTGCGGCAGCCGCGGCTGCCGCACCACGAGGTCGATATTGGCGCTGCCGAGCACGGCGATCCGGTTGGTGGTGCTGAAATCGTTCACCCGCCCAGTCTGACGGATGCCGCGCTACGCCGGCAGCGACCTCCAGCGCCCGTCAGCGCCCCGCGCGCACCGGCAGCACAATCGCCGCCCCGGTCGCCGGGTGCCGCAGCACCTCCACCGGATGCCGGTACACCGCGCTCAGCCGTTCGCTCGTGAGCACCTCGTCCGGGGTGCCCGTCGCCGACACCCTGCCCTCGTCGAGCAGGGTGATCCGGTCGGCCCAGGCGGCCGCCAGGGTGAGGTCGTGCAGCACGACCACCACGGCGTCGCCGGCCGAGGCGCGGTCCCGCGCGATCTGCAGCAGGCCCTCCTGGTGGCCCAGGTCCAGGGCCGCCGTGGGCTCGTCGAGCAGCAGGATGCCGGCCTCCTGCGCCAGGGTGCGGGCAAACGCTGCCCGGCCGCGTTCTCCGCCCGACAACGACGGCAGCCGGCGCTCGCCGAAACCGGCCAGATCTGTCACCCGCAGCGACTCGGCCACGACGGCCTCGTCGTCGTCTTCCCGCGCGGTGCGCAGCCACGGCCGCCGGCCCATCTCCACGACCTGGCGCACGGTGAACGGGAAGAACACGGTGCCCTGCTGCAGCAGCACCGATCGTTCCCTGGCCAGCGCCCGGAGGGTCCACTCGGCCAACGGCCGGCCACCGACGAGCACCCGGCCCTCGCTCACGGCGTGGTCACCGGCGAGGGCGGCCAGCAGGGTGGACTTGCCCGCGCCGTTGGGCCCGATCAGAGCGTGCACCTCGCCCCGGTGTGCGGCGAAACCGACGCTGTCCACGATGCGTCGCCCGTCGATGACGACGGAGACGGCATCAGTCTCGATCGCCGCCACGCCCCGCCCCGCCGCATCCGCACGGGTGCTCGTGGCCGGGCCGCTCATGCCCAGCCGCCTTCGCGCAGGCGCGTGCGGCGCAGCAGCCAGAAGAAGAACGGCCCGCCCACCAGGCTGGTGAGCATGCCGATCGGCAGGTCGGCCATGGGAATCAGGCTCCGGGCCAGCAGGTCGGCCACGAGCAGGAGCAGCGCCCCACCGAGCACGCTGGCCGCCAGCAGCGGACCGTGCGCCGGGCCGATCACCATGCGCATCAGGTGCGGCACCACCAGGCCCACGAAGGCGATGATCCCGGCGAAGGCCACGGCGGCGCAGACCAGCACGGCCACGATCACGATCACCAGGATCCGCACGGCCTCCACGTTCACGCCGAGGTGCCGGGCGGCCTTCTCGCCGAGCGAGAACAGGTCGAGGGTGCGGGCCAGCAGAAACGCCACCGCGAGGCCGGCCACCACGAGCGGGGCGACGACCCCCACCTGCTGCCAGCGGGCGCCGTTGAGGCTGCCGAGCTGCCAGAAAATGATCTGCTCGCGGGCTCCGGTGTCGCCCAGAAAGGTGAGGAACGCTAGGCCAGCGCCGGCGAACGCGTTCACGGCGATCCCGGTGAGCACCAGGGTGATCACCTCGGTCTTGCCGCCCGCCCGGCTGGCCAGGTAGATCACCACGGTCGCCGCCAGCCCGGCGCCGAACGCGGCGGCGGCGATCGTCCACTCGCCCCAGAACGTCCAGCCGAGCACGATGCTGGCGGATGCGCCGAGCGCGGCGCCCGAGGACACCCCCACCACGCTCGGCTCCGCGAGCGGGTTGCCGAACACGGCCTGCATCAGGGTGCCGGCGGCGGCGAGGGCGGCGCCGATGAGAACGGCCAGCACGATCCGGGGAAATCGGATGGTCCACAGGGCGGCATCCGACACGGTGGCGGTCGGGTCGGCGGGCGCGAGGCCGGCCGCCCGCAGCAGGGCGCCGAGCACGTCGGCCGGGGCGATCGCGAGCTGGCCGCTGCAGGCCGAGACGATCACCGCGGCGACCAGGGCCAGTGCGAGGGCGGAATAGAGAGCAAGACGTCGGTGCGGGGTGTGGCTGCGGGTGGCCAGCCGGGCGTCCGTCATGCGGCGGGCGCGTACAGCGCGCGGGCCAGGGCATCCAGCACCTGCGGGGTGCGGGGGCCGAAGCTGAGGATCGCATCGTCGGCCATATCGACGACGCGGCGGTGCGCGCCGGCCGGGGTCGCGGCGATGGCCGGCACCCGCTCGATGAGACCGTCGACGCCCCCGGCCGAATCGAGGCCCTTGGTCATCACCAGCAGCACATCCGGGGCCGCCTCCACCAGCGCCTCCGCGGTGACCGGTTTCATGCCCTGCCAGCCGATCTCGGTGGCCACATCGATCCCGCCCAGGCTGGTGATCAGGGAATCCGCCCCGGATTCGGCGCCGAAGATGTAGTAGATGTTCGCGGTGCCGCGCACGTAGAGGAAGAGCACCCGGGGCCGCTCGGCGGCGTCGGCCGGCGCGATGGCGGCGATGGCGTCGACCGTGGCCGCGGTGTCGGCCGCGACCCGTTCGGCCAGCTGGGCGCCGAGTTCCGGCACCCCGAGCGCCGCCGCGACCTGGCCGATGATGGTCCCGGTGTCTTCGATGCTGCGCTCGGACGTGACGACCACCAGGGTGATCCCCGCCTCGCGCAGCTGCAGCAGTACGTCGCGGGAGCCGAGCGTGGTGTCGGTGACGATCACCGTCGGCTCCAGGGACAGCACCGCCTCGGCCGACAGCTCATGACCGTTGGCGGTGACCACCGGCAGCCCGGCCGCCTCGGCGAAGCCCGTCGAGCTGTCGCGTCCGACGACCCGGTCGCCGAGACCGAGCGAGAACACCGTGGCGGCGATGGTGCCGGTGATGTCCAGCGGCAGGATGCGGCTGGCATCCGTCACAGTCACTTCGGTGCCGTCGTCGTCGGTCAGGGTCACCGGCAACCGGGGCACGGCATCGTCATCGATCGGCACAATGCCGCGATCGGGCAGGCAGGCCGTGGACGGTCCGACGGCGGTCTTCGGTTCGACCAGGTTGAGGTCTGCGAGCGGAGTCGCCGATCCGGGGCAGTTTTCCACGGCGGCGTCCGACGACGTTGAGGTGTCGGTGCCGGCGGCGGCCGGGCTGCAGGCTGTGGCGGTCGCCAGAACCGCGAGGGCGAGCAGCAGGGCGGAGACCGGGCGAAAAGAGCGGAGGGTAGGCTTCACAATTAGGCAAGCCTATCCTTAGCTTGACAGGGCTTCAAGTGCGGTTCTAGGGTTAGCTTAGCCTCACCTAACCTGCGTGAGGGCCTCTCTCTTCCGATTCTCGCGCCGCCCCGGCTGGCGCGGGATTTCGCCATGTCTGGAGCTCCCGTCGTGAAGCCAACGCCTGCCCTGTCCACTCGGTTCCGCACCGGCCTGGCCGCCCTCGTGATCGGCGTCCTCGCCGCCGGGTCGGTTGTGGCGTCGCCCGTGGTGGCTCTCGCCGCGACGGTCGAATCCGGGTCGCTGAGCTGGGGAGTCAAGTCCTCGTTCCGCAGCTACATCACCGGCCCGATCGCCGGCGGCACCGCCACCGTCGCCGACGGCGCAGTGGAAACCGGCAGTGGTTATGACTTCGCCCAGTCCAGCGGCGAGCTCAACGCCGACGCCGGCACCGGAGCCGCCGCGTACGCCGGATCGGTGCGCTTCCTGGGGCACAACGGAGCACTCGACCTCACCTTCGCCAGCCCCACCGTGCGCATCACCGGGCCGCAGAGCGCCGTCCTGAATGTCACCGTGAACGGCTCCGCCGTTGACCTCGCCACCGTCGACCTCAGCCAGGCCGCCCGCACCGACGACCCGACCGGCGTGGTCATCACCGCCGCGCCGACCACGCTCACCGAAGCGGGCGTTCCCGCCTTCGCCAACTTCTACACCGCGGGCACCGCCCTCGACCCCGTGACCTTCACGATCGCCGTGGATGCCCCGGTGGTTCCCGAGCCGACGACCGAGCCCACGACAGAGCCGACCGACGAGCCGACGACCGAGCCGACGACCGAGCCGACGACCGAGCCGACGACCGAGCCCACAACCGAGCCCACGGTGCCGGCAACGCCCACCGTCGTCGTGTCCAAGACCACGGGTCTGGATGCCGCGGGCGAGTCGGTCACCGTTACGGGAACCGGTTTCCTGCCCGCGACCGCGGGGGAAACCACCGGAACCCGGCCGCCGCTGGCCGGCAAGTTCACCGGCGCCTATGTCACTTTCGGCACCTTCCTCGACACCTGGCAGCCCTCCACCGGTGCTGCGGCGTCGACCCGCAAGAATTCCGACGTGAAGTGGGCCGTCTCGGCCGCTGACCAGGCCACGATCGGTGGCGCTGCCGCCGGTGCGATCGAGCTCAAGTCCGATGGCTCTTTTGAGACCACCCTGACCGTGACGAAGGACTTCGCCGGCGCCCTGGCCGATGGTAACTACGGCATCTACACCTACCCGGGCGGCGGCGCGAAGTACGCCCCATTCGAGACCTTCACCCCCATCACCTTCGCCGCCGTCGAACCGCCGGTGATCGACCCGCCCGTCGTCGACCCGCCCGTTGTGACCCCTCCGGTCGTCGACCCGCCCGTCGTCACCCTCCCGGTCGGATCGCTCACCTGGAGCGTCAAGTCCAGCTTCCTCGACTACGTCACCGGCCCCATCGCGCACGGCACTATCACCGTCGGTGGTGCTGCCGGCGAGACCGCCGACGGCTACACCTTCCCGCAGTCCACCGACGCGTTCGACGAGACCACGCGCACGGGCGACGCCGGCTACACGGGAAGCATCCGTTTCTTGGGCCATGACGGTGCTCTCGACCTCACCTTCGAGAACCCCCTGATCCGGATGGACACCGCAACAACCGGCACGCTCGTTCTGACCGTCAACGGCGCAGCCGTCGACTTCGCGACGATCGACATCCCCGCCGCCAGCCCCGGAGCGGCCTTCCGCACCGCCATGCTCAGCAGCGCCTCCACCGCCGGCGGCGTGTTCGCCGTCACCGGCGCCACGGTGACCCTCACCGCGCAGGGCGCAGCGGCCTTCGCCGGCTTCTATCCGGCCGGAACCGTGCTCGACCCGATCAGCTTCACGGTCGGCTCCGCCGCAACCGCGCCGGTCGACCCGATCGACCCGACCGAACCCCCGGTGGTGACTCCGCCCGTGGTCACGCCGCCCATCGTCACCGAGCCCGTCGTCACCGATCCCGTCGTCACCCCGCCCGCCACCGTCATCCCGGCCGGATCGCTCAGCTGGGGCGTGAAGTCGGCGTTCCGTTCCTACGTCACCGGCCCCATCGCCCAGGGCAGCATCACGCTGTCCGGCGGGGCCACCGCCACCGACGGAATCGTCAGCTTCCCGCAGACCAGCGACGACTTCGACGAGACCGCCCGCACGGGCTCCGCGGGCTACGCCGGCGCCGTCCGCTTCCTCGGCCACCACGGCGCCCTCGACCTCACCTTCGGGGCACCGGGCATCCGTCTTGACCAATCGGGCGCGGCCACCCTGGTGCTCGACGTCAACGGGGCACCCGTCGACTTCGGCACCATCGACCTGAGTGCCGCCACGGTCTCCGCCGACGCCGGCGCCCTGACCTACACGGCAGCCCCGGTGACCCTTACCGCGGCCGGTGCCGCCGCGTTCGCCGGCTACTACCCGGCCGGCACCGCGCTCGACCCGGTCACCGTCACCATCGGTGCAGCCGCCGAGCTTCCCGCCCAGCCCACCCC